>ERZ808040.2370-NODE-2370-length-10626-cov-3.546403_pt1 | contig 10626 bp, 11 predicted proteins | sample MGYA00380191_ERZ808040 | MGnify/ENA primary metagenome ERZ808040 (study PRJEB31490, sample SAMN06133395) | mouse gut metagenome | isolation source: J6 | host: mice | place: China: Chengdu | collected 2015-05 ... | reverse complement strand
AGGTACATTTTTCTGATACGAGTACCCAAAGCGTAAAGGATAAGTTAAAGCGTGTCATTCTCCATGATTTAGAGCATGGGAAACAGGGCAGACCAAGAAAAAGTGATGAAAAATGATGAATATGTCCTTGACAAGTAGCAACAGGATAAGGGAAAAATAATACAAATAATAATAGGTTTGTCATTAAACTGTAACTCTTTTTTGTTATAATAGAAAAAAAGAAAAAATGGAGATTGTTATGGTTGATTTATATTATATTGAAGATGACCCTAATATTGCATCTATTGTAAAAGAATATTTAGAAAGGAAAGGGTTTAAAGTAACAATATGTATTACTCTTGCTATGGCAAGGGAGGCTTTGAATAACCATGTGCCAACATTAGTATTATTGGATTGGAATATGCCAGACGGGCACGGAGATAGTTTATGCCAGTGGATACGTAGTAATTGGAAGGAACTTCCTATTATTTTTCTTACAGTCCGCGGGGATTCTACAGATATAGTTTTGGGTTTTCAAAATGGTGCTGATGACTATGTAGTAAAACCATTTGAATTAGAAGTATTGTATTCACGAATTTTAGCATTATTACGTAGGGCTGGCAATGTGTCAGGAAGATATCTTTCCTGTGATGAAATTAGAATGGATTTAAACTGCCAAGTAGTTTCCTGCCATTCAGAAGAAATAAGTTTAAGTGCAGCAGAGTATCAGTTGCTTTTATATTTAATGAGAAATAAAGGAAAAACAGTTACTAGGGAGAAAATTTTAGAGCAGGTATGGGATGTGAAAGGGAATTATGTAAATAATAATACGTTGACAGTTACGATAAAGCGGCTGCGGGATAAACTTTACCAGCCAAATTGCTTGAAAACAGTTAGAAGTGTAGGTTATCGTATGGAGGATACAATATGAATGGGCAAAAAAATGTAGTTATTATTTTGGGTTTTGTATTGTCTATTAGTTTAATTGCTTCTGCTGTTTCTGTTATGTGTGTTTCTTATTATAATAGCCAGTTTCAGTTTGAGTTATTAACTGGTATTTGCGGGGAAGTAGTTAAGCAAGACCCAGACGCAAGAAAAATAATTTCTGCTGCATTAAAAGAATATACAAGCGGAAATATTATAGTAAAGGCAGAGAATAATATTTTATCAGTTTTAGGATACCATAGGCAAGATTTTTTAGGCTTAGCTTATAGGAAAAATAGTTTATATGTAATAATTGGCTTTTTGGCAGGGGTGTCCCTTTTTATTGTTACTTTTTTATATCGGAATAAAAGGGAAGCCATACGGATCCATGCTTTAGCAGAGTATTTGGAACAGGTGAATACTGGTAAAGCAGTTATTCTTTCTGCTTCTGGGGAAGATGAGTTTTCAAAATTAGAAGATGAGATATACAAAACAGTGACATTTCTCTATCAGGCAAAAGAGGCAGCAATACAAGCAAAAAATGATTTTGCAGAAAACTTGTCCAATATTGCCCATCAGATAAAAACGCCAATTACTGCTATTTCTTTATCTGTTCAAATGATAAAACAGGATTTTAACAATAATTATTTAGGGCAGGTAGAAAAGCAACTTTTACGTCTTACTTCTTTAGAAGAAGCTTTATTGGTATTAGCCCGTATTGATGCAGGCACATTATTTTTACAAAAGAAAAAAGTAGATGTTTTTACTATATTAGTCCTTGCAGCAGATAATTTACAAGAATTATTGAAAAATTGTGCTACTTCTGTTGATATACCAGAGTTGGGGGAGGTAATGATGATCGCCGATTTGGATTGGACAATAGAAGCAGTAATGAACCTAATGAAAAATTGTATGGAACATGGCAGTGGGACGGTCTATTGTTCTTATATGCAGAATCCTCTATATACAGAAATCCTTATTTGGGATAATGGGGAAGGGTTTAAAAAGGAAGATATGCCACATCTTTTTGAACGGTTTTACCTGGGAAAAAATTCAAGTGGAAATGGCATAGGGATTGGGTTAGCTTTAGCAAAAGAAATTATTGAACGGCAAAATGGGACAATACGGGCAAAAAATAGGTTAGGTGGCGGTGCTTGTTTTGAAATTCGCTTTTACAGTCACTAAGTTGTAACTTTCACTTGCTATAATATAAGTTATAAAAGCTGTAAGATGGATTTTGCAGAAAATCTTAGGTATAGCAGGAAAGGAGACAGTTTATGGAGATTTTAAGGTGTGAAGGAATAAAGAAAGTATATGGATCTGGCGGTAATCAAGTAATGGCTCTTAATGGAATTGATTTGTCAGTAAAGAAAGGAGAATTTGTGGCAATTATTGGGGCATCTGGTTCAGGGAAATCTACTTTGTTACATATTCTTGGTAGTGTGGATAAGCCTACAAGTGGAAAAGTTATTATAGATGGGAAAGATATTTCTCAGTTGGACCAGACACAGGCAGCTATTTTCCGGCGTAGGAAGGTGGGATTGGTGTATCAGTTTTATAACCTGATTCCTACTCTTACGGTAGAGAAGAATATACTTATGCCCCTTGCACTTGATAAGAAAAAACCAAATAAGGAATATTTTGAAAAAATTGTTAATGCCCTTGGTATTGCTGGGAGGCTTGAGGCTTTGCCAAGCCAATTATCAGGAGGCCAGCAGCAAAGGGTTGCAATTGCACGTTCATTAATTTACCGTCCAGCGCTTCTTTTGGCAGATGAGCCAACTGGAAATTTAGATCAGAAAAATTCTAAGGAAGTTATTGATATGTTAAAGCTTTCCAATCGAAATTTAGATCAGACCATTTTATTAATTACCCATGATGAAAAAATTGCTTTAGAAGCAAAACGGATTATTATGGTTGAGGATGGGCATATTCTTAGTGATGAACGGAGGAGGTAATAGAAAATGTGGAAAGATTATTTATTAGGTTATATAAAGAACAATCATTCATTAGGCTCTATTAGGCTTTCCGCATTTATTTCCGCACTGCTTTTATCATTATTATGTGGGTTATTTTATAATATGTGGAAGTATGAAGTAGAGAGGATTGAATTAGAAGAAGGTGCTTGGCAAAGCCGGATTATAGGGGAAATGGATAAGGAAGATATAGAATCCATAAAGAGTTTTGCCAGTGTAAAAGATGTAGTGGTAAATGAAAAGGAAAGCAAGGGGACAGAAACCATAATAGATATTTATTTTTCTGATTATAGGCATGTTTTTTATGATATGCCACACATTGCTAAACTGGCTGGGATTTCGCCAGAGAAGGTGGTTTATAACTATGGGCTTTTAGCGATGTATTTAATCCGTGATCCAAAAGATACAGCGCCAAGGCTGCTGTTTCCAATGTTTATAGTAATAATAGTGATGGCATCCTTTTCATTAATTGTAATTATACACAATTCTTTTGCAGTATCTATGAATGTAAGAATTCATCAGTTTGGAATTTTTTCTAGTATAGGGGCTACACCAAGACAAATACGGGCATGCCTTTTGCAGGAAGCAGCAGTTCTTTGTATTGTGCCAGTTATAGCTGGGAACCTGCTAGGCATTATAAGTAGTATGGGGCTTTTGCTTTTGTTGGGAAGTAGTACCACAGGGCATCATAAAGTGGTTTTTGGGTACCACCCGTTGGTTTTAGTGCTGACATTACTTGTAACAGTTATAACTATATGGATTTCTGTATGGCTGCCAGCCAGAAAATTAAGCAAGTTTACACCGTTAGAGGCAATTAAAAGTACTAGTGAATTACAGTTAAAACGAAAGAAGAATTCTTATTTACTTACACTTATATTTGGAGTAGAAGGGGAGTTAGCTGGCAATGCGTTAAGGGCGCAGAGAAAAGCCTTGCGGACAGCATCTTTATCTTTTATATTTTCGTTTATGGCATTTACCATTATGCAGTGTTTCTTTTCCATGTCAAGAATTAGTACAAGAGAGACTTATTTTGAAAGGTATCAAAGTGTATGGGATATTATGGTTACAGTGAAGAATACAGATGTGGATACTTTTAAAGAAATAGAAGAAATTCAAGGGTTTGGCGGGATAGGAAGTGCGGTTGCCTATCAAAAAGCGACAGCAAAGAGAATCATTACAGAGGAAGAAATAAGTGAAGAGATGAAATCTTTTGGCGGTTTTTCCCAGGCTTCTGCTAATTATGTAACAAAAGTGGATAATGGGTGGCTGGTAAATGCCCCAATTATAATATTGGATGACAATAGTTTTTTAGATTATTGCATACAGATTGGCATTACGCCACAGCTTAATGGGACAGTAATAAGAAACCAAATCCGTGATGTGACAAACCCTAATTTTAGGCATCCTACATTTATGCCCTATATAAAAGTGTGTAGCGATAAAGAAAATATTACAAGTGTGCTAAGGCAGCTAGGCAGGGAAGAAATAACAGTAGAGATCCCAGTTTTATCCTATACAAAAGAAGAGCCTGTTTTAAGGGAGGAATATGCGACATTAGATTATTATGAACTTGTACATTTTATTCCTGTATCTTTATGGAAAGAAATAAAGGGAGAGGTAGGAGGAATAAAAGAAGATATTTATATTCGTGTGCTTAGCAGTGAAAATGCAACATTAGAAGGGCTAAATGTGCTACAAGGTGAGATTAACCAGCTTATCAGTCCCAAATATACTATAGAATATGAAAACCGTATTCAAGAATATGAAATGAATAATAAACAAATACAAGGGGTAATGACTATATTTGGAAGTTTTTGCATTTTACTTGCAATGATTGGAGTGGGCAATGTATTTTCGAATACATTTGGGTTTGTGAGGCAAAGGAAAAGAGAATTTGCAAGGTATATGTCTGTTGGGCTTGCCCCAAAGGAAATTAAGAAAATGTTTTGTATTGAGGCATTAGTAATAGTTGGGCGTCCAATTTTAATTACTATTCCATTAGCTGTTATTGTAATTGGGTATATGTTGCAGGCAAGTTATCTTGAAATAGAAGTATTTCTAGCAGAGGCACCATTTATTCCAATTATCGTTTTTATGTTAGCTATTTTAGGGATTGTAGCATTGGCGTATTATTTTGCGTGGCAGAATGTAAGAAAAATTAGTTTGGCAGAAGTGCTTAAAGATGATACAATGATGTAGAAAGTTACAAAGGAGGTTTATATATGGCAATAACAGAATATCCAGTAGGAAGATTAGATAATATTGGATTTGTGGCTATTTTTACAAGGTATCAGGAGAAATGGGTTTATTGTTGGCATAAACGCAGAAAAAGTTATGAGCATCCGGGAGGGCATGTAGAGCCAAATGAAACCCCTATAGAAGCTGCAAAACGGGAATTATTTGAAGAAACAGGCATAAAAGATTGTAAAATAATCCCATTGTGGGATTATAGGTATATATGGGAGAATGGGGAAGGCAGCAATAATGGACGGGTATTTTATGCAAAAGTAAATTCTCTGGGAACCTTTAAAGAAAGTGAAATGGGGCATATAAAATTATTTGATACGGTTCCAGAGAACTATACATATAATAGAGAAGAAGAATTGGCAGACATTGAAAAAATAGAAAAGATGTTGAAGGCATATATATAGTGGATTGTGGAATAAGGTTAAAGTTATATTATTTAGGCATGGGGTTTCTTTTTTTGAAAGGATTTTTGTGCCCCTTGCATAATAGTATCTTCTGGCTTTATTGTGCCAAGTAGAAGGGGAGAAGTTTTGTCATGGCATTTATAATTTTCAAATGCTTTCTGTGGGTTTTTATTGGCATAACAATATTTACATCCGTTTATACAAGTATTATAAGCCCCTATATCCCGGCTTTCAATACAGGGGCAGCCCTGCCGTGTCCCTTTGTGCTTTAAGTCTTTAAAGAGAATGTTATTGGCATTTCCTAAAATATCAAGTGTCATACAGCCAGAGGAATGGATGCCATAATAAGTAAAATCCCCATTTGTCCCACAAGTTTGGATAAAAATGTTATTCTGTTTTGCAATAGAGCCAAGCCCTTGTGCTAATTTATCCATATCCTGTGTAGATAGAGGAATAAGTTCTGGCATATTATGTTCTAGTTTTTTATACATTTCTACAAAACTAAAAACACAACGGTCAATATAAGGGGACAATATCTTTGCCATATATCCAAAAGTCTCTAAATGCCGGTTAATGGTATAATCTTTTGTAAGTAAAACAGGGTCATATCTCCATGCAATACGTTGTTTTCCCACTAATTCGGATAATTGTATTAAGGTTTTTATGCTTTCTTCTATGCTAGGCACACCTGGTTCAATGTCTTTTCCATATGCTGTAATGGTATAGTGGAAATAGGTATTGAAACGGTCTGTAATTTCATGCAGGCGTGGTAATATAGGCTTATAATTTTTAGAGCAGAAAACAACACAATCTACTTTATCCTCAGTTAGTTCATAACGAGTTACTTTATTTGGAAATAATGGGTTGCGTGAAAGGGCGTAACCCTCTGAAAAACGGTTTAATAGCCATTCTGTGTAATATTGTACAGTATCAGTCCGTCCGCCAGTATTGATTATCATTTTAACTCCTTTCCACAATGAGGGCAATATTTGCCATTTACAATTTGTATTTTTCCACAGTATGGGCATTTGCTAGTAAAAAATTTAAGAATAATGCAAGTAAAAAAGATTAAATAGCAAGTACTGCCAATATATCCTTCTATTATAATATTATAATTATGTTCTAGTATCTTTAATCCCATAATTCCCAAGTCTATTAATAAAATAATAAAAGTAATAATGGAAATCCATGTTATAGCTTTTTTCATATTCAATACCTCTATGAAACTTTTTAAATAATGTTGTATAAAATTCTATAATATTGATGGTTAGAAAATGAAAGTAATTTTTAATTATAAATAATACTTAAACTTTATTCTAACATAAATAACAATATTAGTCAAAAAAGATTTGTTTTTTTATATTTTGTGTTATACTTTTTATGGTAGTTTATTGCCCTAATTTTTTCCTTAAAAAGCAATAAAAGGATAAATAGAGTTTGGAGGTGCGTTGATATGGTTTATTTTTCAAAAGGGGAACTGATAATCCGTAATATGGAATATAAAGATGCAAAAGCAATTACAAATGCTGAAAAGGAACAGGGCTGGGTATTTGTGTCAGTGGAAAAGTATTTAAAAAGGTTAGAAGATAATAAAATGCAAAAAGCAGTAGCCTTAGTTGCTGAGTATTCTGGCAAACCCGTTGGGTACATAAATATTTAACCAAATAGTGCATGGGGTGCGTTTGGAGGAAAAGGGTATCCAGAAATAGTAGACTTTGGTGTTTTAGAGAAATATCGGAATATGGGAATAGGCACTTGTTTAATGGATACGGCAGAAAAGATTGCTGCGGAATATGCAGATATAGTTTATTTGGGGGTTGGGCTCCATAGTGGTTATGGAAGTGCCCAACGGATGTATATAAAACGCGGTTATATACCAGATGGTTCTGGAGTTTGGTATAATGATAAAGTGTGTGGGCAATATGAAGCATGTAAAAATGATGATGATCTAGTATTATATCTTTCTAAAAAGATTTGAAAAAATATAATGATATACTGCTTCCACAATTTGCCAGAAAAATGGAGGAAAAAATGAAATCAAAAATAGAATGGGATAGAATGATAGGGCAAAAATTGTATAACCCAGCAAAAGTCGGTGATAATTCATGGGAGAAAGTCCATAAAGCCCAGAAACGTTTTAATGATTCGGAATTTTGGGAAGATACAAGTGCATTAGAGGAATTAAAAAAATGTTTTGCGAAAGCACCTGATGATATGGTACTTACGCCGCCGGTATATTTTGACCATGGGGATAGGGTTATGTTTGGGAACCATTTTTACGCAAATACCGATTTAACAATTTTAGATGAAAATTATGTGGTTTTTGGAGATAATGTATATTTGGCGCCGCATGTAAGCATATATACTGCAGGGCACCCAATTGATGCAGGGGTCAGGAATACAGATGTAGAATATGCAAAGCCTGTTACTATTGGGTCAAATGTGTGGATTGGCGGAAATGTTGTAATTAATCCAGGGGTTGTGGTTGGGAATAATGTAGTAATTGGCTCTGGTTCTGTTGTGACAAAGAATATACCTGATAATACAATTGCAGCAGGGAACCCTTGTAAAGTAATACGGGAGATTAACGAGAGTGATAAAGAAAAATGGGAAAGTGAATATAGGGATTATTTATCTGATATAGAAAAGAATAAGGTATAAACTGGATGAAAGATGTAATTTTAATTGTAGATGATGAGGCAGATATCGTCTCTACTCTGGAGGATTATTTTTTATATAATAATTATACTGTACTAACAGCGGCAAATGGGATAGAAGCGATTGAAAAAGCAGGGAAACAGCCAGATTTGATTTTATTAGATATTAATATGCCAGATATAGATGGGTTAGAAGTATGTGCTAAGATACGGGATTTTGTCCATTGCCCCATTTTATTCTTAACTGCTAGGGTAGAGGATAGTGATAAAATAAAAGGTTTTGGCATGGGCGGGGATGACTATATTGTAAAACCATTTTCTTTAGAAGAATTGGGGGCAAGAGTTGCCGCACACCTTAGGAGGGAACGCCGCAAAGGGGGAACGCCAAAAGTCCGGTTTGATAATAATTTGGCAATTGATTATACGGAAAGACGTTTGTACTATAACAGGAAAGAAATTTCTTTTGCCAAAAAAGAATTCGATATTATAGAATTATTGTCAAGTCATCCAGGGCAGATTTTTAGTAAAGAAAGAATTTATGAATTAGTATGGGATTATGACAGCGAAGGGGAGCCTTCTGTTGTAGCAGAACATATCCGGCGTATCCGAACAAAACTTGCAACAGAAGGAATAAAACAATATGTGGAAACTGTTTGGGGAGTGGGTTATAAATGGGCAAAATAAAAAGATTTCAAATAAAAAAGTCCATTAAAACTGCTTTTGCATGTTATATGCTAATAGGTATCCTTTTAGCTATTTTTTTGTCTTTATTTTTTTCAGGTGTTTGTGAATCTGTGAAGGAACAAATTTGCGAAAAATATGAATATGAAATACAGTATGGGAATTTGAATATTCAATTGGAAATGTTGCCTGAGAATTTAATTATTGGGCATTATGCAGGGGATATTACCACCTTTTTCCGCCCTAATGACAAGCGGTTATATGATGCGGTAAGTTTTTTTAGTATGCTAGTTTTTCCAGTTTGTTTTATTTTCTGTATTGCTGCCACAAGTATTTTATTTTATAAACAGCAGTTACAGAAGCCTCTTTCCATATTAGATTACGCTGCCAGCAAGATTGCAAAGAATAACCTAGATTTTAAAGTGATTTATAAGAAAGAAGATGAAATGGGAAACCTATGTGCTTCTTTTGAAAAGATGCGCCAGGCATTGCAAGAAAATAATGAAGAAATGTGGCGGCAGATGGAGGAGCGTAAAAGGCTAAATGTAGCATTTTCCCATGATTTAAGGACACCATTAACTGTACTAAAGGGGCAAAGCGAACTCCTTATGCAGTATGCGCCTAAAATGAGTATAGAAAAGGTAAGAAAGACGTCAGAAATGATGTACCGCCATATTATAAGGCTAGAAGAATATGTACAAGTGATGGGAGAAATGCAGCGGCTGGAGGATATTGAAGTGGTGCGCCAGCCTATAACTTTAGGCGAGCTTTATAAGCAGCTTAGGGAAATAGGAGAGGTGGTATGCAGCCAAAAGAGTTTTTCTTTTGAGGCGGCAGGTGAACCATATATTATTTTAAAAATAGATAGTTCTATTGTTTTACGGGTATTTGAAAATTTGCTTGCTAACGCAGTACGTTTTGCAAAGGAAAAGATTATAGTATCCGCAGAAGTACAGGACGGGTATTTTTATTTGGCTGTTTCTGATGATGGGAATGGTTTTATAGAAAAGGAGCTAGAGAATGTAACAAAACCTTTTTATAAAACAGTAAAAGAAACAGATAAAGAACATTTTGGCATGGGGTTAAATATCTGTAAAATCCTTTGTGAAAAACATGGAGGATATATACATGTAAAAAATAAAAATGGTGCTGTGGTTTCTGTAGCGTTTAAACAGTAAAAAAGTGGAAGGTATTTTTAGGTTTTGTAGATAAAAAGTTGAAAATCTTCTTTTATCCTATCTTTGTTGAGATATAGTTAGGAGAAAGGAGATTTTTTTAATGGATTCTATTGAAATCAAAGGATTAAATAAATTTTATGGTAAGAAACAGGCCTTATATAATATAGATCTTTCTATTAAACAGGGAATGTTTGGGTTATTGGGGCGCAATGGGGCAGGCAAGACTACCTTAATGAAAACATTGGCTACTCTTTTGCAGAAGAAAGATGGTGAAATTATAGTATGTGGGGTCCCTGTTGAAAATGCAAAAGAAATCCGCAGGATTATCGGGTATTTGCCACAGGAGTTTTCTATGTACCCATCTATGAAGGTAAAAGAAGCTATGGAATACCTGGCAATCCTTTCGGGGTTAAATAAGCCTGAAAGAGAGGAGAGGATAGATGGGTTATTAAAAAAGGTAAATCTTACAGAACATTGTAGTAAAAAAGTAAAGGCACTTTCTGGGGGCATGAAGAGGAGGCTTGGGATTGCACAAGCATTATTAAATAACCCAAAAGTATTAATTGTTGACGAGCCGACT
>ERZ808040.2367-NODE-2367-length-10639-cov-8.082371_pt1 | contig 10639 bp, 12 predicted proteins | sample MGYA00380191_ERZ808040 | MGnify/ENA primary metagenome ERZ808040 (study PRJEB31490, sample SAMN06133395) | mouse gut metagenome | isolation source: J6 | host: mice | place: China: Chengdu | collected 2015-05 ... | reverse complement strand
CCAAAGGAAGGGTATCGGAGGCTGCACTTATGGCCTACATGAGAAAATATTTTTTCCTGTTTACGGAAAAACATCCGGAATTACAAATAACACAAATAATTCGGAACCAACAAGATACGTCAGGAACCTATGAGGATTCACTGGCTTCTTAATAGTGCAAACTTTTTACTCTCAAGTATTATATATATGCGACACAAAATAATCTGGAGTTACAACACGCGTCTTTGCATTTTTAAAATCTTTTACATTACAGGTTACTATATATGCCGCATTTACATGAACAGCGCACTCATCTTGCAGACAATCTTCGAAATCCTTAAAATTGGCGTTCTTTATAGCCTCTTTTATTTGTTCTTGTGTTGCACCTGTTACAGTTAACATATCACAAATATTATTCAGCTATGCCCTAGCTTTTCCTTCTGATTCTTGTTTTTTGATTACATACCAAATGATAGACAAAGAATGAAATGCAATAAAACCTTCAAAAACATTTTCTGCACATAGTTTCATCAATTCAAAGCAAGCATCCTTATATGGGTCTTCTCTTTTCGTTATAAAATTGATAATAACATTTGTATCAATCAATGCAATGATATTTTTCATCCAATGCGTCCTCCAAAACTTTCTTATAATTAAAATCTTTTGGATATATTGATTGTTCTCTTAACTCCAACATCTTCTCAAATGCTTTTTTCTTATTTGTCAGTAATGGCTCTGTATCCATGATAATTCCATGTTGTCTGGCAATCTCATCTACAATAACAAGAATTAATTTTATATCATTCTCTGGCAATCTCATTATTTTTTCGTATGTTTCCTGCTGAATTGTCATCCATGTCACTCCTTCCTATTATAATGCAACCTTTTAATAAATTAATTTATGACTATCTTAACATAATCTATATCATATGTCATTCCATTTTCTTCATATTTTTTATGTTGTGCCCCATCTGCTTACTGAAATGTATTAAATCCTATTTCCATCTCCCGCTAAATATAGTATACTAAATAAATAAGATGCTATGAAACCAACACTTATTTGTAAACATTTGATGCCATTAAAATATTACACGAAAGCGAGGGAACCCATTTGGAAGAACCAAAAGAAAAGACACTGCAAGAACAAATTGAAGAAAAGTACGGATGCTCCTGTGAGGACTTGGACAATATAATTCGTAATCAAGAATTACATGACCCGGAGATCGCCCGGGCAGCTTTTGAGGCAGGCATCTTTTACCCACGGATACTCTATCAGGATGCTCCCACGGATGTGCGGGACAAGCTGATTGACCTGCTGGACAAAGGAGAGCCGGACAAGAATCTGGTCAACAAATATCTCGTGGCACTTGCGATGATCGGTGACGACACTGTCGCAGAATACTTTCAGAAATGGGAAGCTGCGCCCAAGCCGTGGCGCGATTCCCTGTATGTCGGCCCCTGTCAGTATGCCGAGGAGGGCGGTTGGTGCATTGAGGACGGCAAAAGAAGACCGCTTTTCTTTGATGAATGCTATGCGCTGGAAAAATCAGAGACCGCCGCGCCGGAGGAAAATGTCTATGGTGGCACCGCCGAGGAGAAATGTCCGTTTTGTGACTCGAGCTATTGTAATGTATTGGTGCTTGACGGCCGTGACGAACGCCTGTCCTTTCTGGGACTGCATGGCAAAATTAAGATTAAGTACTGCGAGGGCTGTCTCCCTTGGTCTGGTACAGTATTTAGCAAATATACGGAGGATGGGGAGAGCACTGTTTTGATTCATGAGGACGGCGAAGATTATTTTTGCGAGGACGAGGACTTAAATGACCGCACGCCCTTTGTCCTCTCGAAAAAAATGGTGCCCAAAAGCTACTGCGATGAGTTTGACCGCTGCGCAGTTGGCGGCAGACCAGCATTTCTCAATGACGCCACCTTCGCAGTCTGCCCGGAATGCGGCAAAAAAATGATGCATCTGGCACAGCTTGGCGATGACTGGACGACCTGCGGCACACACTATATCCAAATCTGCCGCGACTGCCAGATTGCCGCCATACAGTACCAGCAGACCTAAGGAGGATTTTTATGGAAAAACTACCACCGATTGAAAAAATTTATGAGGCGTATTCGGCACTGGCGGACAACCGCATCCACATGGGCGAAACTTCCGCAGAGGTCACTTCGTCGGACGGAACAAAATCGTACAAGGTTGCATGGAAAGACAATACGTATTCTTCGACAGACAATGCGACCTTCTGGCAGGGTTATGCAGGATATCCTGTCATTGCTGTCTTGATCTTACAATCCAAACTGACAGCGGACAGCGCCATCTTCACACACTTTTCCGGTGTAAACTGGAACAGCCTGAACAAAAAGCACAAAAGGGATTACCGCGCAGCGCTTATGGAAGTTTTTGCAGAGAAACAGCTGCCGCAGGAAAAGATTGACCACATCGAGGCAATGACGCAGCAGGTCTATGAGCAGCTCAAGCAGTTAGACTTGAAAATCGTGCGAAAACTGAGCACCGTTTCGTAAATAAAGGCAGCTATCCAAGCGCTTACACGCTGAATAGCTGCTGGTTTTATTTTCAAAAGCTTTTTAGTTACTTCTTTTCAAGTAGCTCTATTTTGCAGACATGCTCCTTTGTCTTTTTATCGTAATCTATTCCAACCATCAAAATCTCACCTGCGTACTCTTTTAACGACACAGGATACTGCCTTCTCTTGATCTGAGAGATTGCTGCGTCTGCGCTTTTGTCCCATTTTAACTCGACCACCAGCACTGGACATCCGGGCTGGTTTGTCCGCGGCAGGTACACAAGGTCTGCAAATCCCTTCCCCGCCGGAAACTCCCGAATCGGTCTATGATAAGAAGAAAATGCCGAAATCAGCGCAATCATCACCGTACAGGAAAGCGAATTTTCATCATGATATGCAATACTTGATGTAAAATCATGGTGGACACACTGTATCATCCTTGCAGTCTGTTCCCCGTCTCCCGCCAAAACGGCATCCAGAATTTTATCGGAAAGTCTCATAAACTGCGACAGACCGTCGTTACTGCTTTTCTTTACGGATTTATAAAATACCGCATAAATCTCCTTATTGGGTATATAGGCTTCCTGTGTCTTTTCATCATACGCACAATATCCTAAATGAATCAGAGCCGTTATAACCTGCTCCTTGTCAATAAAGGTCTGTAAATCATTGATTCCATTATCAACTTCCACTGAGACCCTGTTGCCTGAAAGCATTGTGATAATGCTCTCCCTAAGCCCGTCAAAATCTCTGCCAATCAGCTCGTCAATATCTCCATAAGTCCCTGTAACTGTCCAATACGGTCTGAATTTATTTGTCGAGAGTGCACCTATGACAGACAACGGATTGTACATCGCAATACCATTTAAATTATAACCATTATACCATTCCTTCATCCGAACATAATCAACACCCCATTTCCTGCACAATACGGATACCTCATTCTCTGTAAAACCAATATACTGCCCCAAATCTCCCGAATCTGCCATCGTATATTCCCTGAAATTATTTACCGCAGACTGCCCCTTTGTCCTGACGATTGGCATAATTCCTGTGAGATATGCGAGCCGTATAAAAGATTTTGCAGCATTGCTTTTGAACAATCCACGCAGCATCTCAATGTATGCTTTTCTGTCTGGATCCTCTGCGCCAAGCTCCCTCACCGGATAATCCCATTCATCAAAAATAATGACAAAGCGGTTTCCTGTTTTATCATAAATCGTAGAAAGCGCTGCAACCAGTGTCATCTCCCCAGAAATCAGATGCGGATAAGTTTGTATCAACTCACGGAGAAGATTGCTGCGAATGTACTGATTTGGCTCTGCTCCGGCATCTGACGCTTCCTTAAACTGTGCCTGTATGTCCACAAAAATTGTGTCATATGCATTCATGCTTTCGACAAACAGTGTATCTTTTACACACGCAAGCGGCGCAAACAGTTCTCTTGAATCTGCTCCTTTACTAAAATATGCAACCAGCATATCCGCTGTCACGGATTTTCCAAACCGCCGCGCCTTGCTATTGCAGATAAATTTTTCTGTAATGTCCTTTTGAAGCAGTTTATTAATCAACGAAGATTTATCCACAAAATACTTTGTTTTTGAAAACTCTGCAAAATTATCATTCCCCATATTTAAGAAAAGTCCCACAATCCCCACTCCAATCTCTTAACCAATCAGACACTTCTTCCCCTGAAATGCAAACCCATACTTCCGAATCTGTCCTGATACAAAGCCTTCCGATAAAAGCTCTGTCTCATAGCATTTTTCTTCAATTTGTCTATGAGCATTGGCGAGAGTCTCCTCGAGCGTCTTTTCATTCTCATATGGATTTAATACCTTAAATTCAAAGATAAATGCCTTCCCGCTCTGATCTAGCGGCTTTAGCATGACATCGTAGCGTCCATAGCCGCTCTCACGGTTCGAGCAGACTTTGTAAGTGTCTGCCAGATTCACTACCATCCCCAGCACAAACCCATGGTAAAACCGCTCTGGCTCTGCCTCTTCCGAAGGCTTGCTGCCACTGTCAAAAGAGCTGAATGTATTCAGTGCCACCTTGTTCATAAAGGCATTCATCATACATACGTTATCATTTAGCATCGCCTTGATAAATTCGTTATAGACTACTGTGGTACTTCCCTGAAACCAGCCTTTGACCATTTTGCGAAACATCTGGCGCACCTCAAAATTTGTCAGCGTCAGTGTATAAAACACCGTATCCTCCGCTGCCTCCGTCTTGAGCACCTTGAGATATCCCGCAGCAAGCAGCAGGCTCCACACCGCATTGTTATCCTTGCCAAGCTGATTAAAAACGACCTGCTCGTCAAGCTCAGTCACGAAGCTTTTCTCCTGCAATAACGCCTCCATTGTCTGCTTGATGTCAGCATCCCCGTTTTGCACCAGCGCATTGACCAGACTATTGCTGCTCGTGTTGGTCCAATATGCCTCATATCTTCCCTTTTTGCGGATAAAGGACGCGATCGACCACGGATTGTAAATATCGGTAACACTGCCAAAGGTAAACCCGTCGTACCACTGCTTTACCCCCTGCTTTTCCGCCCCCAGTCCTACAGCGTCCAGCGTCCGAAACACTTCCTCCTCCGTGAAGCCAAAAGCTGCCGCATACTCATCAGATGTTGTCGTGATCACATCCAGATTGTTCAAATCTGAGAAAATGCTTTCTTTTGAAATGCGCGTGATGCCCGTAATCATGGCACGTTCAAGATAGGGATTCGTCTTGAAGGTACTGTTAAAAAACTCCCCGAAAAATTCCACCGCCTGATCCCAGTAGCCATTTATCCATGCCTCCTGCATCGGGGTATCATACTCGTCAAGAAGAATCACGACATCTTTTTTGTAATAGCGCCGCATAAAACCTGCAAGAGAATGTATCACATCCGCCACTCCCTGCATCGCCATTCCCGGTTTCACATGTTCGTAATATTCCCGCTCATTGCGGCTGAGCAGCGTTCCATCCAGCAAATACCGGTGCTGCTCATACAGGTCAGAAAACACCTTTGTAATCTTGTATTCCATATCTGCATACCGTGCTGCCTTCATATTTGCAAATGTCAGAAAGAGCACTGGAAATGTCCCCTGTAGTTCGCGGTATCTGCCTTCCCAGATGGAAAGTCCCTCAAACAAATCACCCCTGCCTGCATATTGCGTCGAGAAAAAGCATTCCAGCATACTCATATTCAGCGTCTTGCCAAACCTTCTCGGACGCGTGATCAGGGTCACATCCGAACCTTTTTCCCACCATTCTCTGATAAATTCTGTCTTATCTATATAAAAAGCCCCTTGTTCCCTCAACCGCTCAAACCTTTGTGCACTAATATTTACCAATGTATTCGCATCTATTGTTTGGAATCTCTTTAATTCCACCGTTTCCCACCCCCTTGTTTCTGATTATATCACATCTGCGCCCCCTATAGCAATCATTGCATAGCCGCAGCTTCCCATTGAAACCGCGGGCGTCCGTCAACAGAAGTTGGCGGACGCCCACATAATTCTAAAGGTGCAATGTCACCACTGCCCTATCAGCATCAATACATAGATATGCAGCGGATAGTACACATAGAAAAATTTCCTGATTGGTTTGCCCTGCTGCCCATTATATAGATACATTAGAGGCAGAAAAAGTATCATCCAAAATTGACTCGCTTGAAAAAAGCCTGTATACAGCCAAATGTTCAACCGGCCAACAATCTGCGCGCCAATCAGCGTCAGGAAGGAAAAAGCCACCAAAATGTACATCTGCTTCTCCCTGCTCTTCGCATAATACCAGCATATTCCCATCATGACAAAAAACGGGGAATAGGGTACTGAAAGAAGATCAGGAAGGAAAATGTGGCAAATTTCCGAAAACGGACCCGATAAGAACAACAGTATATTCGGAAGAATGAGCATTCCAATACTCAAAATCTGAAACAACGGCTTTCTGCATTCTTCGCGTATCCATATAATAAATATCATATAAATAAAAGCAGGCAGGATACTGAATTGTTCATGTTCTCCAAATACGTCCCGCATACAAGTCGTCAAAAATAAGGTTACCAGACAGATCAGCACATGGGCAAAATAGAGCCGCAATGCATAACGCAGTTTGTTTCTTGTGTGATGCGCACTATTTACTGCGACATATAAAAAAAGCGGTGCGGCGATTCTGCCTGCTGTCCGAAACAGATTCGGTCCAATGCCCGCCACCAGATAACTTCCAATATGATCCAGTGTCATAAAAAATATGCCCAAACATTTCAGTTGAAAACTGTCGATGCCGGTTTTAGGTCGTTCATAATTCATTTGTATTCACTCTTGACCAAGATGGAATTGAAACAGATTATTCAAAAGCTTTCCATCAAGATCATCCTTTTCTATTTTTACAGTTCTCGTTTTAGCAGCTCCAATAGTCCACGTACTAACCACTGTCTGTACCAAACACTTCCAATTTTAGAGATTATACCATTACTTTTTTAATTCCATATTTTAAAATATATATGCTAATTATAAACCTATTTTACTAAATTGTGAAGTGACAATACTATGACAAATTCACGCCAAATATACGACATCCTTCCCCATACTCAGCAAAAAATACAGAACAGGACGAAATATCTAAAACATGTTCCCTTCCGAAATCATACGTCAGTTACCGCAAACCAAGGACAACCAGTACTGGGCAGAGGGAACGGGCAAGGCAGATGATGATTGCTAATAATAAGGCAAAGGGACATTAAGCAAAATTTAATGGATTTGTGTATGTGCTTATGGTAAAATAACAGTGTTGGATAATTAAGGAATTGAAATTATGGAGTGGGGTAAATATGAAACAAAAAAAGAGGAAAATTGTCCCTTGGGTTATAGCAGGTATCGGAATCGCTTTGTTGATTATTATATTCGCAGCACTTGTATTGTTTAGAAATGAATTGCGCTCTCTTATGTCATTGAAAAAGGTTGATGATTACGGAATGTATCAAATGACCTATTATGGCGATTATGGATTTGATGACTTTCTGGAAACTGGTGCTGAAAATGATGCGGACATTGAAGCATTTGTAACAAAAAGGTTGTTGAAAGGACTGCCAATAAATTTGGGTGTTACAGGAGACGGCTGCACAGCTTTTGTCGTAAAAAATGAGAAGGGCGATATTTTGTTTGGAAGAAATTTTGATTATTTATATGCCCCGTCTTTACAACTTTACACTACACCTGATAATGGATATGCTTCGGTTTCCACCGTCAACCTTTCTTTTGCAGGATATTCCGAGGACAATTTACCAAGTGGTTCACTTTTTGATGATTTCCTGACGTTAGCCGCACCATTTCTTCCCTTTGACGGAATGAACGAGAAAGGACTTGCGATTACGATACTTGCAGTGCCAGAAGCGGAAGTCCCATATAATCCCGACAAAATAACATTAAATACAACCACAGCGATCCGCCTTGTACTTGATAAAGCGGCTACAGTGGAAGAAGCCATTGAATTGTTAAAACAATATAATATATATTTTTCTGGAGGTATCGATTGCCATTATTTAATTGCTGATGCAAGTGATCATTCTGTCATTGTGGAATATGTAAATGAAGAACTTTGTGTCGTTGAAGCGGAGGACGAATATCAAATTGCTTCTAATTTTATTGCCTATGACGGATTGAATATTGGAGAAGGATTTACTGAATTTGAACGCTATGATAAAGTGCAAAATGCGATAGAAGCAAATAACGGTACACTTGAGGCAGGTCAGGCAGTTCAATTATTGGCTGATGTCGGTATTTTTGATGGAAATATTGATAAACTACAATGGAGTGTTCTGTATAATCTTACAACTGGTTACGGAGAGATTTTTGCTAATCGGAAAACGAATAATATCATAGGATTTAATCTGGATATGGATAATTGATCCGCCGCCTTTTTTATTTTCAGCAACCACCAAGCATAGAAAGAATGAGGTATGGAAGATCTATTCCTTTCCAAAGTCACACGTCAGCTACCGAAAACCGAGGGCGGTCAGCACCGAGCAGAGGGAACGGGCAAGGCAGATGATGAATGCAAAGAATAAGGCAAAGGGAGTTTAAGCAAAATTTAATGGAATTGTGTATGCGGTTGTGGTAAAATAACAGCGTTGAACAATTAAACAAATCTAAAGTTGTAAGGGAGTGGTAAAAGATGAATTTTTCAATAACAAAATCTGTTTTTCCTGACTTTGATATTGAGAAATTCAAGATGTTTGATAAGGTTATTTTCCTAAAATGGGAAAGTGTTTTTGATAATGAATCTTGGGAAGAACATAAAAATCTTATATTAGAACTGACCAGCCCTAATAACTATAAAATTCTGATAGAATGTATCAATGTGGATTCTTTTCGTTTTCGAGGAAATGGACAGATTTCAGGATTTTATATTAAAGATATGTCTATAAAAGGGTATGAAAATAGTTCAAAGTATGAAGTTGGAGATTATGAAGAAGATGAACTTGAGTTTTATTGTTCAGATGTAATAATTAAAAATATAGAAAAATTTGAACGATAACTTCCAGTTTGTCGGAGAAATTCAAAAAATGATATAAAAATCGAATATTATTTCCCTTTATGTAGCGATTATCTTAACAGACAATCCGCTACTTTTTTAAAGTGGCGTTATGAGGACTTACCAATCCTGCCCCAAACGTGGGAAACCGCCTTCAAGAAGAATTTAGATGATTTTGAAAAAATTGCAAAAAAAGTGTCACACAGGCAGGAGCGCGTTGTCTAATATAGCAGGAGGTTAAAATCTATGAAAAATAAAACGAACGAAGAACTACAGGCTTTGTCGCGGAAGCCACCGCAGGTGACAAAAAGGCACTTGAAATGCTCATTGCCAGTGTGCAGGACATTGTATTTAATATGTCCTTGCGAATGCTTGGTACATTTGCAGACGCGGAGGACGCCACGCAGGACATTCTGCTGAAAATGATTACGCACCTGTCCTCATTCAGAGGGGAAAGCGCTTTCACGACGTGGGTATCGAAATGACCCCGGAGGCGTACCGTCAGCGGCTTTCGCGCGTGCGCAAAAAAATGGCAGAGTTTCTAGGACAGTACTGCGGCGCATACGGCAGCGGCAAATGCAATTGCAAAGACAGGGTGAATTATGCGATACAAAACCATCGGATCAACCCGTTGCAGCTAGACTATGTGCCCGCTGCAAAAATTCCCATACAGACCACGGTGGATGTAAAAAATGCAATGGAGGAGATTGACGATTTATCGCAGGACTTTTCCTTTTGTAAACCCTACGCGTCTCCCGAGCGCACGAAGCATCTCATTCAGGAATTTTTGGATTCCACGCAGCTTTCCATTATCCAGAACGCATAGAGGAGAATATTATGAATACACAATTGATTATGGACTACTTATCGGCATTAAGCATGAATAATAACCGCGAATGGTATCATGCAAACAAGGATGACTTTAAAAGGGCAAACACTGAATTTGAAAATTTATTGCAGGCGTTAATGCTCGAAATCGGAAAGTTTGACAACAGCATTTTACATAACAATCCCAAAGACCTTACCTTCAAAATTGTAAGGGACACCCGTTTTAGTCACGACAAGTCCCCCTATCTTCCTGCATTCCGCGCCATATATCCGCGCAGGGAAAGCTCCCTGTCCCTGTTGGGTATTACCTGATGATAAAGCCCGGCGGCCAGTCCTTTTTAGGCGGCGGTTTGTTTGCGGACATGTTTAAGGATGCGACGGCAATGGTGCGGGATTTTATCGTTCAGAATGGAAATGAATGGGAAAATATTATACAGGAACCATCGTTTGTGAAACATTTCACCGTTCAGGGAAACGCGTTAAAGAATGTCCCTGCGGGATATGATAAAGACCACCCTCAGGCAGAATATTTGAAATATAAGAGCTGGTATCTGGAATACCCGATAAAAGACGAGGAGCTGCGGGATGCGGAACTATTTGTCGCAAAGGCGGCAGAGCTGTTTCAAATCATGAAGCCCTTTAACGATTATCTGAACAAAGCGCTTGCAGGATTTCAGATGCCGTCGAGGTGAAAAACGTCACGGTAAACGCACGATTTTATGTCTATCCGCCAAAGAAAAAATCTGATATATTATATTTAGTAACTGACAATCCCC
>ERZ808040.2366-NODE-2366-length-10640-cov-3.087570_pt1 | contig 10640 bp, 3 predicted proteins | sample MGYA00380191_ERZ808040 | MGnify/ENA primary metagenome ERZ808040 (study PRJEB31490, sample SAMN06133395) | mouse gut metagenome | isolation source: J6 | host: mice | place: China: Chengdu | collected 2015-05 ... | reverse complement strand
AAGAAATCGGCCGCGACGTCAAGACCTATGACCGGGAACAGGCGAAAAAAAAAAAAAAAAATATTGAAAAACCTCTTGCAAAATCGCCTGTGATCGACTATACTAAGGTCAAGGAAGAATTTAACACTGTAAAGCGCGAAAGCGAAGAAAGGAGCGTTACCCATGACGATGGAACTGACTTACAAGCAGGCGGGCGATTACCTGATTCCCGACCTGGAAGTGGACGGAGCGGACGAGTGGGAGGAAATGCCCCTGGGCAAGTACGGGATGCTGCGGGAGACATTCCTGGAGGAACACCACCCAGGGACGTACACCTCCATGCTGCTGACGGGGCGGCTGTACCCGCACCTGCGGGAGATCGACCGGCAGGCGAGGGAGCAGGTGGACCGGATGGTGAACGAGCTGAAGAAACAGAACGGCGTGGACGAAGCGATGAAGGCCCGCGATCAGATGGGCTGGGTTCAGGCGGTGAACAGCTTCACGGCCCAGGCGGAGGAGATCGTTCTGGCGGAGATCGTCTACAAGTAAATCAGGAACAGCAGGAGACGGTGGGCGAACAGCCCGCCGTTTCTGCGTCTGTGGAGGAACCGCCTGCCCCTGGGTTGCCGGACCTCTCGCTGTTCTCCCTGTTCCCCACGGTGGAGGAACAGATTGAAAGTATTGCCGAAGCCCAGGAGGAGGACCGGCGGACAACCCAGCAGCATACGTCTACTCCTTCCGGTCAGGTGCAGTCTGCGGTCATTGGCCGCGCCCTCACCTGCGGCGGCAACGAGAAGCACAGCATTGAGCGTATTGTAGCATTTTTCCAGAAGGGTCCCACCGGCTCCGATGCTGCCTCTTTTATGAAAAAGGAGTTTGGGGAGGGCGGCAAGGGCGTTACCATTGGCGGGCAGGAATATTCTCTGTGGTTTAACAGCGAGGGTTTCCGCATCGCGCCGGGACGGTCTGCATTTGGCCCTGGCAGCACACTCATATCCTGGGTGAGCGCCGCCGCTATGACCTCCAACCTCCTGCGGGATGGAACATTTGCTACGCAGGATAAAATTGACGCAGCTCCCGACAACGAAGTGCAGGAACTGGCGGAGAAACTGTGGTATCTCCGCCAGGATTTCAGCGACAGTGCAAAGAAACTGAACCTTATGCCCATCATTTCTCAGCACTTCTTGGGTAAAGGTTTCCCGGACGATACAAAGGAGATTTCTGAACTGCTGAAGCTCCCGGTTCACCGGCAGCAAATTTGGCGGGAAGTGGACGCATTTCTGGATAAGTACAGATTTAACTCGAACCTCCTGCGCTTTCATAAAATTCATGACCCGGTTTACCTGCTCACAAGTATCGACCGTTTATCTGCGGTAAAAGAGCAATATAAGGCGGTAGAGGGGTTCGCCCCGGCAAAGGCCAGCTTCATCACGGAGGACGAGATCACCCGCCTGCTGACCGGAGGCCCCAACATTGCCGAGAGCAAGCTGCAAATATACTCCTATTTTGTCCAGGGCCACAACGCCAAAGAGTGCGCTGATTTTCTGAAAAGCAGCTATGGCGACGGGGGTCATTGTTACACCGGCTATGATGTGTGGCACGATTCCAAGGGCATCCGGCTGTCCCGCGAGGACGATTTTTCCAAAGGGAAATACGATACGGTCACGCTGAACTGGAACCAGGTGCAGAAGCGTGTCCGGGCCTTGATTGACAGTGGGCAGTATCTCAACGATCAGGAAAAGGCGTACCTTCCGGCCTATGAGAAAGTAACCCTTGCCCGGCGGATTTATCATTTTTACAGCATGGACCCCAACCGAACCAATCCCCCCAGCAATGATATGGACGCCGCCGTGAAGAAAATCCGGGCCATTCTGGAATCTGATGATTCCAAGAAACACTCTAAACTGTACGGCGAAATGTTCACCATTATGGCTGCTGTTTCCCCGGACAGCCCGGAGTACCGGCGGATGATCCCCGTCCTGCGGGATATGGAGACATTTACGCGGGGTGAATATTCTCTGTATGAACCTCTGCCGGAAGTTGTTTTGCAAACGGAGCGTCAGGCGAAACAGGTGGCAAAGGAGGCCCAGCGCGCGGCCCCCACGCCCCAACGCACACCTTCCGAGGCCCCGCCCGCTTCCGGCGACCGGCTGGCGGCTGCGGCCCGCGCCCTGGCAAATAAGAAACGGCCAACGGCCCAGGAGGACCAGAGCGGCCAATTCAGCCTGTTCTCCCCGGCAGCGTCCGCTCCGCTGGAACCGGAACCCTCTGCCCCTCCCCAGGCGGCAGAGCATGAGGAAACCTCCCGCTCTCCGTGGTGGGACGGCTACAAGGAGATCAAAGAGGCGAATCCCCACAATATCGTGCTGTTTCAAGTGGGCGATTTCTTTGAGATGTTCGGTGAGGATGCCAAAACCGCCTCCGCCCTGCTGGACCTCAGCCTGACTACCCGGCCCATAGCTGGCGTTGGGCGTGTGGAGATGTGCGGCGTTCCCGTCCACGCGGTAGAGCAGTACGTTGAAAAGCTGCGGGAATTTCATTCTGTGACCCTTGCGCCCGTTGAGGCGCAGACCGGGGAGCGCCAGCCCAGCACCTTGCTTTCCCGGCAGGAACAGGCCATTCAGGACAGCGGCGAACAGGGATGGCAAACTACTGTCACCGAGCGCAACTATCAGGCCACGGTAACTGCGGAGGAAGCGCCGCTTCTGGCAAGGCTCATGCAGACCAATGAAATCAGTGCCGCGCAGTTTAACCATGAGAACGGCGAAGTTACATTCAGCTTCCCGGCGGCGGACCGGGACGCGGTTGAAAATCTGATCGCCAAATTGAGGGCGGAACTGGCGAAAGCGGTGGCGGCATCGTATCCCTCTGAAAAATCCCAAAAGCCTGGACGGACCAAGGTGGAGCTGAATTACCGCAATTTTGCAAAGCTGTTCCCGGAGATCGCCAGCCGCGACTACCGCTATCTGCGTATGGAGGCAGGCGAGGACGGCGGGGCCATGATGCCCCTCCACCTGGAATGGATTGACACGGACGTGATCGCCGTCAGCCATACCTATACGCAGAATGGCGATCTCATGCGCGACCCGGAAATGACCTTCCGGGTGGACCGGGAGAAGGGAACCATGGAACCGCTGACCTTCCGGCAGGACGGCTCTATTCAGATTTATCAGGAGGTCTACCCGGAACCCGGTAAGTGGATTCCCAAGCTGCACCGGGATTTGAACACCTTTGCCCAACAATGGCTGAAGAATATCAGTGAGCAGGGCTACCACAAGCGGGAGGCCGTCATGGTCCGGGACGGCGAGGACGTGCGCCTGACCTTTGACCAGGACGGCAGGGCAGCGGAAAATGGCGCTTTAGGCGATAATCCTACCGTCAGGCAGATTTATGAGCATTACACACCCATGGTCAAAAATCTGGTACTGGAAGATACAGTATATAAACACGCCTGCGCCAACTCTGACCAGGACCACGCCCGTCTGGAGGGTAACGAGGCAATCAAGCGGGCGGTGCTGGCTATCAATGAGACACCGCTGTTGAAGCAGTATTATGATAATACCGCTTTCCGCAACCGGCTCCATCAGGAGATTGCCAGTGAAACCTACCCCATGCTTTCCCAGCCCCAGCAGGAACAGGCCGCAAAAGCGCCCGTCTCTATGGATTCCCCGGAGCGGTTTGAAGTTGTCCAGTTGTGGGGGAACGGTCCTTTTGGTATTTATGACAATGCACTGGAACGCTTCTATGCGGAAGGAACCCAAACGCTCCAATTCGTAGAGCGGGGCAGCGCGGAGAATTATCTGGCGAATATCCACCGCATCACCGGGCGGGCGGTTCCCCCGGAGACTTCCGCAGAGTGGGTGGTCACTCCGGTTACGCTTTATGAAACGGCATTGAAAATACTGGACCGGGCAATCGGGAACAGCAGCCTTTCCCAATATCTGCGGGACCGTGATTTGGATTACAACGAAGCGGCAGACACTCTGAACGCTGAAATGCCCGATCTTATAGAGGCGGCGAGGGGCTATCCCGACATTCTTGCCGCGTTCCACTCCCTCCCGATGTTCCGGGAGTGGCTGGTAGAGGACCTCATGGAGCGCCGTTATCAGGACGTGATTACGGACCCGCGCCTTGCGCCGGAGCGGTATGCCGACAGCCCGGACGCACCGGATTGGGCGCGGGCTGTCCCCGCTGCGGACCGTTCGGAGCCGGAACAGGCGGAGGCCGGTACAGAGATACCCCCCGCGCCGGAGACAGTGCCGGAACCAACCGGGGTAGGTGCGCCGGAGCAGCCGGAAACCCCTGCCGCTGTCCAGTCTGAACCCAATCTCACGCCCAATGTTGACGAATATCTGGACTTGAAGGCCCGATACCCGGACAAGCTCGTTGGCGTCCAAGTGGGGGACTATATGCTGTTCTACGGGAAGGACGCCGAAGCAGCGGCCCCCGCCATGGGGAAGGACCTGCTGACGCGGGATATTCCCGGCCTGGGCAGCACCTTTGTCACCGGAACCTCCCTGGGCTGGCAGTCCGCATTGACGGACCTGCTGGAACATGGTCATAGTGTGGTTCTGGCCCAGCCCGACCCCGAACGCGGCCCGGACGCGCCCTATGAGATCATCAAGGAGCGGAGCGCGGCGGAGTTCATCCCCCTGGGCATGGAGCTGACCATGGACGGGCGGCGCATGAAGATCGACAGCGTGGACTTCCAGGCGGGGACCGTCAGTCTGCTGGACTTGGATATGAAGGGCTGGTTTCCCATTTTCCGCTCAGAGCCGATTCCCTTTGTGCGGGAATTTATAGAGGAAGCCCAGCGAAGTGAGGAATACACCATTGCGGAGGTGGCGGCACACCGTCAACGGATGGAGGCCGCTGATGAAATCCCCATAGGCATGGAACTGACGGTGGACGGACAGCGTGTAAAAATCCACAGCATAGACGCGGAGCATGATGTTGTCCGCCTGAAAATTCTGGATACGGCCTATTCCTATCTCCAGCGGTCCATCCAGGCGGTGCGGGACCTTGTTGCCAAAGCACGCGCCGCCGTTTTGGGCGTGGATGATTCCGTACCTCCCCCGCCTCCCCCCGAACCGGAGCCGGAACAGGTGGAGATTGACGGTGGGCAGGTGGTTCCGCCCCCTCCGCCAGCTTCCCGCCAGCCGCGCCGGGAACGCCATAACTTCCAGATCACCGATGATAACCTGGGTGTTGGCGGCGAAAAAACGAAGTATCAGTACAATGTGGCGGCTATCCGTACCTTGAAGCAGATCGAGGCGGAGAGCCGCCTTGCCACGCCGGAAGAACAGGAGATTCTCTCCCGCTATGTTGGCTGGGGCGGCATTGCCGGGGCGTTTGACCAGAATGACCCCAAGTGGGCGAAAGAATACGCCGAGCTGAAGGAACTGCTGACCCCGGAGGAATACAAATCCGCCTGTGCCACGGTCCTCAACGCCCACTATACCAGCCCCACGGTCATCAAGGCCATGTATCAGGCGGTGGAGAATATGAATTTCCAGCCGGGGACCGTGCTGGAACCGTCCATGGGCATCGGCAACTTTTTCGGCCTCCTGCCGGATTCTCTGGCGTCGGCGAAGCTGTACGGCGTAGAGCTGGACGATCTGACCGGGCGCATTGCCCGACAGCTTTATCAGAACGCCGATATTACCCTTGCCGGTTTTGAACAGACAGACCGGAAGGACTTCTATGATCTGGCGGTGGGCAACGTGCCTTTCGGCCAGTACCCCGTCAATGACCCCGCCTATAACAAGCTGGGCTTCAACATTCACAACTATTTCTTTGCCAAGGCGCTGGACCAGGTACGTCCGGGCGGCATCGTGGCCTTTGTCACCAGCCGCTACACCATGGACGCAAAGGATTCCACCGTGCGGAAGTATCTGGCGGAGCGGGCTGACCTGCTGGGCGCGATCCGTCTGCCCAACAACGCTTTCAAGGCCAACGCCGGGACCGAAGTGGTGTCCGATATTATTTTCCTGCAAAAGCGGGACCGCCCCGCCATTGAGCAGCCGGGATGGGTGCAGGTGGGTGAAAATGAAGATGGATTCAAGATCAACAGCTATTTTCTGGAACACCCGGATATGGTGCTGGGCACGGCCACCTCGGAGAATACGCAGTACGGCAGGCAGGATTACACCGTTGCGCCCATTGCCGGGGCGGACCTCTCCCGGCAGCTTGCCGGGGCCATTCAGAACCTTGCCCCGCCTGACCGGGAACTGCTGGAGATCGAGCCGGAGCAGGAGGACGGCAAAGAGGTTGAATCTATCCCTGCCGACCCTTCTGTACGCAATTTCAGCTACGCACTGTTCAATGGCAAGCTGTATTTCCGCGAAAATTCCCGCATGAAGTCCGTGGACTTGGGCAAGACCCCCACGGAACGGGCCATGGGCATGATCGCCATTCGGGACTGTGCCCGGAAGCTCATTGATTTGCAGTTAGGAAACGCCGGGGACGATGAAATCAAGGCGGAGCAGGCCAAGCTCAACCGCCTTTATGACGCTTTCACGAAAAAACACGGCCTGTTGAGCAGCCTGGGCAACAGGAGGGCCTTTGAACAGGATTCCTCCTACCCGCTTCTGTGTTCCCTGGAAGTGCTGGACGATGAAGGAAATTTGGAGCGCAAGGCGGATATGTTCACCAAGCGCACCATCCAGAACCGGCAGGCCGTCACCAGCGTGGACACGGCGGTGGAGGCCCTGGCGGTGTCCATTGGCGAGAAGGCCCGCGTGGACCTGGAGTATATGGCAGGTCTGATGGGTGGACCCGATAAGATTCCGCAGATCGTGGAGGATTTGAAGGGCATCATTTTCAAGGACCCCGACACCGGCCCCTTCGACTTGGCAGAGGGCGGCGAAAATTGGGCAAGGGGCTGGCAGACGGCGGATGAATACCTCTCCGGCAATGTCCGGGTGAAGCTGGCCCAGGCCCGCGCCGCCGCCGAACAGTATCCGGAGTTCGCCGTCAACGCGGAGAAGCTGGAACAGATACAACCCAAGGACCTGACCGCTTCGGAGATCAGTGTCCGGGTGGGCGCGTCCTGGGTTGCCCCGGAGTATTACCAACAGTTTATGTTTGAGCTGCTGCAAACGCCGGAGCGCCTGCGGGAGAAGAAAATCCGTCTTGATTACTCCGATACGTCCGGTGAATGGCGGGTGCAGGGTAAGAGCGAGGACAGCGCGGATAACGTCCGCGCATATACCACCTACGGCACCAAGCGCATCAACGCCTATGAAATCTTCGAGGCCGCGCTGAACCAGCGGGATGTGCGGATATTTGATAAAAAATGGGAGGACGGAAAGGAGGTCCGCGTCCTCAACGAGAAGCAGACCGCGATTGCCCAGCAGAAGCAGGAGGCAATCTGTGAAGCGTTTAAGGAGTGGATTTTCAAAGACCCGGAGCGCCGGGAGGCTCTGTGCAGGAAGTACAATTCCATATTCAACGCCATCCGGCCCCGCGAGTATGACGGTTCCCATATCCGCTTTGCGGGCATGAACCCGGAAATCTCCCTGCGGCCCCACCAGCAAAACGCCGTGGCCCATATCCTCTATGGCAAGAATACGCTGCTGGCCCACTGTGTCGGCGCAGGCAAGACCTTTGAAATGGTTGCCGCCGCTATGGAGAGCAAGCGCCTGGGCCTGTGCCAGAAATCCCTGTTCGTCGTCCCCAACCACCTGACGGAACAGTGGGGCGGCGATTTTTTACGTCTTTATCCAGGAGCGAAGGTTCTGGTAGCAACCAATAAGGACTTTGAACCCGCCCGCCGCAAGAAGTTCTGCGCCCGTATCGCCACCGGAGACTATGACGCGGTTATCATCGGACACAGCCAGTTTGAAAAGATTCCCCTCTCCCCGGAACGGCAGAAGGCCGTGATTGAGGACCAGATTGACGAAATTGTTACTGCCATCCGTGAAGCAAAGGAGGAGGATGGAGACAACTTTACCGTCAAGCAGATGGAGAAAACCAAGAAAAAATTGGAGGCCAAGCTGGAAAAGCTGGCGGCAAAAGAGAAAAAGGACAGCGTGGTCACGTTTGAGGAATTAGGCGTTGACCGGCTGTTTGTAGACGAGGCGCACAGCTTTAAGAACCTCTTTTTACACACAAAAATGAGCCGTGTGGCGGGCATCGCTCAGACGGACGCGCAGAAATCCAGCGATATGTACGGCAAATGCCGTTACATGGACGAGATCACCGGCGGGCGTGGTATTACTTTCGCCACGGGGACCCCGATCTCCAACAGTATGGTAGAGTTGTATACCATGATGCGCTACCTCCAATTTGACACGCTGGAACGGAACGGCCACCGTCACTTTGATTCCTGGGCGGCGGACTTTGGTGAGAAGGTGACGGCTATGGAGCTGAAACCGGAGGGAACCGGATTCCGGTCCAAGACCCGGTTCGCCAAATTCTACAATCTCCCGGAGCTTATCAGCATTTGGAAGGAGGCTGCTGATATTCAGACGGCGGATATGTTGAAACTGCCAACCCCGGAGGCTGTCCCTATCACTGTCACCACCGAACCCAGCAAGTTTCAGCAGGAGATGGTGGCGGAGCTGGCTGACCGGGCGGACGCTGTGCGTAACAGGCTGGTGGACCCGTCCGTGGACAATATGCTGCGGATCACGTCTGACGGGCGCAAGCTGGCTCTGGATCAGCGTTTACAGAACCCCCTCTTGCCGGATGACCCAGACAGCAAGGTCAACGCCTGCGTCAAGAATGTTCTCACCGAGTGGCGGAACAGCATGGACATTCGGGGGACCCAATTAGTGTTCTGCGACCTGTCCACGCCCAAGGGGGACGGCAAATTTAACGTCTATGACGATATAAAAGCGAAGCTGATCGCCCAGGGCATCCCCCAGGAGGAAATCGCCTTTATCCACGATGCCAACATCGAAGCGCAAAAGGCGGAGCTGTTCGCCAAGGTGCGCCGGGGGCAGGTGCGCGTCCTCATCGGCAGTACGCAGAAGATGGGCGCTGGCACTAACGTCCAGGACCGGATCGTGGCCTCCCATGACCTTGACTGCCCATGGCGTCCGGCTGATTTGGAGCAGCGGGCGGGCCGTTCTCTGCGCCAGGGCAACATGAATAAGACGGTTAAAATGTTCAAGTACGTTACCAAAGGAACCTTTGACGCATACAACTGGGGTCTGGTGGAAAGTAAGCAGAAATTTATCGGGCAGGTCATGACCGGGAAATCCCCTGCCCGGTCCATTGAGGACGTGGACGCTACCGCCCTCTCCTACGCCGAGGTCAAGGCCCTGGCTACCGGGGATGACCGTATCCGGGAGAAAATGGAGCTGGATGTGCAGGTGGCAAAGCTGAAAATGCTCAAAGCCAACCATACATCCCAGCAGTATGAAATGCAGGATAAGGCGCTGAAATATTATCCGAATAAAATTGCGGAGACAAAGCTGTTTATTGAGGCGCTGGGGAAAGATTTACCCATTGTGCAGGCCCATCCGGTCAAGGACGATGCGTTTACCATGACCGTCATGGGACAGACCTTCACAGAGCGGAAGGACGCGGGCGAGGCCATTATCAAAGCGTGTATGCTCATGAGCGACCCGGAAAAGCCGCTGGATTTGGGCGAATACCGGGGCTTTCCTATGCAGCTTCATTGTGATGGGTCCAAGTTCAAAATCACCATGAAACAGAATTTGACTTATACTGCGGAGCTGGCCGATGACCCGGTGGGCAATGTCACCCGTATCAACAACGTCCTGGAAGGTATGGCCGAAAAAATCAAAGCGCATGAGGCCCGTCTGGTGACGTTGGAAAAGGAGCTGGCTAACGCCCAGGAGGAATCGGAGCGGCCCTTCCCCAAGGAGGATGAATTACAGCAGAAATCGGCTCGTCTGATCCAGCTTAACCGGGAATTGGAGAAAGCTGACCACAAGTCGGAGGAACAATCTCAGGACGGCGATGATGAACCGGATTTAGATGGTGACAGCGCCCCCGCGCCGGTGCCGCCTGCGCTTTCCGTTGTGGGCGGTGATAAACCGTCCATCCGGGCGGCGCTGCGCTCCTACGTTCCACCCGCGCCGGTGGCTTCTGGCGCGGAAAGAGGCCAGCGGAGGGAGGCGGCGCTGTGAGAAAAAACGAGGGCCGGACCATCGGCCTTTACACCAAGGTGTCCCCGGAGGAAAAGGAGGTGATCGACCAGAAAATGGCCCTGCTGGGGACGATGAATCTGCGGGCGTACCTGCGGAAAATGGCGGTGGATGGATATGTGGTCCAGTTGGATATGTCCAGCGTGGTGGAGTTGGTGAAGCTCCTGCGCTCCATTTCCAGCAATGTGAACCAGATCGCCCGCCGCTGCAACAGCACACACAACCTCTACGCCCAGGATGTAGAAGATCTGCGCCAGGGTTATGCGGAGGTCTGGCAGGGCATCAGCGAACTGCTGAAGAAATTTGAAACGCTGTGACTATGGTGGCGGCGGGAGCATTTTCGGATGTTCCCGCCGCCGCTTTTTTCGTATTGGGAGGTGATCTTATAGCAGGCGTTTCTACCGAACAGATTGCAAAGGCAAAGGAATGGGACCTGCTCTCATATCTGCAAACCTATGAGCCGCATGAGCTGAAACGGTGCGGCCCACATGAATACTGCACCAAGACCCATGACAGCCTCAAAATCTCTCACGGGAAATG
>ERZ808040.2365-NODE-2365-length-10642-cov-3.037009_pt1 | contig 10642 bp, 10 predicted proteins | sample MGYA00380191_ERZ808040 | MGnify/ENA primary metagenome ERZ808040 (study PRJEB31490, sample SAMN06133395) | mouse gut metagenome | isolation source: J6 | host: mice | place: China: Chengdu | collected 2015-05 ... | reverse complement strand
GCGCCTTGATCGGTGATACTGCCTTACGCCTAGGATTAAAACAATATTTTGCCAGTCATGCCTATGGTAACGCCACTGGGGCTGATCTTTGGCAAGCTTTAACGCAAAAAACAGAGCTTGATCTTCCAAAAATAATGTCTACTTGGCTCAATTGCCCTGGTTATCCGGTAGTTAGTGTTAAAAAAATAGGGAACGATCTTTTGCTCGAACAGCGGCAATTCTTTACTGATCCTAGTGTAACGTCCGACCAACTATGGCCGATCCCCTTGATGAGTAATTACCCTGAATTACCCGCTTTAATGACTCAAAAACGTTTGATCCTCAAAGACTATACTAGTCTAAGACAAAAACATGGCTCTACTTTACAATTAAATGTGAACAATAACGCACATTTTATCGTTGCTTACAGTCCTGAGCTCTTAGGTGATCTTCTAAAAAAATCACCCCAAACGGATACACTCACACGTTTTAGTTTACTGCAAGATCTAGTTTTATTGGCTCAAGCTCAAGTTATTTCATTGCCCCAAGTCCTTGAATTAGCGGCTAACTTCAAAAATGATCATAGCCAATTAGTTACACGAGCTTTACTGCAATTATTAGATCTCTTAAAACTCTTTGTTGGCTCAGACACTACTGCACATGATGAGCTGTGTACTTTAGTGGTCAGTTTTACAAGTATTTTAAAGGCCAGCCTTAGCCAAGAACCAGCGAGTTTTTCTCAGCTAGACCAAGAATTGATACAACCACTACTTTTAAAGACTGAACTTTACGCTAAAGTCAAGCAGGTCGTAGATGAACAATTATATTTCCCTCCAACTAAGACTGATTGGGCTAAACTACCAGCTGAGATCCGAGGCGTGGCACTTAAAAATATGCTAGTAAATCACAATTCAGATGCTTGTTTCACTGAATTTTTCAAGGAATACCAACAAAGTGTCGATCCTAGCTATAAGGTAGATCTCAGACAAGCTTTGACTAGCTCACCTAAAGTAGCGCAATTGACCGAATTATTAGCTAATTTCAAAGATCAGGCTATCATCAAGACCCAAGATCTCAGAGCTTGGCTAGAAGAGATCTTAGCCAATCCGGTCGGGCAAAAACTGGCTTGGGCTTGGCTCAAACAAAATTGGAATTGGTTAGAAGAAACTGTAGGTGGAGACATGGAATTTACTACCTATATCACCGTGATCGGCAAAACGCTCAGCTCACCCGAACTTTATGCCGATTTCAACACTTTCTTTGAACCTAAATTAGCCGAACCTGGTTTAGCTCGCGAGATCAACTTAGCTAAACATGCGATCTTTGCCCGAGTAAACTTACTTAAAGTGCAACAGTCAAATGTAGCGCAAGCACTCAGTTCACTAGCTTGGTATCAAAAACACTCATAAACAGATAAGATCTTCACAAACAATGCAAACGACCAGGCCCCCACGATGCAGATCCATCATGGAGGCCTGGTCGTTTATATAGCACAGATCATATCGTCTCATGCATTATTTTTTAGTAGATAACAACTGGTTCACTTTGACTCAAATTATTGAAAACATTAGCCGCTTCACTTGGTTTCATATTGACACACCCTAAAGAACCTTCTTTAAGATAAGCTGTGTTTGACCAATTTTTCCGCCAATCTGCATCATGAAAACCACAACCGTCTAAAGTAAATGGCACCCAATATTCTACTGGACTAGCATAAGCTGCCCCATCAGCTCTTGATCCCCGTAAGGTCGTCTTTGTTTGTTTATACATAACGTAAAAGACTCCCTTAGGTGTATCATTATGTGTACTTTGGTTCCCTGTCACAACATCGATGGAAGCGACTTGTTGACCATCACGATAAGCCCACAAATGTTGTTTTTCGATTGAAACTTCAACATAAGTGTTACCGATCCCACCATTAGTTGTTGTGTCGTAGCCTGTGCCACGTGTGTCATAGCCTTCACCGTAGATATCATGCTTGGCATCAACTTTTGTTTCACCATTTTCCAGAGCTTTTGTCAAAGTCTTTTCAGCTTTATAAGCACTGATCACCCAGCCATAGGTCCCAGCCGGAACGCTTATCTCATTTCCTTCACTTGTCTTAAAAGCTAAGCTCTTATTTAAGGTGGCTTGTTTTTGATTGATCTCGACCACTTTATTCTTTAACGCTTGCGTATCGAATTGATATTTCCCAGCTTGATACCGAGCTGAGGTTAAAATATCCGCTGTCGTTAACTCATATTCTGTTTTTTGTACCGTGTACGTGATCTTTTTACCGGTCAATTCTTTTAGTTTCTTTTCCTCTTGTTTAACAATCGCACTGTTTTCTTTGACTGGCTTTAAGTATTTAGCTGTCAGATAGATATCTTTATTGCCTTCTTTTTGGCTGAACTCTTTTAAGATCGCTGAAACATCGTATTTGTTTCCTGTTTGTTCTTTGACGACCTTGACTTTATCTCCTTCTAAGATCGCATAAGCATCAACTGGTGCTTTTCGTGACTGATCAGCCTCATTTAGTTTTGCTTCTACATTTGCTTTTAGCGAAGCCACTTTTTTACCATCAACTTTAGCTGGAGTCAAAGTATAATTGATCTTTTTGTCATTTGGTAAAGTCGTGGCTTGTTTTTTCAAGATAGCTTCAAATTTTGCTAGATCTTTTGAGCTAAATTCTGATTCGGTCGGCTCTGCTGTATAGATCAATTGCTTGTTAAGATAGACCTTCTTTTCAACTTTAGCTGCAGCTAGCTTTTCTTGTGCCTCTTTAGCATTCAAGCCACCAACATTGATCCCATTGATCGTAACATTTTCATTGAAATGGGTCCGCTGTTGATAGATAAAATAAGCACCACCAATAAAAGCTAACATCGCAATTCCAACATAGAGTATAACTTTGGTTTTGTATTTCATATCGCACCTCTAATTGAATTATTACAATTATGTTACAACATTTTACAAAAAAATACAATTATTATTTAGGTTTTACACAATCAAATCATTTCCTCACGTATTTAAACTTTTTTAAGTTATGTTATAATTTAGCCTATGACAAGTAAGGATCAGGTGAATATTTTATGGAAACAAATAGTCTGTTGACATTCAATCGTAGTATCGGTAAACAAAAGCGGTTATCAAAAGTAGCTGAGTCCAGTTGTCCTTTTTGTGACGTTGGACATTTAACTGATATTTACGATCAACAAGGTGCGATGATTTTTTTAAAAAATAAATATCCTACACTCGAAAAGACCGATCAATTCGTTTTGATCGAATCTGCTAAACACGATGGTAATATCTCTAATTATGAGCCTGAAGAATGGCAAAATATTTTAGCTTATGCGATCAAACAGTGGAAAGTATTTTATAATGATCCTAAATATAAAAGTGTTTTGCTGTATAAAAACTATGGTAAACTTTCTGGCGGTTCGCTTTCACACCCGCACATGCAGATCGTTGGACTTTTAGAGGCCGATGGTTACCGGGAGATCGCCCCAGCTTACTTTAGTGGTGATACGGTCGCAACTAAAGCTGGGGCAACGCTTAACATCTCCGATCACCCCATCATGGGCTTCTTGGAATTTAACATCAGTTTTGATGAAAAAAGTATCACACCTGCAGCTGACTATATCAAAGAAGTCGTTTCATATTTACTCGCTGACTTTAATGATGGCCGTTGCGAAGCTTATAACCTCTTCTTTTATAAATTGACCGATAAACTCTACTGTAAAGTAGTTCCACGTTTTATCGTATCACCGTATTTCGTAGGTTATTTTATCAGTCAAAAATTCGATGCTGAGTTTACCGCTGAAGTTATAAAAGACCTCAAAGAAAAATATCTAAACTAGCAAAAATGAGGGACCTATCACGATGTGTTTGCATCCTGATAGGTCCCTCATTTTTTATACAGCATTGACTACAGTGTCTTATTCAAAACTAAAACGTAAGCCTTTAGGGAAGAAGTTTTTGACCGTACCATTGACGACTTTGCCAAATGCAAAGGGTTTATCATCACAGATCAATAAATACCACCCATTCTTATGGGGCGTGGTCACAGTCACTGTATTACCTGCCACATATTGTTGCCATTGCTCATAGGTCAACGCTAATTTTTGATCTGTTTCCGTTGCACTTAAGGATAAAGCCAGTGTATAGCTAGGTTCAAAACGCTTTTTCTTAAAGATGCCAAGCAATAACCCCGGACGCATAAACTTTAAGCGTGATATGTCAGGCCAATTTTTATTGTAATAATAAAGATGGTCGCCGTAGCATTGCAATTCAGTTACTTTGAAGAGATCTTGCTTTAAGAAATTAGCTGAAAATTCTTTCCATAAAGCAACTTGCTCTTGGGTCAAGCTTGCTTTATTTTGCTTTTTACGCTTATTTTTCTTAGTTTTTACAACCTGTACTGGTCGCGTATCACGTAATTTAGCGATAAAATGCCCCTCACCTTTAAAGTGATGTGGCATCAAGCGAATGGTCCCTGTTAGTGTGGGCTCATCATTGCCCCAAGCTGGGATCCCACTGTCCATGCCAGTATACTTTTGTAAAGGCACGATCTCAAAGTAAGGATATTCTTGTAATAACCAGCTGATGATCTGTTCATCTTCTTCAGGAGCAAATGTACAAGTTGAGTAGATCAATTCACCACCAACCGCTAACATTTTTACCGCTTCAGTTAAGATCTCACGCTGACGCTTAGCACATTGCGCTGGATAATTTGCATGCCAATATGTGATCGCATGTGGATCTTTGCGAAACATTCCTTCACCTGAGCAAGGCGCATCAACTACGATCTTATCAAAATAGGCTTTAAAGTTTTGAACCAAGGTAGCTGGATCTTCATTTAAGACGATCGAATTTCGTGCCCCAGTCCGTTCCATATTCTCAGCTAAGATCAAAGCCCGTTTTTTATTGATCTCATTTGAAACCAATAGGCCTTGATTTGCCATCTTTTCAATGATCTGCGTCGATTTCCCCCCAGGTGCAGCACAAAGGTCTAAGATCTTCTCGCCTGGCTTAGCTTCAACTACCTCACCGACATACATTGCACTTAGATCTTGACTATATATATACCCTGCTTGATGCTCCAACGTCTTTCCACTAACCTCGCCTACATAACCGGTCGCAACATATTCAACCGGTTCGTCCAGTGAATTAGTAACTTTTTTATAGTTATCTTTTAACGGATTAAGTCGAAAGCCCTTTTGTACTTCGCCAGATAAACTTTCAAAGAAGGCTGGGGCTTGGGCACCCAACAGAGCTTGATATTTTTTCTTAAAATCTTCTGGTAACTTCACTTCTTAAAAAACCTCTTCTGCTATATAACATAGCTTTTCATTATTTGTAACTTATTTTGGATTAAATCCTCACTCTTTTTTAAACCTTGAAACGATCAATAGGTAAAATAGCAGACTACTTCCCAGATAGATCGAACCCATCGTCAGTAACAGATAAGTATACGTCGTCATTTGGAAAACAAACATCCCTGCCATGCCCCCAATGAGCGTACCTAGCCCTACCCAGAGCGAATATGTGCGCCATTCTTCAAAAGCAAATTTAGCAGGATCAGCTTGCAAAAATACAGCTTCGTTATAGCGATGCCGTAATGATATCAACCAAACAGCCATTTGCGCTAGAAAGCCGACCGCTGCCGCAAATAATCCCAGAACTTGCGCCCAATGTGAGACTAACCACGATTCATCCGAAATGATGAAATTCTTTTTGACTAATCTAGTAGCTGATAGTAAGCCAAGCTCTTTTTTTAAGACTTTAGCATCGATCGGGGTCAAACTATCCAAAACGATTCGATAATCATTTGTCTGTGCTGTGGCTAATTTTTGGGTCGAAGCTGCAATAAATATCTGATCATCTAGATCTGAGTGATAGTTGTCGCCCATCACACCGATCACAGGCAAATAATTACCATCTATTTTCAAATATGCCTGATCTTTAGGTTCATACAGTTTTTTTTCATAATTTTTTCCAACGACTGCCAATGGAACATCCGATTCAAAGTCAGCACTTGAAAAGAAATGCCCCGAAAGTAATGGTGGTTGCGTATAATTTCCCTTACCGTAAAAATAAGTCACATTACGCTGATCTTTAGCTTGGTAATGGAGTTGGACATCAGTTAATTTATCATTGTCCTTTATCTTTTGATCAAGTTCTGCCAATGAGATATCTTGCTTGAGCGTGATCTTATACGCATCTAAAGAGAGGTTGTTATTATTCAATTGAATGATCAAGTCACGTTCTTGGATCTTAAAAAATAGATAGACACAAAAAAATGAGATCAAGGCAATATACAACACAACAACGATTTTTCTTTTTAACACAAAAACGCCTCCATTAGTGGATCCCTAGCGCCATCTTAGCATAACTAGTCATACGGTCCATTGTCCAGGCTGGTTCCCAAACAAATTCGACTTCGACCTTTTTAACTTCAGCGATCCCATTCAGCGAACGTTCGACCATATCAGCCAATAAATTCGTCAAGGGGCAGCCCATCGTCGTCAAAGTCATCTGAACGATACATAGACCATCTTCTTTTAGATCGACAGAATAGATCAAGCCTAAGTTGACGATATCCACCCCTAATTCTGGATCGATCACCGTTTCAAGGGCATCTAAAATATCTTTTTTGATCAATTCACTATTTCGTGGTTCCATCATCGATTCCTCCAAAATACTCTTCAAATTTTTCTGCCATCTCGACCGCAGTTGCATAATTTACCTTATGCCCTTGCCCTGTGGTCGTTGTAAATGATGTATTTTTAGCATAATCTTTCCCTTGGATACTGTCAAAAAATGCTTTATCTGGCGCATATGGCACTATTTGATCGGCAGTATCATGCCAAAAATGTACTGGTCGCCCCGCGATCCGTTCAGGATGCTTTGATAGGTCGATCAGCTCAAGTTGAGCTAATTGCTGATCGACAAAACTAGCTGGAATCTCTGCTAAAACTGGTAACTCTTCCAGTAACTGACGGGCAAACGCCGTCGGACAAGGTGAGCCCATCAAGCTTACGCCTGCATTGATCCAATCATACACGGTCAATAAAGCACAGGTCGTGATCGCTCCCATCGAAAGTCCACTGACACCAACTAGATCATCTTTGATCCCGCTCGTTTGGCGATAATAATTTACCAAAAGTGGTAGCTCTTTGACCGAACTAGCTACGATCTGCCAAAATTCTTGGCGATGTCTAGTAACAGGTCCGCTTTGTCTTTGACCATGAAACTTAGCATTTGGTAAGACCACTCTAAAGCCACGTTTAGCTAATTCGTAACCTTCTGTTAAGACTCGTTCTTTGCAACCAGTCCAACCGTGATAAAAAACGATCAGCGGTAATTTTTGGGTGCGATATTTTTTAGCTACGACTTCTAAAACTGGTAAACCCTCGATTTTTTTTGTGATGATCTCGATCATCATAATCCCCCCTTCTTGATCTTTCCCTTAAAATTATACACTATTATCTTCAAAATGATCGCAAAATTAGTTCCTTATCCGTTGTTTTTTATTTAAGTTTGTGATAACTTTAAGCAGATATACTACAAATTTTTAAGGATTGATTCTATGGAACAAAAACTGATCGCGATCGATCTTGATGGCACGACATTAAATGAAAATAGTCAAATAACGCCTAAAACTAAAGAAGTTTTAACCAAAGCTACAACAGCAGGACATATCGTTTCGATCGTAACTGGACGCCCTAATCGGATCTCAGAAAACTATTATGATTTTTTAGGTCTTAAATCACCAATGATCAACTTTAATGGTGCCGTGGGTCATATTCCCCATCAAACTTGGGATAAAGAATATGCTTTGACCTTTAACCGTGATATCGCTTTTGAGATCTTAGCTGCTAAAGAGCAACTTGGGATCAAAGTTGTTGCAGCTGAAGGTAAAAATATGGCCTTAGCTGATGTTCCCAATACCGTGATCGATGATTTCTTTCCAGTAACGTTGAAAGCTAATGAAGTCTTAAATAAGATAAACTTACAAGAAAATCCATCAGCAATGACGATGTTAGTTGATAAGCTTCAATTGCCTAAAACGGTCTCTGCTCTAGAAGAAAATTTTGGTGACAAGATCAACGTTGGCGTTTGGGGCGGTCCTAACCCGATCCTAGAACTATCACCTAAGGGCGTCAATAAAGCTCATGGGGTCAAATTCTTAGCCGATACCTTTAAGATCGACCGTAAAAACATTCTGGCCTTTGGCGATGAACATAATGATGCTGAAATGATCGATTATGCTGGCTGGGGCGTAGTTATGCAAAATGGGACGGATAAACTCAAAGTATTGGCTAACGATATTACGCCTTTGACCAATAAAGAAGATGGCTTAGCACATTACTTAGAAGAATATTTAAAGTTAGCTTAGAATAAATAAAAGTCGAGACCGAGATCTCGACTTTTATTTTAGTTTTCGTCGCTCTTTAACACACCGCCAACAGCGTAACGATCTTTTTGCATTTCATTTAATACAACGTGAACGTGTTCAGCTGGAGCACCAGTGTTTTCAACCACGGCCTTAGTTACGTCTTTAACTAAGTTTTTGAGTTGTTCTTGGCTACGACCTTCGATAAGTTCGATATGAACTAATGGCATTATCGTCATCTCCTTTTTGTTAATATGTTAATTATGACAAAGTTTTGGTACAAGTGCAATTGTTTTTAGTTCTGTCAGTCTGCTAAAATAAAACTAATCACCTGATGAAAGGACGTCTCTTTATGACACTTTATAAAAGTTTCGAATTTTCCGCTTGCACTAGCATCTTAGTCGGAAAAAAAGCGATGGCTGATGGTTCGACTGTGATCGGACGCAATGAAGATGCCAAAAGTGCTTGGCCTAAACACATGGTCATCCATCCCCATCAAGAATTTGATGCTCCACAAGAATTTATCTCAAAAGATAACGGCTTTAAAATGCCACTACCACAAGTTCGGTTCAAATACAGTGCCACACCAGAGTGGACAGACGAATTTGGCTTATTTGAAGAAGATGGGATCAATGAATACGGAGTAGCCATGAGTGCCACCGAAAGTGCCTATGCCAACGAACGCGTTTTCGGCTTCGATCCACTTGTCAAAGATGGGATCGGCGAAGAGGCCATGGTCACGGTCGTTTTGCCATATGTCAAAACAGCCCGCGAAGGAGTAAAACGCCTGGGACAGATCATTGAAAAATACGGTACTTGCGAGTCTAACGGGATCTTATTTGCTGATCAAGAAGAAGTTTGGTATTTAGAAACCGGTTCAGGTCACCACTTTGTTGCACAAAGGATCCCCGATGATTGCTATGCTGTAGTGGCTAACCAACTAGCCATCCAAGAGATCGATTTTAACGATCCGGCTAACTTTATCTTTTCAACTGGGATCCAAGAATTTGTAGCCACTAACCATTTAAATCCTGATCCAACATGCTTTAATTTCCGCAATATTTTTGGAACACACGAATTATCCGATGAGATCTACAGTACTCCACGGGTCTGGGATGGCCAACGTTACCTAACACCTAGTGTCAAACAAGATCCAATGAGCGAAGAATTACCATTTATTCAAAGAGCTGACCACTTATTGTATATGGATGATCTAAAATACGTCTTAGGCGCACATTTCCAAAATACACCTTACGATCCACTAGGCAAGGCTCCAGAAAAAAACAAATTTAGACCGATCAGCTTAGCTAAAACACAAGAATCACACTTGCTCCAACTTCGCCCAAACTTACCAGTCGAGATCGCTGGTCTTCACTGGGTCGCAATGGGGGTTACTGCACAAAGTGTTTTTGTCCCCGTCTATGCAGGTAGCACTGAGGTCCACCCCGCTTACAAAGTCGGACAAAAGACGTATTCGAGCGATTCGGCTTACTGGGTCTATAAATTGCTTGGCGTCTTGGTCGATCCTCACTATGCACAATTTGGACCAAAAGTTTTGGATCTAAAAAAAGAACTTGCTGTCAAATTCACCCAGATCATCAAACAAACAGATAAAAAAGCGTTGACGGTAAATGATCCGCTTGCTTTAAGTGAATTATTAACTAAAGCATCCCTTGAGATGCAGGCATTAGGCTTAAGCGAAACGCAGAAACTGACCGCTGAACTGATCACTGAAGCAACAGATCTTTCACCACTGAACTTCAAGACCGACGCTAATTTATAAAATATAGTTTTTTACTTTTTGAATCAAATAAGATCCCCGGCAGAAGTTATCTACCAACTTCTACTGGGGATCTTTATATGCTTAAATATCCTTTACTTTATTAGTCAATAAATTTTACAGCAGTACCATATGCAGCCACTGATTGCATATCTGCACTGATCGAGCCCGAATCAAAGCGCATCATGACAACAGCATCAGCTCCCATAGCCTTGGCTTCTTGTTTTAAACGCTCAATAGCTTCGTGACGAGAATTATTTAACATCTTCGTATGATGTTGAACAACCATTTTCTACTATTTAAAAGGGCTATATATCAACAATTATAGTATGGTAATATTTTTTGACTAAGTTTGTGACTGAGTCAGCCGGCAATTTTTCTGTTAGCATCACATTTGACTTTCATTTGTGATGCTTTTTAGTCTACTTGGGAGACCATTAAAAATAACCCTAACCATCGAACCGATCGGGGCACGTTCATCTAGTGACGTTCTTTCAACCAGTCAT
>ERZ808040.2361-NODE-2361-length-10672-cov-8.287022_pt1 | contig 10672 bp, 10 predicted proteins | sample MGYA00380191_ERZ808040 | MGnify/ENA primary metagenome ERZ808040 (study PRJEB31490, sample SAMN06133395) | mouse gut metagenome | isolation source: J6 | host: mice | place: China: Chengdu | collected 2015-05 ... | reverse complement strand
ACAGTTCGGTCCCTATCCGGCGCGGGCGTAGGATATTTGAGAGGAGCTGTCCTTAGTACGAGAGGACCGGGATGGACGAACCTCTGGTGTACCGGTTGTTCCACCAGGAGCATGGCCGGGTAGCCAAGTTTGGAAGGGATAAACGCTGAAGGCATCTAAGCGTGAAGCCCCCCTCAAGATGAGATATCCCTACCATAAGGTAATAAGACCCCTGAGAGACGATCAGGTAGATAGGACAGAGGTGGAAGTGCAGTAATGTATGGAGCTGACTGTTACTAATAGGTCGAAGGCTTGACCGAAAGGTTTGTAAGGAAGGATGGAAAGCGGAAGTGAGAGCCTTGCCCCTGGAAAAAAGGGGAGGAGAGAGGCAGCATGGAAGCTGACAGCTGAGCGGAGAGCAGGCTGCTGTCTTTGGTCTCAGTCTTTCAATGTGAGTTGAAATGTAACTTTGTATTTGAATATTGTATTTGGAAGCCAAAGCGATGGAAGTTGCTTTGGTTTTTATTTTGCAATGTTTTGGCCTTTTTTGCGGAAATTCATTTATTTTTTTGAATACAAGAAGAAATTGTTTGAATTATATCCCGAGTTGTTCTATAATAGATTATGAATTACTGTGATTCATGCAAACGATCAATTGGAGGATGGGATATGGAGACAAATATTTTACTTGAGAGCGGCACAAATGAGCTGGAAATATTGGAGTTTACTGTTGCGGGAAATTCTTACGGTATCAATGTGGCAAAAATTAAGGAAATACTTCCGTATAAAAAACCAACTCCAATTCCGAACGCGCATGAATTTATTGAGGGAATTTTCATGCCTCGGGATCAGATCATCACAATTGTCGATCTGGCAAAATGCCTTACGGGCAGAAGCAAGGCGGACACTTCCGGAGACATGTACATAGTCACAAATTTTAATCAGCTCAACGTCGGGTTCCATGTAGACACGGTGATCGGGATTGACCGCATTTCATGGGCGGATATCGCAAAGCCGGACGCTACGCTTGAAAATTCGGGAAACGGCATTGCAACCGGAATTTTAAAATATGAGGGAAAGCTGATTATCATACTTGACTTCGAAAAGATAGTGACGGATATCAGTCCGGAAACCGGGCTGAAGATATCGGAAATTGATCATCTGAAAAACAGAAAGAGAAATGATATTCCGATTTTGACCGCGGAGGACTCACCGCTGCTTCGCAAGCTGATTCATGACTGCCTTGCCAAGGCGGGCTACAATAATATTATTTCCGCGATGAACGGCCAGGAAGCATGGGATGTGCTGGTAAAGGCCAGGGATGCCGGAACAATCAGGGAGGATGTGCAGTGTGTTATTACGGACATCGAAATGCCGCAGATGGACGGACACCGCCTCACAAAACTGATTAAAACGGACAACGATCTGAAGCATATTCCGGTTGTTATTTTCTCATCCCTTGTCAACGAAGAGATGAGAATAAAGGGAAAGGGACTGGGGGCGGATGTTCAGCTGTCAAAGCCGGAAATCGGCCAGCTGGTTGAAGCGATCGACGGTCTGCTTCTTGGGGAAAAGAGCGAATAAGAAATAAAAGAAATAAAACGGTTCGGGTGAAGAAAATGGCGAAATGCAAAAAATGTAATGCGGAGATTCCTGCCGGACAGGAACTTTGCAGTAAATGTGAAAAAGAAAACAGCGAGTCGTATCTTGATGATTTACTGCATTCCATTACAAATGAAGGCAGGAAGAAAGAAAAGCCGGCTGCTCCGCAGGAAATCAGCAAATCACTGGAAGCAGGGGATATGATACAGGAAGAGTACTCGGAGAAGGAAACAGGGGCGGCGGAAGAAGCCGGGATGTTTCCTGATATTCCGACGGATCTTTTTGAAAATGAAGCATTTGCTGATGTGGAAAGTACGCAAGCATTCCCGGAGCTGCCGATCGAAGGCTTGGAAGGGGAACCGTTTCCGGAAATATCAGCGGATATGATGGATATGGAAGAAACGCTGAAAAGCATGGCGGATACGGAAAGCACGCAAGCATTCCCGGAACTGCCGGTCGAAGGGCCGGAAGAGGAGCCGTTTCCGGAGATATCGGCAGATATGACGGACGCAGGAGAAACACAGGAAAATATGGCGGATTCCGCTGCCCAGAAAGATACCGGCAGAGATTTCGCAGCAGTCGAAGCTGCCGCCGGCTTGGAGCCGTTCCCGGAGAGCCCGGACAGTACTGAATACAAGGATGAACCGGACGAACTTTCCGGAGAGTTTGACGCGCTTTTTGACGGAGAAGCTCTGTCCGCACCGCCTGAAGAAGGGGAAGGCAGCTATAATATTTTTGAAGACGATGAGGCCGAGACGCTGGATTTTGATCAGATGCTGCAGGGACTCGAGGAGGACAGCAGGCAGGCGCGGACAAAGGACATCCGTAAAGATGCGATGGCATTTGAGAATGAGCCGCTGCCGGAGGAATCCGTTCCGGTCAGCTCGGGGGAGCAGGAGGCGCCGGTTCTCAAACATGAGGATGAGGCTTTAGGAGAGATGAACTTCGATGCTTCGGATGCAGAGAAGCCGATCCCGGAGGAAGATCCGGCGGCAGGGCTTGCCGAGCTGCTTTCTCTCGGAGCGGAAAATATGGAAAATGATATTCTGTCCATACCGGACAGCCTGGACGTGGGTGAGGAACCGGCGCCGGCGGATGGGGACGGACTGCAGAAGGATGGGTTGGCAGCGATGGCAGAGGAAAAGCCGGCGGAGGAGAAGACCGATGATGATATTCTCGATCTGATTAACTCACTTTACAATTCCGATTATGAAGAGGGAGAGGAGTCCTCTGCTCAATCCGGCGGGGAGGATTCCGTATTTGCAGACGAACAGAAGCATGCGGACAGCCCGGAGGACATTGAGGATGTATTTTCCGATACGCTGAGTGTAATAAATTCGCTGAATGACGCCGAAGAAGAGGGCGGACAGGATGCGGCCGGGGACGCTGAAGTGGAAAAAGCGGCCAAAAAGGAAAAGAAGGCCAAAGCGAAAAAGGAGAAAAAACCGGGGCTTTTCAAACGGATTTTCGGAAATATAAAAACCGAGCGTTCCGAAGAAGAGATTGCTGAACTGAAGGAAAAGGTTATAGCGGATGCGGAAGCGAAGGCCGCCGCCGAGGAGGAAAAGGCGAAGGAAGCGGCTGCCAAAAAGGAAGAAAAGAAGAAAAAGGCAGCGGAGGCCAAGTCTGAGGCAGCCAAAAAGAAACAGGACAAAGCAAAACAGAAAGCGGAGACGGCCAAGCAGAAAAAGGAAGAGAAGGATAAGAAAAAGCAGGAAATCCAGAATCTGATTGATGCCATCGACGAGGATGATGGCAGAATCAATCGCGTCGGAGCTGCTGTTGTTTTCATTTTCTTTGCTGCGGTTGCCGCGGTCATCATTATCGGAACAAGGAACTCAAATTATGCGAAGGCCATGGCAAATGCCGAGGATTATTTTGAAAACAGGCATTACAATGAGGCGTACGATGAAGTGGCAGGCATCGACAAGGTAAAAAAGGAAGATCAGACCTTTGTGCTTCAGGTAACCACTGTGATGATCGCCTACAAGCAGCTTAATTCATTCCAGAATTTTTATGAGATGGAGCTTTATCCGGAGGCGCTGGATTCTCTGATCAAAGGACTAGAGCGCTACGACGAGTTCTCCGGTATCGGAGCCATTATCGAGGTTGACAGGGATCTGGACTATGTGCGCGCTCAGCTGAATGAGAAGCTGGAGGAGGTATTCGGGCTGACGGAGCGCGATGCGAGAGCCCTTATGGAAATTGAGGATCGGGAGGAATACACTACAAGAATTTACGAGATAGCGGAAAGCCGGAGAGAAGAGGCGACGGAGAATTAGGCATGCTCAGAACCCGGAAGATCAACTCTTCCGGGTTCTGCAGATGGTTTTATCCGGATAATAACAGCACAAGGGGGCTGCCCGGCGAACGGACTTCAGGCGGTCTTCGCCGATCCGGAAAGAAAAACGGAGCGCCCGGAAAAACGGGGAAACAGTTTATGAAGAACATAGCAATTATTGATTATGATGCAGGCAATCTCGGAAGTGTCCAGAAAGCCTTGGAATATTTGGGTCAGAAGGTTGTCGTCACAAAGGAACCGGGGGAGATTCTCGGGGCGGACGGCGTTGTCCTTCCCGGGGTAGGAGCCTTCGGGGATGCGATGGAAAAGCTGCGGCGCTCCCGGCTGGATGAGGTGATCCGGCAGGCGGCAGGGAGCGGGAAGCCGTTTCTCGGAATTTGCCTCGGTCTGCAGCTGCTGTTTGAAAGCAGCGAAGAAAGTGCCGGCGTACAGGGACTGTCCGTTCTGAGAGGGAAAATCCTGCGCATTCCGGAAACGGCGGGCCTCAAAATACCTCATATCGGCTGGAATTCCCTTGAGGTGACGCCGGGAACCCGGCTGTTCCGGGGACTTCCGGAGAATCCGTTTGTCTATTTTGTTCACTCCTATTATCTTCGGGCGGAGAATACGGCAGATGTCGCGGCCGTCGCGAAGTACGGAACCCCGATACATGCCGCCGTCGAGCGGGGCAATCTGTTTGCCTGTCAGTTTCATCCGGAAAAAAGCGGCGAGACGGGCCTGGCGATACTGAACAATTTTATCGGGCTGCTGTAGCGGGGGGGGAGGAGACAGCATGTTTACGAAACGCATAATCCCTTGTCTGGACGTCCACAACGGACGTGTTGTAAAGGGAACCAATTTTGTAAATCTGAAGGATGCCGGAGATCCGGTGGAGGTAGGTGCGGAGTACGGACGGGCCGGAGCTGATGAACTGGTATTTCTTGATATAACGGCCTCCTCCGATGCCAGAGCTATCCGTCTGGAAATGGTGAGAAGAGTGGCGGAAACCGTATTTATCCCGTTTACGGTGGGAGGCGGTATCCGTACAACGGACGATTTCAAGCTGCTGCTGCGCGAGGGGGCGGACAAGGTGGCTGTCAATTCTGCAGCGCTGATGAATCCGGAGCTGATCACGGCGGCGGCCGAGAAATTCGGAAGTCAGTGCGTCGTTGTGGCGATCGATGCGAAGCGCAGGCCGGACGGCGGAGGCTGGACTGTCTACAAAAACGGCGGGCGGGTTGACATGGGCATCGACGCGGTCGAGTGGGCGATGCGGGCAAACCGGCTGGGCGCAGGGGAAATTCTTCTTACAAGCATGGACTGTGACGGCACTAAGGCAGGATACGACCTGGAGCTGACCCGCCTCGTATCGGACAATGTATCCGTCCCGGTAATTGCCTCCGGCGGCGCGGGCTGTCCGGAGCATTTCCTGGCGGCGCTTTCCGGGGGCGGGGCGGACGCGGCGCTTGCGGCGTCGCTGTTCCATTACAGGGAACTGGAGCTCTGTGAGGTAAAAACTTATCTCCGGGAACACGGAGTGAGCGTAAGATTATAGCGATTCGGGCTGTAGGAAAAGGCACGGGCAGCGGATGCGGGAACAAGCACAAAGGTGCGCATCTGCGGAAGATGGCGCAGGCCTGTCCCCGGGCGGATGAAAAGACCGTCCGTTGAAATCCGGGAATCGCATGCATACGGAAAAGGAGGAATCATCATGGGAATGATAGAAAACGACTGGCTCCCGGTGCTGGAGCCGGAATTTAAAAAGCAGTACTACCGGGATCTGTATCAGTTTGTCAAGGAGGAATATTCCGCGACAAAAATTTTCCCTCCGGCAGAGGATATTTTCACCGCGTTTCATCTGACGCCGCTCAGCAAGGTGAAGGTGCTGCTCCTTGGGCAGGACCCGTACCATAACGACTGTCAGGCACACGGTCTGAGCTTTTCCGTGCTGCCGGAGCAGGCTGATATTCCGCCGTCTCTGCAGAATATCTATAAAGAACTGCACGATGATCTGGGCTGTACGATGCCGACGCACGGTTATCTGAAAAAGTGGGCGGAGCAGGGAGTGCTGCTGCTGAATACGGTGCTTACGGTGCGCGCGCATCAGCCGAATTCCCACCAGGGAAAGGGCTGGGAGCGTTTTACTGACGCGGTGATCCAGGCGGTGAACGCACAGGATCGGCCGATCGTATATTTTCTGTGGGGAAAGCCTGCGCAGTCGAAGCGATCGATGCTGACCAATCCAAAGCATCTTGTGCTGACCGCGCCGCATCCGAGCCCGCTCTCGGCTCACCGGGGCTTTTTCGGCTGCAAGCATTTCAGCCAGGCAAATGAATTTTTGAAGGCGAACGGCGAAGAGCCGATTGACTGGCAGATTGACTGACGCGGGCAGGGACGCGCAGCGGAGGCGGTGGATATGTCGGTAAAGAGCAATGTGCTGAAAACATTGGAGGAGCGGCGGGGAAGCTATTTTTCCGGGGAACAGCTGGCGGAGGAGCTGCAGGTTTCCAGAGCAGCCGTGTGGAAGGCGGTTCGGCAGCTTGAGAAGGAAGGATACGGGATTCTGGCCTCCCCGAACCGCGGCTATTGCCTGGCGGAGGAAACCGATTTGCTTTCCGAGGAAGGAATTCGCATGCATCTTCCGCCGGAATGCCGGGAGATAAACGTCCATGTCATGCAGGAAACTGCCTCGACCAACACGGTTGCAAAACAGGCAGCAGCACAGGGAGCGCAGGACGGCAGTTTGTTTGTCGCGGAGCGGCAGACCGCGGGGAGGGGCCGGAGAGGAAGAAGCTTTTTCTGCGTGCCGGGCGGTGCAATCAGCATGAGTCTGCTCATCCGGCCGGAGCTTGCCGCAGAAGATGCGGTTTTTCTCACGACGGCAGCCTGTGTCGCCGTGCATCGCGCGATCCGGGCCGCAACCGGTATCGTTACGGATATCAAATGGGTGAATGACCTGTACTATCAGGGAAAAAAGGTCTGCGGCATCCTGACCGAGGCAGTGACAAACTGCGAGACCGGCATTGTGGACTGCGTTATCTTAGGTATCGGCATCAATTTCAACATTGCGCCGGAGCAGTTTCCGGAGGAACTCAGGGATGTGGCGGGAGCGCTCTATGACGGAATCCGCCGTGTGCCGGCAACGAGAAACCGGCTCATTGCGGAAGCCGTGTCCCAGCTGACAAGAGTGATGGCTGATCTCGGGGAGCGGGCGTTTCTTGAAGAGTACCGCGAGCATTCCATGCTGATCGGGAAGCACATTCTGGTGCTTTCGCAGCGGGACCCGGAGGAGGCCGTTGCAGTTGGGATAAGCGGAAACGGCGGCCTGGTGATCGAGCTGCCGGATGGGAGCCGGAGGGTTCTGAACACAGGGGAGGTTTCGGTTCGGGAACAGGGCAGTGAAAAGGCCGAATACGAAAAAAAGGTTGAAAAAACTTGACTTTTTATTCCTTAAGGAGTATGATAAATAAGAAATAATGATAAGCTAAGATAGGAGTGGACGTGAGTCCACTCTTTGTTTATGCATGCGTCCGCATTCGGAAAGCCGTGAGAAAGTACGCGCTGCTTTGCGGCGGAGGGGCTGCGCGGCGGCCGTTTGATGCTGCTTGCGGGCATCCCTGCCGGGCATGCGGACAAAAGCACGGGAAAGAGAGGTGAATACAGATGACAAAAAGGGAGGAATATGAACAGAAGACGGAGGAGCTGATTCTTCCTATCCTCGAAGAATTTGGTTTTGAGCTGGTCGATGTTGAATATGTAAAGGAAGCGGGAACCTGGTATCTGCGGACCTATATCGACAAGGAGGGCGGCATCACCATAAATGACTGTGAAAAGGTGAGCCGGAGGATGGATGTCCTGCTTGACGAAAAAGATTTCATACCGGATTCCTATATTTTTGAGGTCAGCTCGCCGGGACTCGGCAGGCAGCTGAAAAAGGATAAGGATTTTGCGAGAAGCATAGGGCAGAAAGTGGAGATCCGGCTGTTCCGGGCCGAGAATAAACGCAAAGAGCTTGAGGGGACGCTGAAATCATTTGACCGGGAGCAGATCGTGATTGAATCTTCGGACGGCGGAGAGCTTATACTGGAGCGGAGCAATATTGCGCTGATACGGCTTGCAGTTGACTTTTAATCATCCAGCAGGGCATGGCTTACCGGCAGGCAGGATCGTGCCCTGCCGTGCGAAAACCGGAAAATTATCAGATAAATCCATCATAGAAAGGAAAAGGTGAGAGGAAAATGGACGGCAATAAGGAACTGATTGAGGCGCTGAATCAGATAGAAAAGGAGAAGGATATCAGCAAGGACATACTGCTCGAGGCAATCGAGAATTCTCTTGTCACGGCCTGCAAAAATCAATACGGCAAGGCGGACAATGTGAAGGTTACAATCAACCGGGATACCGGTGCGTTCAGCGTATACGCGGAGAAGGAGGTTGTTGAGGAGGTTGAAGATCCGGTGATCCAGATTTCGCTGGAGGAGTCGAGACAGAAATTTCCAAAAAAGAAATACGAGATTGGCGATATCGTCAATGTGGAGATTACGCCGAAAAACTTCGGTCGGATCGCGGCGCAGAAGGCAAAGCAGGTCGTTGTGCAGAAGATACGCGAGGAGGAGCGCAAGGTGCTCTACAATCAGTATTTCGAGAAGGAGCGGGATATTGTCACGGGTATCGTTCAGCGCTACGTGGGGGAGAATATCAGCATTAATCTCGGCAAAGTGGACGCGGTGCTCACGAAAAACGAGCAGATTGCGGGCGAGCATTTCCGGCCGACCGAGCGCATCAAGCTGTATGTCGTGGAGGTCAAGGATACAACGAAGGGGCCGAAGATCACGGTATCCCGTACACATCCGGAGCTGGTGAAGCGCCTGTTTGAAGCGGAGGTGACAGAGGTCCGCGACGGAACGGTGGAAATCCGCAGCATCTCGCGCGAGGCCGGAGCCAGAACAAAGATGGCGGTCAGCTCGAACGATCCGAATGTCGATCCGGTCGGGGCATGCGTCGGAATCAACGGCGCCCGCGTGAATGCCATTGTGGATGAGCTGCGCGGAGAAAAAATTGATATCATCAACTGGAGCGACGATCCGGCCACTCTGATCCAGAATGCGCTGAGTCCGGCCAAAGTCGTATCGGTGGAGGTGGACGAGGAGGAGAAGACGGCAAGAGTTATCGTGCCGGGCTATCAGCTCTCTCTTGCCATCGGGCGTGAGGGACAGAACGCAAGACTTGCGGCCAGGCTGACCGGATATAAAATTGATATCAAGAGCGACAGTGCGGAGGACGGCTACGAGGACTCGTACCGGAACGGATATCAGGACGATTATCCGGAGCACTATGAAGGCGGTTACGCGGAGGATGGATACCGCAGCGATTATGACGATGACGGTTTCGCGAAAGACGGATATTCCGACGGCGGTTATGAGGGCGGCAGGCCGGAAGAAGGCTATGCGGAGGATTATCCCGACGGAGCAGAGGATTATGACAGCGGGAGACGCTGAAAACTGACCGGAGGAAGAGGTGACGGCGATGGCGGGTGTCAGGAAGGTGCCGCTTCGGAAATGTACCGGCTGCGGTGAAATGAAAAATAAGAAAGAGATGCTCCGGGTGATAAAAACGCCGGAGGATGAGATTATGATTGATGCAACCGGTAAAAAGAACGGGCGGGGCGCATACATATGCGGTACTCTGGAATGTTTCTTGAAGGCCAGAAAAAGCAGGGGGCTGGAGCGTTCCCTGAAAACGGCCATCCCGGCAGAGGTGTATGAGGCACTGGAAAGCGAGCTGAAGCAGATCAATGGAAATCAGGGAAAAGGAGCTGGCGCGGCTGACTGCGCAGAATAAAATATATTCTCTTCTCGGGCTGGCCCAGAAGGCGGGAGCTCTTGCGAGCGGAGAGTTTATGACGGAGAAATCGGTGAAGGAGGGCCGCGCCGGGCTTGTGCTTGTGGCGGAGGATGCCTCCGATAATACGAAGAAAATGTTTCGCAATATGTGCGAATATTACCGGGTCGATTTTCATTGTTTTTCTGATAAGGAGACGCTCGGGCATCGGATCGGAAAGGAATTTCGGGCATCCCTTGCAGTGAGAGATGCGGGCTTTTCGAAGGCGATAAAAAAACAGCTCGCTTTGTTGGAAGGAACCGGCGTGGCGGAAACGAAGACGGCCCGCTGAATCAGATAGCCGCGCTGGAGCGGCAGAATGAGAGGAATCATGGCGAAAATGAGAGTTCACGAGTTGGCCAAGGAGCTGACGAGGGATATGAAAAAGGAAATATCTTCCAAGGATATTCAGAACGCACTTGCGCTCAAGGGGATTGAAGGGAAAACGGCGAGCAGCAATATTGAGGACAGGGAGATCGAGATAGTGAAGAACTATTTTACTCCGAAGGAAGGGAAAAAAACAGTGGAAAAACCGACACAGGAGAAAGCGGCACAGGGGGACGGCGCAACGGGGGAAAAGCGCCCGGCAGACCGGCTTCCGGAGGGCGGCGAAAAGCGTACCGACCGCCCGCAGCAGAGCACGGAGAATGAGAGGCGTTCTTCGGATCGCCCGCAGGGAAACGGAGAGAGGCGTCCGGAGCGTCCGCAGGACGGAAACGGCGAGAGACGTCAGGGAGACCGCCCGCAGGGAAACGGTGAGAGACGTCAGGGAGACCGCCCGCAGGGCCAGTACGGCGAGAGACGTCAGGGAGATCGTCCGCAGGGAGGCGGCGAAAGACGTTCCGGAGACCGCCCGCAGGGTCAGTACGGGGATCGACGTCAGGGCGGACGTCCGCAGGGAGGCGGCGAAAGACGTTCCGGAGACCGCCC
>ERZ808040.2357-NODE-2357-length-10681-cov-8.182761_pt1 | contig 10681 bp, 8 predicted proteins | sample MGYA00380191_ERZ808040 | MGnify/ENA primary metagenome ERZ808040 (study PRJEB31490, sample SAMN06133395) | mouse gut metagenome | isolation source: J6 | host: mice | place: China: Chengdu | collected 2015-05 ... | reverse complement strand
TCATCTTCTCCGGGTCTTATTCGTAATTTCCAAAACATAGTGACACCTCCACATTTTTTGCTCTTGCTTACTTAAAAGAGTATAGCATATCTTCACTCCCAAAACAATCCCCGTTCTCTTTCCGTTCCGACTATCCAGACCGTCAAGGGACGAGTAGTATTTTTTCGCACAGAACGCGAAAAAATCTCCACTCTGAAACCCTTGAACGTCTGGATTTCGGCTTCTAACCGTCCGCAGGCGCGTTTTGCGTCCGTTCTTCCTGCCCCGTTTCCCGCTGCACTAACAAGGGCTTGCGTCAATAATCAAAAAAGCACTTGACAAAACGCTTCATGGGGCACATAAACTGTAAGGCAAACCTATATTGACGAAACGGAGGACACGCCATGAAGCAGTACAACAAAATCACCGCGCTGTACTCCCGCCTTTCCGTTGGAGACGAGGACAGGGACGGGGATGAGAGCATAGTTAACCAAGACGGGATTTGTCAAGAATAATTTCTCCTTGGATAATTATCCTTGATTGCCTATCAGAAAAGGCGATAGAAACTGCAATAGCGATGCTGGAGCATTGTCCACCAAGCCTCTTTTTTCGGTAGCGGCTACTAAAATATTGGCAAGTACCAAAAGAGTAGACGTTCTTGCAATTTGTTGCAAGGACTTTTACTGCCCAATATTCTTGAACTACTACCTGCTTTGTAGTATAATTTATAGCGATATTTTGTCTGTTACAAAAGTAAAGGTGGTGAATTTTATGGATTTTTTCTCTAAAATGATACAAAACTTTTCTAGCATCTTTTCATCCAAAGAAATAAATGATGATGAATTATTTTCGCAAATCACTGCAGCCTTGCAAGAAGAAAGTTCCGTTTGGAATACACAAAATGACTTTATCGAACCAGGTGTAATAGAAAACTTCCAAAATAAGTGGAGTTCTGCTTATTATACAGCAAAAAAGAAAACTGTAAGGCTCTCATTTCCCCTCGGGCTATTCAGACGAAAAAATGACAATACCGTTTTGCATTTTATTGAAGTATATGAGCAGATGCCTCAAAAGCTACGACAATATAATTATCGAGCTGCCGCAAAGAAAGCTGTGGCAGCAGCAAAGCTCATTTTACCGGTGGAGGGAAAACAACTTGATGCCCAGCAAATGCATTGCATTACAAAAGAAGTCAGAAATCATCTTGTTTTGGCGGGCGCGGGAACCGGAAAAACCACTACTATTGTTGGATATGTCAAATATTTGTTAAAGTCTGGCACCAGTAAACCCGAGGATATTCTTGTTTTATCGTTTACAAATGCCTCTGCCGCTGAGATGAGTCAACGCTTAACCGCGGAATTAGGCGCAACTGTTACGGCATCTACATTTCATAAGCTTGGGCTGGATATTATTACATCTGTTCAAGGGAAAAAACCGAAAATATACTCTGCAGACATCCGGCAGTATGTACGGCAGCAGTTGGATGTGTTAATTCAAAACAATAATTATCTAAAGAAGCTATGTATTTACCTAACTTACGGCAGCACAGTTCAGAAGTCTGAATTTGATTTTAAGACAGAAGCAGAATATCAGGAATATTTGAAATATAATCCGCCGGTTACATTGGGCAAGGAGACAGTAAAGAGTTATGGAGAATTAGATATTGCCAATTTCCTTCGGCAAAATAGAATCTCTTATGTTTATGAGCCGGAATATCCTGTCGATACCCGAACCTCTGTATACGGACAGTATCATCCTGATTTTTACCTTCCAAACTTTGATGTCTATATTGAGTACTTTGGAATTAACTGTGCTGGAGAGGTTGCGCCATATTTTACAGGCAAGAATGGTATGACAGCCTCACAAACCTATCTGGAAGGAATGAAGTGGAAACGTGAACTGCACCGCCAGAACGGAACACGGATGATAGAGGTTTATGCCTATGAAAAATTTGAGGAACAACTACTTCCAAATCTGGAAAAAAAGCTAAAAAAGGCAGGCGTGATATTAACACCTCTTTCACCGGAAGAAATGTGGCTTGCAATCGGAGATGGCAATAATCAAAAGCTGGATCGTGTTGCGGAACTGTTCGGAACAGTAATCACCTTAATCAAAAGCAACAATTGCACTCTAACTGACGTGCGGGAAAGAAATCGAAAGCTGTACAAACTTTCCAGCATTGATGCTGTATTAGATTTGATTGACCCTATATATCATAATTACCAGAAGGAGCTTTGTGAAAAAGGTGAAGTTGATTTTAATGACATGATCAATCTTGCCTCTGAATATGTGCAAACCAGTAAATATATTCATACTTACCGTCATGTTATTATAGACGAATATCAGGACATTTCTCAATCTCGCTATCGACTGCTTGCAGCGATGAGGCAGCAAAAAGATTACCGCTTGTTTTGCGTAGGAGATGATTGGCAGAGTATTTACCGTTTCAGCGGCAGTGATATCGGATTTATTCTCAACTTTGAAAAATATTGGGGAGCGTCTGAAATCAGCCGCATTGAAATGACATATCGTTTTCCACAAAGCCTTATTGCGGTAAGCAGCAGTTTTATTATGAGAAACCCGGAGCAAAAAGAAAAGAGCCTTCGAAGTGCTGTAGAGAATTACGGGTTTTCATTGGAACGGATTACAGGATTTACGGACAGAAATTCCGTCGAGTTTCTTGCTGAACGTTTGAACGATCTTCCAAGCAACAGTTCTGTATTATTTTTGGGCAGGTACCGTTTTGATATTAAAATGCTTCAGGGACATAAATTGTTTTCTTATCAATATGATACTGCCAAGGGAAGAACAAAAGTAAATTACACGCGACGGCCTGATTTAAAAATCTCTTTTATGACAATTCATAGTTCGAAAGGACTTCAGGCGGATTATGTTTTCCTGTTGAATAATAAGGCTTATGGCATGGGCTTCCCCAGTCAGATTGCAGACGCAGCGGTTTTGCAGTTGCTATTGGATAATTGTGACCATTATCCTTTTGCAGAGGAACGGCGCCTGTTTTATGTAGCAATTACCCGGGCAAAAAAGAAAGTCTGGCTTATTGTAAACAAGGGGAATGAATCTGAGTTCATTAAAGAAATAGACAAGGTGTACGGTGATGCTATGCGCCGAGAACAATATACTTGTCCTTTGTGCGGTGGGCGTCTTGTGCGGCGCAGTGGTCCTTACGGCGATTTCTTTGGTTGCACAAACTACAAAGCATATGGGTGTCGTTATATCAGGAATATTACAAAGGCTCAAAAGTAAAGCGATATACGCCTCCCGGTTGATAAATTATGTGACCATTCGTAACCGTATTTGCCATGTTTGCGCTGCTTCGCAAGCAGTGTCTTTGTGCAAAAATCCATTCCTATCCATTCCACCCCCAAAATGAGAGAAAGTAAAAGAAGCCGGGAAAATCAGAAAGAGCGTTTGCAGTATCTTGCGGAAGGAACAGCCCCGCAGGACGCAGGATATGGAACGATTATTGGGTAGGGCGGCGGGATCGTCAGCGCCAGTCACCGCTGCCCTGTTCTGATTTTTCGTTTGCCTGCAAACCGAAAGTTAAGCATCAAACGGTGTTACGGTTTTCTTCAATGTCTGACAGTAATATTCATACGCCATTTTTGTAAAATTTACACACTCTGTTTCGTAGAATTGTGTATCGGTAATATCAAGGTGTTTCTCATCTTCATCTGTCAGATATTCCGGTATATCCCAATACGCTGTCAGTCTGGTGTCATTTTTGAACTTCTCCAGAACATCATAATATGTATCTGCCAGTAAATCATAGAGGCTGGTATCTTCAATGCGTTTTAATCCTCGCATGGCATAGCATAAACATTCATATCCCCAGTTGCAGAAAAACTGAATAAAACCTCCATTATTGATGTCCACAAATAGCTTCCATAAAGCCGCAATTTCTTGTTCATCTTTGTCAAGTTTGCTCCAGTCTCCGTTACATTCTACCAATTTTGAATTAAACTCAATCGAGTAATCATCCCACAATTCTCCATAATCTTTCATACACTTATTCTCCATTTATATTCCGATCTGCCGGTCTGTCTGTACTGGAGAAATTATACCACGCCCACTCGGGAAAAGCAATCTGCACTACTGCGGCGGCAGTCGTTTGGCTTTGCGGTTGCTCTGCCCCGCTCCCACATCATGCTGACTATGCGTCCTTTTGATAAACACGGCGGCCTCAATCTGGAAATCGAGGTAATGAATAAGAGTTTGCGTTAAGGGTTCGTATCTCCAAACTGCAAAACTGACTGAAAGAAGAAGCCGCTGACCAAAAGTGAGCAAATCCTGTTTACAGCAGCGAAAGATTATCTCAAAGGCATGAGGAACGGCAAGACCGCAATCCCGGCAAAGGCATGGAAAGCGGAGTATGCCAAGCGGACCGCCGAGCGGAAAACGCTCACCCAGAGGTATCTTTCGCGGAAAGAGGAAGTAAAAGAAGCCAGGCAAATCCGAAAGAGCGTTTAGAGTATCTTGCGGCAGGAACAGCCCGTTTCACAGTCTGCGTGCAGTTTCTTCGTTAATCTCTGTCTTCCTGCCCATCCGCCGCGCTCCTCTCCAGTGCGTCGCGCAGCGGATAATTCTTTCCGCTCTGCTGCCGTCCGGTATATTCCTCCAGCCTGCGGCGCGTGACATGCTCCACCTCCTCCTTGAGCTCCCGGGAGGAAATGCGCACGGCGCCCTGTCCGATGACAATCAGCTGTTCAAGCGCGTCCGAGGTTGCCACAGTCACATGGTATTTTCGCCCCAGTTCATGCGATACCTTCTCAATATACATGTCTGCCGTCTCGGCCTCCCTCGTATAAACAACATGGATGTTGTGATATTTCTGCACCTCGCCGTGTCCGCCTCTCACGCGGTAGGCGTCAAAAACAAGAATCAGCCTGCACCGGACATAGCCCTGGTAATTGCACAGAATATCCATCAGCCGCTGCCGCGCGGAATCCAGATTTTCTCTTGCAAGTTCGGTCAGCTCCTCCCAAGCAAAGATTACATTATAGCCGTCTACCAGAAGATATTCGGGGAGCTCGCCGCCGCTTTTGTTCCCCAGAAAAAGCCGCCGGTCAACTCGCGCTTCCTGCCTTTTGTGTCCTTTGGGAAGAGCTCCTGATTCAACCGTTTTTGTGCCGGGGACGGCCGGCGGCACGTCCTCTTTCCTGTTTTTCTTCCTGCCCGCGCTCTCCCTTCCAAGGCTGTTTGCGCCGACCGGGGTACGCCGCCTGACCTCGCCGAAGGTCCGTTTAAAAATCTCCTCCAGTTCCCTGTCCTCTGCATAGGAGCGCCCGAGGTAGTCCCCGCTCTTTCCGGCTCCCGGATGCTCCTCTTCTCCGTCCGCTCCCTGCTTTTTCCGGAGAACATCCGTTTTCAGGACGGCTCCGCTCCCCTTTCCTCCCGTATAAACCGGAGGAATATGCATATAATTTTCTGCCTCCTGCCACGGCACAGTAAAGCCGGCTCCGTTGGCACAGAAAACCGAATCTGCAGGATTGTCGATATCTGCCCCGGCCCGGTAGCCTGCGGCCGCGATGACCTGCTCGGCATTATGGCACGGCGCATACCCCTTCAGCCGGCAGACAATTCTTCCCAGACCATGCGAATAAGCAGTCAGCACCGATGTGTAGCCCTGCAGCTCCGATACCGGCGCACTGCCGGAGAGCACCGCGTACTCTCCCTCCTGTTCCGGCGGGCCGAACTCGCCGCACATACGCTCGATATCTGCCATGGCCCGCCCGAGATTCTCCGGCGGAATCTCCAGGCGGAATTCGTAATACGGCTCAAGCAGCACGCTTTTGGCCCGCATCAGCCCGTGCCGGACGGCGCGGTAGGTTGCCTGGCGAAAGTCGCCTCCCTCCGTGTGCTTGATATGCCCACGCCCGGCGGCCAGCGTAATTTTCATATCCGTGACCGGCGAGCCCGTAAGCACTCCTGGATGCTCCCGCTCCTCAAGATGAGTCAGAATCAGCCGCTGCCAGTTTCCGTCAAGCTCATCCACGCTGACTGCGGAAGCAAAAACAAGACCGCTGTCCGGTTCTCCCGGCTCCATCAGAAGATGTACCTCGGCGTAATGTCGAAGCGGCTCATAATGCCCCATTCCCTCGACGGTCTCCGATATGGTTTCCCGGTACATAATGCTGCCCTGATCAAAACGGACCACAGCACCGAAGCGCTCCCGGATCAGCTCCGTCAGAACTTCGATCTGCACCTCGCCCATCAGCTGCACCTGGATTTCCTGCAGCGCCGCGTTCCAGCGGATATGAAGCAGCGGCTCTTCCTCCTCAAGAAGCCGCAGGTTTTTCAGCATCACCGACGCGTCCGTTCCCTCCGGAAGCAGCAGCCGCCAGGTCATAACAGGAACCGAGAGCGGCGGGCCGGACGGCGGCTCCGCACCAAAGCCCTGTCCGGGACAGGTATGCGTCAGCCCGGTCACTGCACAGATCGTGCCGGCGGGTGCGCAGTCGACCGCACGATATTTTGCACCGTTATAAATGCGGATCTGATCGACCTTTTCCTTCACCGTATCCCCGTCAGATCTGCGCGAACCCGCTCTTCCCGGCAAGCTGTCTTTTCCGGTATTTACTGCGCGGTTCTGACCGCCGCCTCCGGACAGCCCGTTCGTTTCCGCATTTTCTGCGCGGTTCTGACCGCCATCTTCAGGCAGCCCGTTCCTTCCCGCATTTTCTGCGCGGTTCTTACCGCCGCTTCCTCCGGACAGCCCGTCCCTTTCCGTATTTTCTGCACGGTTCTCACCGCTGCTCTCTCCGGACAGCCCGTCCCTTTCCGAGTTTTCCGCGCGATTCTGACCGCCCTTTGTTGGCGTCCCGGGTTTTTCGCTGCTCAGCAGCTCGCGCACACAGAGTCTGCCCCCCGTGATTTTCATCCAGGTCAGCCTTTTTCCCTGATCGTCCCGGCCAATCTTGTACACCTTCGCTCCGAATTCCTCCGGATATTCGTTTTCGGGACAGTATTTCTCTATCCCGTCCAAAAGCCGATCCACACCGTCCAGCTTCAGCGCCGAGCCAAAAAATACCGGAAATACCAGTCTTTTTTTTATAGCAGACGCAATCGAGGAAGTCTCCTGCCGTCCCCGTTCCATATATTCCTCCAGAAGCTCCTCGGAACAGAGCGCCAGCTCCTCATAAAAGCTCTCCGCCGTTCTTCCGGAGAAATCAATGCAGCTGTCCGAAAGCCTGCTTTTCAGGTTGAGCAGCCGCAGTTCCCGGTCGGCTCCCGAAAGATCCATTTTGTTGACAAACACAAAAGTCGGAATCCGGTGATGCGCCAGCAGCCGCCACAGTGTTTCCGTATGCCCCTGAACCCCGTCCGTGCCGCTGATTACCAGTACCGCGCAGTCAAGCACCTGCAGTGTGCGCTCCATCTCCGCCGAAAAATCAACATGTCCCGGGGTATCAATCAGAGTGAGATCCATCTCCCTGAAGCGCAGCTGCGCCGGCTTGGAAAATATGGTAATCCCCCGGCTGCGCTCCTGTGCGTCGGTGTCCAGATAGGCATCTTTATGGTCAACCCGCCCCAGCTTCCGGATACTCCCCGCCTGATACAGTATTCCTTCCGATAATGTTGTTTTCCCTGCATCCACATGGGCAAGAATTCCCGCAACAAGCTGTTTCATTGTTATACCCCTTGCGTCCTTTTATCATTTTGTGCCGCAGGCGGACCCGCAGCATGGTTTAATGCATAGCTCTTAAAAAATACTTTTATGTTATAAAAGTTCTTCTTTCGATTCTCCCCTATCCTGCTTCGGTTTCTCCCTGTCCTGCCTCTGTCAGGAACGAAGGCTGTTTTTCTCCCGCTCCATCTCGACATACAGCCGAAGCGCGCTCCACTGCTGGTTGGTCGGCGTCTGCACCGCCTTGAAATCCACATGCACCTCATTTCGTCTCAGCGCTGCAAGCAGTTTATCGAGCTGCCCCTCCCCGAGACCGCAGAACACAAGCATGCTTTCGCCCGGGGGTGTTCCGTCAAAAATCTCCATTTCCGCCCCCTGATGCATCTTCTCTGCAAGAGTGTCGATTCTCTGCGATGCCAGCGCACCGATCGTCTGCCGCAGCAGCGTGCCCGGCACTGTTTCCACTCGCAGCTTCAGCTTCAGACCGCCCGCAGCTCTTTTCACCTTCATCAGCTCGTCCGAAGACAACCCGAACGCCAATATTTTTGCCATAAGCTCCTCCATTCACTTCTGCCGCCGCACGGGCTTTGTCAGCTCATAGCTCTCCCGCAGCATCCGCTCCACATCCCCGTCCGGCACCGTACCGTCCAGAATAACGGAATTCCAGTGTTCTTTATTCATATGGTATCCCGGAAGCACGGACGCATGCGCTCCCCTCCAGAAATCGCGCCATTCCGTATCGCATTTGACATTGATCCAGATCTTCCCGTCCCTTTCAAAAATAAGGGCAAATATTTTTTTATTGCCGCAGTGCCGCATCGCCGTCCAGTTATCGTCATGAAACGGATAATCTTCCAGTACATCCGAAAATCCCCTGCAAAACGCAATGGCTTCCTCTCTCGTTCTCATTCTCAGTCTCCCTCCTGCAACCGCACAGCAATCTCCGCTTCGTTTTCCCCGGTGCGCTTTCTTAGTACCGGTTCCAGGACACGGCCTTTAACCCTGTCTTTCCGGCGGTTCCCCTTCTGCACCCGGCTCCCCGGCAGCGGAGCACCGGGCTTCGGCTCTGCAGCCCCCGTCCCAGCAGCATGCAGCAATATCCGCACGTCCGTCCGCCAGAAACGGGATTCCTTCCTTCTCCAGCATTGCTCTGCGTAGCTGCATATAACCGCCGCCCGCAATCGAGCCGTCGGAGCGCACCACCCTCTGCCACGGAAGCTTCTCCGGGCAGCACCGCATTGCATAACCCACCTGCCGGGCCGCGCGCGGACGGCCGAGCATCCGTGCAATCTGCCCGTAAGAAACCAGCTTCCCGCAAGGTATGCGCGCCACAACTTCATATACCTGATCAAAAAATGATTTTGTTTCCATCAAAAGCTCCCCGTTTCTTGTTCCCTTACCCTGCAGTTCATTATACCTGTTTTCCCCTTTTTTGTCATCCTTAATTCTTCTCAAAAAAAATCTTGAAATATCTGTGAATATCCTTTATTATTTTCACAAAATACTGTATTATATGGGTATTGCCTCGAAAGAGAGAATGAGAGCTCCGCCAAGGAGCTGAAATGGAGGGTACGAACATGGGGAAAAACAACATCCCTGCAACGGAAAATTCCGAAAAGAAAATGACAAAATATGACCGCAAAATGCTTGCCAGGAAGGAGGCGGAAATCCGCGAAAAACGCCAGCGCAGAATGACCCGCATCACCGCCGCAGTCATTATCGCGCTGATCGCCGTCGTCGCAATCGCCGTGCCGGTCGGCAGGCAGATCCGTGTAAAGTCGGAGTACATCCGCATCGGCGACCATTCGATCAACAAAGTCGAATACGACTTTATGTCCGGATATTTTACGAACTACACACGGAGCATGTACACTTATTTCGGTATGATCGACGGAACAAAGAGTCTTTCCGAACAGGATTTTGACGAGACGACGACCTGGCAGCAGTATTTTGACCAGACCACGGTTGACAGCATCCGCCAGTGCTTTATTCTGATCGACGACGCTAAGGAAAAGGGCCTGACCTACGATGTCAAGGAGAAGTACGACGAATTTTTCGCTTCCTGCGAGAGTGACGCCGCCACCAATTCCATGACGCTGGACAAATATCTTAAGGCAAATTTTGGCTCTTATGCTTCAAAATCCTCCCTGAAGGATATTCTTACCCTGCTGCTGACGGCCAGCGCCCACAACGATTATCTGCTGGAGCAGAACAAGCCTTCCGACGAAGATGTCGAGTCCTACTACGTGGAAAATAAAAACAGCTATGACACAATAAACTTCAATCTGCTGGAGCTGAAAGCCGAGATTGCGGAGGGTGCCTCCGAGGAGGAAATCAGCAAGGCGATGGAGGATGCAAAGAAAAAGGCAGACGAGTTTATGGCCCGCTTCCAGGCCGGCGAAACCTTCCTGGCACTCTACGGCGAATACGGCGGCGAGCTTCCTTCGGAGGAGGACGACTCGGACAAGGCGGACTCCCAGGAAGGCAGCTCGGAAGAAAAAGATTCTCTAAAGAACGCTTCTCTGAAGTCGGATGTCACATATTCATCCGCAAACACGCTGTACCGCGACTGGCTGTTTGAAGAAGGGCGCACCGCAACCGATATTACCGCAGTCGAGGACAAGACCGGCCACTCCTATCATATTGTGGCGTTCCGTTCCAGACAGCGCCCGGAGACCGTCACCGAAACCATCTCCGACACACTCGCATCCCGTGCAGTCAGCGAGTATATTTCAGGAAAATCGGAGCCTTACCGCCTGACGGACAAGAAGGATCATCTCCATCTCCCGTCGGTAACTCCTGTGCCGACGCCGACCCCGAACCCGGAAGCCAGCGTAACCCCGGCGGCCGAGTAAGTTCGGAGTCCGCAGCCAGGCAGAAAGCGGTCTATCTTCTGCCTGCACAATTCCATGCCGCTTTTTTATCGGCGAAACGTTGTAAGGGCGTCCGTTCTGCGTACAGCTTCGTGCGGATGCCCTGCAATCGAGTAGGAGGCGGTGATTAACCGCCGTCCTCTCACACCACCGTGCGTACCGTTCGGTACACGGCGGTTTCAAC
>ERZ808040.2355-NODE-2355-length-10682-cov-6.676379_pt1 | contig 10682 bp, 10 predicted proteins | sample MGYA00380191_ERZ808040 | MGnify/ENA primary metagenome ERZ808040 (study PRJEB31490, sample SAMN06133395) | mouse gut metagenome | isolation source: J6 | host: mice | place: China: Chengdu | collected 2015-05 ... | reverse complement strand
TTGTGGCACACGGGGCACTCCCACTCGTTGTCCTCGTTGACGATGATCTCCCCGTCGTAGCCGCACACCTGGCAGTAATCGCTCTTGGTGTTGAACTCGGCGTACTGGATGTTGTCGTAGATGAACCGCACCACATCCTTCAGAGCCTCCAGGTTGTGGCGCATGTTGGGAATCTCCACATAGGAGATGCACCCGCCGCTGGAAATCTTCTGGAACTGGCTCTCAAAGGAGAACTTGGAGAAGGCGTCGATGTCCTCCCGCACGTCCACATGGTAGCTGTTGGTGTAATACCCCTTGTCGGTGACGTCTGGGATGGTGCCAAAGCGCTCCTTATCGATGCGGGCGAAGCGGTAGCACAGGCTCTCCGCCGGGGTGCCATACAGGGCGAAGCCGATGTTGGTCTCGCGGCGCCACCGGTCGGTGGTCTCCCGCAGGTGGTTCATAAGGCGCAGGGCGAAGTCCTCACCCTCCGGCTCGGTCTGGGAGCAGCCCTTCACCAGCTTGGTGACCTCATACAGCCCGATGTACCCCAGGGAGATGGAGGAGTACCCGCCGTACAGCAGCTTGTCGATGGTCTCGCCCTTGTCCAGCCGGGCCACGGCCCCGTACTGCCAGTGGATGGGGGACACGTCGGAGCGGATGCCCTTCAGGGCGTTGTGGCGGCACATCAGCGCCTCGAAGCACAGCTGGAGCCGCTCCTCCAGCAGGGGCCAGAACTTGTCCTCATCCTGGCCGGAGAGAATGCCGATCTGGGGCAGGTTGATGGACACCACGCCCTGATTGAACCGGCCCTCGAATTTATAATTGCCGTTCTCATCCTTCCAGGGGGACAGGAAGGAGCGGCAGCCCATGGGGGAGAACACATTGCCCTCGTAGTGCTCCCGCATCTTCTTGGCGGAGATGTAGTCGGGGTACATCCGCTTGGCGGAGCACTTGACGGCAAGCTCGGTGAGGTAGTCGTACTCCCCGCCGGTGAGGTTGTTGCACTCGTCCAGCACGTACACCAGCTTGGGGAAGGCGGGGGTGATGTACACCCCCTTCTCGTTTTTGATGCCCTCCAGCCGCTGGGTGAGAATCTCCTGGATGATGGCGGCGTTCTCCTGAATATAGGGGTCGCCCTCCCGCAGACACAGGAACAGGGTGACGAAGGGGGACTGGCCGTTGGTGGTCATCAGGGTGTTGATCTGGTACTGAATGGTCTGGACGCCGCTCTTCAGTTCGTCCTTGGTGCGGGCCCGGGCCAGCTTCTCCACCGTCTCGTCGGGCAGCTCCGGGGCGGTCTCCCGGGTCTTGCGCAGGTATTTCTCGTAGGTGAGCCGCAGGTATTTGCCCAGGTGGCTCACCTCCACCGACTGGCCGCCGTACTGGTTGGAGGCCACGCAGGAGATGATCTGGGTCACCACGGTGCAGGCCACCTGGAAGCTCTTGGGGGACTCGATGAGCTTGCCGTTGATCATGGTGCCGTTGTCCAGCATGTCGCCGATGTTCACCAGGCAGCAGTTGAAGATGTGCTGGACGAAGTAGTCCGCGTCGTGGAAGTGGAGCACGCCCTCGTCGTGGGCCTTGGAGATGTGCTCCGGCAGAAGGATGCGGCGGGTCAGGTCCCGGCTCACCTCGCCGGCGATGTAGTCCCGCTGGGTGGAGGCGATGGCGGTGTTCTTGTTGGCGTTCTCCTCCGCCAGCTCCTTGTTGTCGTTGCGGATGAGGGACAGGATGGACTCGTCGGTGGTGTTGGCCTTGCGCACCAGGGCCCGGGTGTAGCGGTAGATGATGTAGGCCTTGGCCAGCTCGTACTTGCCGGCGGCCATCAGCTTGGTCTCCACCATGTCCTGGATGTCCTCCACCAGCAGGCGCTTGCGGCCGCGGGTTTCGGCCACGGCGTCGGCAATGGCGTCGATGGACCCCTCGTCGATGCGGTAAGGCTCGTCCACCGCGCCGTTGGCTTTATGGATGGCGGCCACAATTTTGGACCGGTCAAATTCCACGATGGAATTGTCTCTTTTGATGACTTTCATGGGGCAGGCTCCCTTCTCTGGATGGTTCTTTTGTGCGCCGGACTGGCCGGAATGGGCCGCTCTGCCCTGGAAAAATCAGGGGATGATTGGGGGCGCTCACTTATCATACTATATATTGTGGTCAGTGTCAACAGTGCAATCTATATAAATGGAACTCTATTTTTTTGGTAGGGTTTTTGGCGGGACAAGGCTTGACAGGCCGGTGGCGGCGGAGGGGAGCGGGGCATAGACTGGAGTGCACCCAGGCGGGCGTTCCGCCCGGTCTCCCTGTCCGATCCCGGCCCCGGCGGGAGGCTGCGGGCCCCCCTGGACTGGGCCGGGGAAAGGAGCGTACTCATGAGTCAATTTTATTGGAACGAACCCGCCAAGGGTTACGCCATGTCCGCGGAGGAGTTCGCCGCCGGGGCCTGCCGCCGCACGCCGCCTCAGCCCGGCTGCGACTGCGGCGGCGCGCCCCAGGGGGACTGCGGCGCCATGCCTCCCGCGGGGCCGGGGGCGGAGTGCTGCCGGCCGGTCATCTGCTGCTGCTGTCCGGCCCCGGGGCCCCAGCCCCGGCCCCCTCACGTGGAGGAGGGCTGCTGCTGCAAGCAGAGCTTCCGGGCGGCGCTGGGCCTGCTGTGCGACGAGCAGATTTCCAGCCTGCTGGACTTTGACGCCGCGGCGTTTATCACCGGCGGTTACACCGCCGGGGCCTGTCTGGCGGGTCAGAAGCCCCACGCCGGGGACGCCGCCCAGTCCGGCGCGGACGATGCCGCCGGCGGCAGGCCCACCCCGCCGCCCCCGCCGTGCCCCTGCGGGGCGTCCGACAACCTGGGCCCCCTCTCGGGCAGCTTCCGGCGGTTTGCCCCGTGCAGCTGCGACCTGATCGACATCGACGCCGGGGTCTATACCCCCGCCGGGAAAAGCTGTGCGCTCACCGCCGTCCAGGTGAATCTGTGCCAGCTGGACGCGGTGGTGATCCAGGGCGCGCAGTCCTGCCCGGAGGGCGACCTCACCGCCGGGGAGGCGGCGGCCCGGAACTTCCGGAAGCTTCGCGCCATGCTGGCCCGGCGCCTGGAGCCGATGGACTCCCCCTGCGGCCAGGCCGGCTGCACCTGTGCCTGTGACGGCCGGGACTGCTGCTGCGCGGCGGGACTGCTGTCCACCCTGGCCCAGAACAACCTGAGCCGCCGGGTATCCCTGACGGCCGGGCTGCTGGTGGTGCGCGGCGTGATGCTGCTGGGGGCCGTGGGCAATGTGCTGGTGCTGGCCAACGATTGCGACAACCGGCTGTACTTTGTGTGCGTGAACAGCGTACAGTTCATCGGGTAGACAGGGAGGCTCCCCCCGCGGTGCGGGGGGAGCCGTTCTTGATGTGTGCGGCATACGGTTCATCGGGCAGACAGGGAGGCTTCCCCCCGCGGTGCGGGGGGAGCCGTTCTTGATGCGTGCGGCGTACGGTTCATCGGGCAGACAGGGAGGCTCCCCCCGCGGCGCGGGGAGAGCCGTTCTTGACGCGTGCGCGGAGCCTTATGGCTCCTGACCTTCGTAGACCGCCTGTACCACCCAGCGGGTGTTCTGGCTGCCCTGGGCGGTGCAGGTGGACAGGGTGATCACCTGATCCTCCGGGTCGGGCTGGGTCCCGGTGGCAATGACCGACTTGCCCGTGCCGTGGTCGATGAAGGCCTGCCACTGCTCCTCGTCGGAGAAGGACTTTTGATAGGTGAGGGAGGTCACCTCCGCCTCATAGGCGGCGTAGATGCGGTACCGGCTGATGCCCTCCTCCGTCACCAGGTACACGTTGGGGTTGGCCTCCCAGTAGGCGTAGGAGGCGTACTTGCGGAGGTTGCCGAACATGGCGCCCCCCTGGGTGCGGTGCCCGTAAATCAGGGTGTTGGCGTCCCCCAGGGCGCTGTCGCACCGGTAGTCCATGAAGATGGCGCCCACGGCGCTGGCGGTGCCCTTCCAGGTGTGGGTGAGGTAATAGTCGTTGTCCGTCCCCTGGAGCAGGGGATAGGACAGGGTGTTGGGAATGGCGATCCAGCCCAGCACCTCCGGGTTGCGCTCCTGGAGCGCGCTCAGGTTGATGTTGTGCAGAGTCCGGAAGAACGCCTCCGGGTCCACGGTGGGCTCGGGGGTGGGGTCCGGGGTGGGCGTGGGCTCCCCGGTAGAGTCCGGGGCGGCCGTGGGAACAGGGGCGGGGGTGGGCTCCCCGGTGGCCGGGGCCGCCGGGTCGGGCACACCGGCCAGCTCCAGGGCCTCGTCGTAAGCCTCGTTGCCTGCGGCCCGGTCCATGTCCCGCCACAGGATATAGCCCAGGCTCACCGCCAGCGTCACGCCCAGCACCAGCGTCAGAACGGTCATCAGTTTTCGTTTCATGGCAATGCCTCCTTGATTGACGTGCCGTCCGGTCTGGGGCGAACGACCCTATTATAGCATATTTCCGCGCCGGTGGAATAGCCCGGGGGAAATTTCGGCGAATTCACGAAGCCGGGGAGGACGCGAAAATTTAAAACAAACGTTTGACATAGAAAAACGGATGATGTATACTGACTGCAAAGGGGGGAGCGCTGTGAACCGGGTGATTTACCACTGTGACTGCAACAGCTTTTACTGCTCGGTGGAGCTGCTGTCCCGGCCGGAGCTGAGGGCGGTCCCCGCGGCGGTGTGCGGCGATCCCCGGAGCCGCCACGGCATCATTCTGGCCAAAAACGAGCCCGCCAAGGTCCTGGGGGTGCGCACGGCGGAGACCATCTGGCAGGCCAGACAGAAATGCCCGGAGCTGGTGCTGCTCCCCGCCCACCACGGGCTGTACCGGGAATACTCCAGAAAGGTGAACGCCATCTACGACCGGTTCACCGACCTGATCGAGCCCTTCGGCATCGACGAGAGCTGGCTGGACGTGACGGGGTCCCTCCACCTGTTCGGCGGCGACCCCAAGGCCCTGGCCGACCGCATCCGGAACACCGTCCGGGAGGAGCTGGGGCTGACCATTTCGGTAGGGGTCTCCTTCAACAAGGTATTTGCCAAGCTGGGCAGCGATTACAAAAAGCCGGACGCCACCACGGTGATTACCGCGGAAAATTTCCGCAGGATAGTCTGGCCGCTGCCCGTTGCCGACCTGCTGTATGTGGGCCGGGCGGCGGCCGGGGTGCTGAAGCGGTACGGCGTGACCACCATCGGCGGGCTGGCCGCCTTTGACCGCCGCGCCCTGTCGGAGCTGCTGGGCAGGCAGGGGGAACAGCTGTGGAGCTATGCCAACGGCCTGGACGCCAGCCCGGTGGCGCCTGCGGGGACGTATACGCCCCCGAAATCAGTGGGAAACGGGGAGACGTTTCCCCGCAACCTCATCCGCCGGGAGGAGGTGAGCCGGGGGGTGGCCATGCTGGCCGACCAGGTGGCGGTGCGCCTGCGGAAGCACGGGATGATGGCGTCCACCCTCCAGGTGTCCATCCGGGACCCCAATTTCAAGGACATCTGCCGCCAGCGGCCCCTGGACGCCCCCGCCAACACCGCCCGGGAGCTGTACCGCGCCGCCATGGACATCATCGGCCGCTGCTGGAAGGACAACGCGCCCATCCGGGCCATCACCCTCACCGCCCACAACCTCATTCCGGAGGGGGAGGCGGCGGAGCAGCTGGATCTGTTTCTGGCCGCCGGACCCCGGCGGCGGGACCGGGTGGAGAAGCTGGAGCGCACCATGGACGCCATCCGCTCCAGGTACGGCAGGTCGGCGGTGACGGTGGCGGCGCTCACCCAGCCGCCGGAGCCTCAGCCCGAGGAGGACCTCCCGTTCTGACCAAAAGGGGCCCGTCCGCCTGGACGGGCCCCTTCTCGTGTCACTTTGTGCCGAAAATGCGGTCGCCCGCGTCGCCCAGGCCGGGGACAATGTAGCTGCGCTCGTTGAGCCCCCGGTCGATGGCCCCGCAGTAGATGTCCACGTCGGGGTGGGCGTCCTGCACCACCTGGATGCCCTTGGGGGCGGCCACCAGCACCATCAGCTTGATATTCTGGCAGCCGTAGCCCTTCATGATCTGGATGGCGGCGTCGGCGCTGCCGCCGGTGGCCAGCATGGGGTCCACAATGAGCACGTCCCGCTCGGCGATGTCCCGGGGCATTTTGCAGAAGTACTGCACCGGCACCATGGTCTCCTCATCCCGGTACATGCCCAGGTGGCCCACCCGGGCGGCGGGCACCATCCGCAGCACGCCCTCCACCAGGCCCAGCCCCGCCCGGAGTATGGGCACCACGGCGAACTTCTTGCCCGCCAGGATGGGGGCCTCCATCTCGCAGATGGGGGTTTCGATCTTCTTGGTGGTGAGGGGCAGGTCCCGGGTGGCCTCATAGGTGAGCAGCATCCCGATCTCGGACACGATCTCCCGGAAGTCCTTGGTGGAGGTGTTCTTGTCCCGGAGGATGGTGAGCTTGTGGGCGACGAGGGGGTGGTCTACCACGTGTATTTTTTCATTCATGGGGAGCAGCTCCTTTGTATATGGATTGAACAGCGGATGGATATCTGAGGTATTATACCACATCCCGCCCGCCCTGCCAATGGGGGGCGGGATATTTTTTGGCGCGCCGCCGCCCGTCCTCCCGAAACGACCGTCCGTCCCGGTTGGCTGGACATTTTGGAACGGAATGGGTATACTGAGCACAGAAGAGGGGGGACGGAGATGAAGGTGGAAATACAGATCGACCCCGGCCTGGACGAGCCGGTGGCGGTGCTCCGGGTCCCCAGCCCCACCGAGGAGGTGGAGGCCCTGGCGGCGCGGCTCCGGGGGGAGGCGGTTCCCCAACCCTTCACCGTCTACACCGAGCGGGAGGCGGTGCGGGTGAGCCGGTCCATGGTGCTGCGGTTCTACGCCGAGGACAAGGGGGTGCTGTGCCAGACGGGAAAGGGGACCTTCACCGTCCGCCGGCGGCTGTACGAGCTGGAGGAGGAGCTGGCGGGGACGAAATTCGTCCGGGTGTCCAACTCGGAGATCGTCAACCTGGACCGGGTGACGGGGCTGGACCTGACGCTCGCCGGCACCATCAAGATGACGCTGGAGGGCGGAACGGTGTGCTGGGTGTCCCGGCGGTATGTGAAGAAGATCAAACAGGCATTGGAAGCGTGACAACAGAGGAGGGGAAATTCCATGACAGAGACAAAACGGCAATGGCTCGTCCGGGCGCTCGTCGGCGGGCTGGCGGGGGCGGCGCTGCTGCTGGCCTTTGAGTATATTTGGGATGCCACGCCATGGTTTGGACATGACTGGAGATTTGGAAACCCCTTTCAGGTTTGGGCGGACTGGTTCCGCTATGGCGATTTTCTGCCCTTTCCGGCGGCCAACTTGAGCCTGTGGTTCCTGGCGGGCGCGGAGGCGGGCGTCGCCACCCTCCCCTTCGCCGACAGCGGCCGGGAGCTGGTGGTGCGCTCCCTCATCCACTACGCCGCCACCGCCGCCACGGTGTCGGCGTGGGCGGTGCTGAACTTCGGGTGGCGGGGAACCCTGCCCGCCTTTCTGGTCCCCCTGACCCTGGTGTACATCCTGGTGTGGCTGGGCCGCTGGGTGGGGTGGTACGCGGAGGTGGCCGCCATCCGGGAGAAGCTGGGGCTGGCCCCGGGGCCCTCCCCCCTCCACTGGAAGGAGTCCCTGCCCTATGTGGGCTTCGCGTTTTTGCTGTGCCTGATCCTGCCCACCGTCCTGCGGCTGCTGGACGACCCCACCCCCGTCTTGAGCGCCCTGTACGGCCTTCTGCTGCTCCCGGCAGGCGGTTTCATGTCCGGGCTGTCCCTGGGGCGGCGGCACGGCTTCTGCCCCTTGTACCCGGTGTCCTGCGTCCTGTTCACCCTGATCTTTACTCTGACCGCCAAGCTCTACACCAACATGGCGGACGGGGCGCTGATCCCCATCGCGCTCATCTCCGTCCTGGCGGGCAATCTGGCGGGGGCGGCCCGGCACAATGCGCAGGAGAAACGGGGGAAACCATAAATGTCGATGCGTGCGATTCTGCTCATACTTTTGGCCGTGACAATTTTTTTGGCACTCCTGGCCGTCCTCACCGCCTGGGTGGTGCAGTTCATCCTCCTGAGCCTGACGGAACGCCGCCTGCGGTTTCTGCGGTGGGCAACCCTGACGGCCCCGGCGCTGGTGCTGTGCCTCGGCATCCTGCAACGCTCCGTGATTGAGCTGGGGCTGGCGGGCGCACTCCTGCTGGGCTGGGGGCTGGCCTGGGCGGCGTACCGGTTCCAGGAGCGGCGGAAGGGGAAGCGGACATGATGGGAGCGCTGATACACCGCGCACTGTGCGAGGCGGCTGCCCGCCTGGTGTTCTGGTGCGTGGGAATTCCCGTGGCGGTGCTGTTTGCCGCCTATCTGGCCGGCATTGTGGTCATGTGCCTCAAGGAGCTGTGGACCAGTCAAAAAAACGACCGGACAAGGAGGAAACACCGTGAAAAGACAGACCCGCCTCTATAACATCATTCTGCCCATCTGGTTGATTCTGGCCATACCCAGCCCGCTGTGGCTGGCCGTCCTCCCCGGAAACCTGCTGGTGGACTGCGCCGTGCTGTTTTTTACCCTGCTGGCCCTGAAGCACACCCAAAAGGGGGCGGTGGTGAAACAGCTGTGGTGGAAATTCTGGCTGCTGGGCTTTGCCGCCGACGCCATCGGGGTGGTGTGGATGTTCCTGGGGATGCTGGGCTATATCCCCTTTGGGGACGCATGGGAGAACACGGTGTCCCACGTGACCCACAACGCCTTTGATCATCCATGGGCCTTCCTGTGGACGCTGGCGGGGGTGGTTTTGGCCGGGGTGTGCATCTACTTCTTCGACAGGCGGGCCATGAGATCCTGCGGTCTGCTCACCGGCCGGGAGCGGCACATCACCGCCCTGGCCATGGCGGTGGTCACCGCCCCCTGGCCGTTCTTTATCCCGGTATATTGAGCGCAAAAAGCCCCGGAGCTGGAAAGCTCCGGGGCTTTACAGTGCCTGGGGCCGCTCAGAACTCCGCCAGGGTGATGGTCCGCCCGCCGTCCAGCCGGGAGGCCTCCGCCGCCAGGGCCATGACGTGGCTCTCCACCGAGGCGTCCACCCCGGTGAGGCCCGGGCCGCCGCCCTGGGCGATGAGCCTGCAGAAGCTGGCCATCAGCCCGAAGTCGCCGCCGCCGTGGCCGGAGAACTGCCCGCCCTCCTCGTTCAGGTCGATGCGCTCCTCGGGCCGGCCGAAGGGGCGCAGATAGAGGACGTTTTCCTCCATGTCCCCCTGGATCTCCCCCCGGGTGCCCGTCACCTTGATGGTGCGGTGGCAGTCCTGGGTGAAGGCGGTCATGGTGAAGGTGGCGTAAATGCGGTTGGCGAACTCCAGGTTCACCGTCTGGTGGTCCACCACGCTGTTGTCGCAGTGGAACACGCAGCGGCCGTAGGGCCCCTCCCGCAGGGCGGCGCGGATTTTGTCCTCGTCGGGCTCGCTGGCCAGCACCCCGCAGGGCCAGGACTTCCCCCTGCCCCGGATGCCGGTGCGGGGGCTGGTGATGTAGATCTTTTCCGCGTCGTAGGGGCAGGCGTCTTTACACCGGCAGCCGTCCAGGCAGCGCTCCGCCGCCCCCGCCGGAGCGTTTTCCGCGTTGAAAAAGTCCAGCGAGCCGAAGCTCTGCACCTTCAGGCAGGGCTCTCCCGCCAGCCAGCGGAGGATATCCATGTCATGGCAGCTCTTCTGGAGAATCATGGGGCTGGTCTCGTCGGGCCGCCGCCAGTTGCCCCGGACAAAGCTGTGGGCCTGGTGCCAGTAGGCCACGTGCTCCACCGCGTCGATGGTCTCGAGCTTCCCCACCGCCCCCCGGCGGAGCAGGTCCTCCAGGGCGGCGTAGAACCGGGTGTACCGCAGCACGTGGCACACCACCACCGCCCGGCCCGCCTCATGGGCCTTCCGCTGGAGGGCGCGGCACTCGTCCAGGTCGGGGGAGATGGGCTTCTCCAGCAGGACATGATAGCCCTTGTCCAGGGCGGCCAGGGCGGCGGACACATGCCGCCGGTCCAGGGTTGCCACCAGCATCACGTCGGCCAGCCGGGGCTGGGACAGCAGCTCTTCGTCGGAGGAGAAGCACATCTCAGGCGGTACGCCGTACCGCTCCCGCAGCAGGGCCAGCCGTTCCGGGCGGGTGTCCGCCCCGGCGACGATTTTCATCTCCCCGGGGTGCTGTTTCTGGTAGGGGGCGTAAGAGTCCAGCCCCCGGTCGCCGCAGCCGCAGATGGCGAAGGTGACAGGTTGTGGCATGTGGATCGCTCCTTCTTTCAATAAAATGCCGCGCCCCGCAGGACGCCCGGCTGATATTGTATCATATCCCACTCTGTTTGCAAGCCCAATCCCCGGTGAAAAAATTTGAAAAAGGGCTTGCAATCCCCGGCGCTTCCTGCTATACTGCTTAACAGGAATCATTCCTATTTAGCGGAAGACAGACTATGCCCGCAATCATGAAAACAGGAGGAAATGCATCATGGAGCTGAAGGGAAGCAAGACGGAAGCCAATCTGTGGAAGGCGTTTGCGGGGGAGTCTCAGGCCCGCAACAAGTATACTTATTTCGCCAGTCAGGCCCGCAAGGAGGGCTATCAGCAGATCGCCGCCATTTTTGAGGAGACCGCCGGCAACGAGAAGGAGCACGCCAAGCTGTGGTTCAAGGCGCTGGGCGGCATCTGCACCACCGC
>ERZ808040.2354-NODE-2354-length-10686-cov-5.394759_pt1 | contig 10686 bp, 10 predicted proteins | sample MGYA00380191_ERZ808040 | MGnify/ENA primary metagenome ERZ808040 (study PRJEB31490, sample SAMN06133395) | mouse gut metagenome | isolation source: J6 | host: mice | place: China: Chengdu | collected 2015-05 ... | reverse complement strand
GTAATCAAATTACCGAAGTATAATAGGGTGGGAGTAGAAAGTGTTTATTCACTATCTGATACTGATTATATTCTGCAGATATGTCTGAAATATGTACAAATTATTAAAAAATTATTAAGTATTGAAAGAAAAACTTCAGAAAAAAGAAAGAATTACACCTCCTAACAAAAAAATGGAATTTTTGGGATGGGCAGGGTTAACATATCGGCACAGGAAGCCGATATAGAAGATATAGCAAAGTCCTGTTTTGTTGGGATAGATGCCACGGAGGGCGTTCCCGGGGATGAAAAACGGATTTTTCAATTTTTACCCGTCTATGGGTAAAGGAAAGGGATATGGTGATTAAGATGAGTGTGGGCGCAGTAAATGATGTGAACAGCTACAACCAGACGAGTGCGGTGACGAAGCCTGCGGTGACTGAGCCGGTAAAAAATGACAGTGTAAAGAATGATGCGGTGAACAGTGAGGTCAAAGAATCGGATGCCGCCGTATATGAGAAGGGTGATGATACCGAGAAGAAGACCTATAAGCCGAATACCGCGCTGGTTGAGAAGCTGAAGGCAGACGCGGAGGCGAGGACGGCTCAGATGAAGTCCCTTGTCGAGAAGATGATGATGAAACAGGGCCAGACCATTACCGGCTCAATGGATTATCTGATGGCGCTGAAAAACGGCACCCTAAAAGTAGATGCAGCGACCAGAAAGCAGGCACAGGATGATATTTCGGAGGACGGTTACTGGGGCGTAAAGCAGACTTCGGACCGTCTGGTATCGTTTGCGAAAGCACTGACCGGCGGGGATCCGTCGAAAGCGGATGAGATGATGAAGGCGGTTGAGAAGGGCTTTAAGCAGGCGACGAAAGCATGGGGCGGGGAACTCCCGGAGATCTGCCAGAAGACGCTTGAGGCAACCCGTGAGAAGATGAACGAGTGGAAGAAGAGCACATCGACCGATGCAGCCGAGACGATAACCGAGTAAAAGTACATAAGGCAGGCGGCAGTGTATGCAAGTGACATACACTGCCGTTTTTTATGCGCAGGACACCGATGTGGGTAAATGTGCACATGGAAGATACTGTTGCCGCAACATAAATCCCCCGTGTAAGCAGGGGGCTGTGGACACGTACACCTGATCGACAGCTTTACCGAGAAATCCCCCGCATGAGCGGGGGATATGTGCTGCAGTGTATCGCTGTCGCTTCCGGATTTCCGTAAGCGACGCTATCGCAAACAGGCAGGGGTTTCCCCTGCTGTGCGCTTTTTTTGAGGAAATTCTGTTTCAGATCAACACCTCTTTCAACAAAAGAAGATGGGTTCCTGCCGTCAGGTTTTCGTCCGTCAGGTCATTTAAGGCGAGAATGGACTCGGATGTGGTATGGTGCGATTTGGCGATTGACCAGAGGTCATCGTTTTCCTTGACAATATATCCGGTCATACCCGGAAGGTCAAGCAGTTCCTCGTAATTGAGCGGTTCTTCGTTCACCTCGGTGATGAACTGCGCGGTGATACGGTCAAACACAAGGCTGTTAAGAAGGATGGAGGCTTTGATTTCCAGTTCATCCGAATCGTTGGAAAGCACGGTGAGCTGTTCTAGTTCCGGCGTGACCGTGTAGACCGTATCCGGGCCAAGATCGTGCACCTCGATCAGCTGCTGGAACGGGACGGAAGCTTTCATGGCATACATCGGCCGGTTATCCTCCGGCGTGATATAGAAAATATCCGCCTCAATGCTGCCCTCCGCCATCAGCCCGTCCTCGGAAGGATAGGTATTGTCGATATGTATCGTGCCGCTCCCGTGGCAGATCTGCATGATCTTCGGAGCCGTGTCACTGATTTTTACGCGGTCGTTGATGCGCACTTTGTTGGCATTGTGCATGAGCAGATTTTCATAGACGACCGGGCGGTAGACCGGGGTCAATGTCGCGAACGGGGAATATACATCCTCGATCACATGGAACGTACTGTCCTCATAAATTTTTATCTGGATTTCCATGAGAAGGTCGAGGCTGACGATCCTAGGTTCCCCGTCGCTGTCCTGCCGGATCTCGAAAGTTTTGTCGGTGATCACAAGGTTGATGTCCGGTGTCATGGCCTCGCTGCAGCCGTTGCAGTCAATTGTGGCATGGAACGGGAGCTCACTCTCATAATATTCCGCGGCGGCTTCCCCGTCCTCAGCAGAATACAGCAGGAAAACAACGGCATCACCCTTGATCGTGAACTGGTCGGTCAGCAGGCGGATGTCGATGTTTTTCAGGGAAATATTGCGGTACAGTATTTCATGCATGCTGCTTTTGGCGGACGGCAGTGTGATCTCGTCGCGCAGGCGGTACGAGTCCTTCTTACAGGCGGCAAGGCTTGTGAGCTGCAGCGGCACGGTGCGGGTGCAGACCGGGATATTATTCTCGATCGCCACGCAGGCAGGTTCATCGTAGATTTCTTCCGCCGTGACGGTCAGGGAGAGCAGTGACTTGATGCTGACTTTGCGGGAATTGATGAAATTGGCGCTCAGGTCTTCCAGGACAGTGCGCAGGGTGGTGTTCTCCGTGCTGCAATCCGCCTCAAGGTGGATTGTCTCCTCAATCGGGAGTTTTCCGAAGATTGAGTGGATGCGGTGGTCGTCCTCGGCACTTAAGTACAGCAGGCAGAACGAAAGGGAGCCTTTCAGGTAAAGTTTGCCGGAAAGGATCTTCTGTTCTTCCCAGGCGGTCTCGCCGGAGATTTTCATGATTGTGGCAATGTCAGGCTTGGTATCCGGCACGTTGATGTCGTCGTTTAAGTTCAGCTGCAGGCTGCTTTTGCATTTTAGTTTATTCATATGAATGTTCTTTTTTATAAGCTCCAAGAAAAATCCCTCCTCAGTTTCCCGAAAATATAGTTTCACGGTAATATATATGAGGAGGGTGTGGATTTTATTCATAGGATTCGGGGAAATATCCGTGAAAGCTTTCTTTATGCGGGGCTGTGCCAAAAAACACGGATATTTTTTGCAATTTTCTGCGGTTCACCGCGAACCTATAAGGTTATGGTGGTTGGGCCTCGCACTTCCCTAGCGGTTCCAAAAGCCGGTCAGGTAAGTCTGCCGCCCATACTCGCTGATTTTGAAGTGGTAAAAGGCGTGCTCCGCGGTCTGGCGGTCGGAAAAAAGGGCGAATACGGTCGGGCCGCTGCCGCTCATCAGCGCGCCGAGTGCGCCGAGATCAACGAGCTGTTGCTTGATTTTTGCAATCTCCGGGTGCAGCGGGATTGTCACGGATTCCAGCGTATTGCCGAGAGCCGCGGCGAGTGCGGGCAGGCTGCCTGCGGCAAGTGCGGAAAGCAGCGCGTCAATGTCAGGGTGCGGTGCGGTATCAAGCGCGAGGTGCTCATACACATAGCGCGTTGAAACGGAAATGGGTGGTTTGACGATGAGACAGTAGGCGGACGGCGGTGCAGGCAGGGGGGTGAGGAGCTCGCCGATGCCCTCGGAGAGCGCAGCACCCTGCAGCAGGCAGTACGGGACATCCGCGCCGAGGCGTACACCGAATTCCTGGAGTTCGGCAAGGGAAAAGCCGGTATGGTAGAGTTCGTTCAATGCCGTGAGCGTCGCCGCGGCATCGCTGCTTCCGCCGGCAAGGCCTGCGGCAACCGGGATATGTTTGTCAAGTGTGACATGGATGCCGGGTTTTTCATTGGTTGCCTTAAAAAAGAGTGAGGCGGCGCGGTAGATCAGGTTGTTTTCGTCGCAGGGAAGATAGGAAAGATTCGTTTTGATCGCGATTCCCGGAGTGTGTGTCATCTTTATTGTTAACTTGTCGAAAAGGCGGATCGTCTGCATGACCATGCGCACTTCGTGGTAGCCGTCCGGGCGTTTGTGCAAAACGTCGAGACCAAGATTTATTTTTGCATAGGCTTTCACCTGTATGGATTCCATCGTGATATCTCCTCGTCCTGTTTTCCGGGAATGCTTTAAAAATCTGCCCCGCAAGAATGGGCATGACCGGCAATTCCCTCTAATTTTGACTTTATTATATGGAATATTTGCATAGAATGCAAGAAAAGTCTTTATCAATTTCATAAAAGATGGTATAATGTCGCTAGACATTATACCTGCGCCAGTCCGCGTCCGACGAAGGAGGACATCTGCCTAAGCGGACTGTGAGCCACCCCCGGAGGGAACCTGTCCGGAGGACATGGTATAATGTCGCTAGACATTATACCTGCGCCAGTCCGCGTCCGACTAAGGAGGACATCTGCCTAAGCGGACTGTGAGCCACCCCCGGAGGGACATGTCCGGAGGACATGGCATAATGTCGCATAATGCAGACACGGTGGGACGGAAGGGAAAGAGGTGGAAACTTTGGAAAAATCATTAAAAATGATGCGTACAGTGAATGCCTATATGCGGTGGTCGTTATACCTTTTTTTCCTGATGATTGCGATGGATGTCTGTATCTACGCGGCGGAACCCAAAGTGCTCTACATCGGGCTGATATTTACGGCGGTCGATCTGGTGATACTGCTGGCGCTTTTTTTCCACAAAAACCGCAAGATCATGAAACAGCTGACGGAGTTCGGCTTCCAGTTCAACCAGGTGCAGCGCAAGATGCTGCTTGACCTGCAGGTTCCCTACGCGATGCTTGACCGGGACGGTTTTGTGCTCTGGGCGAACGACAAATTCCGGGAGACGACCGGCATGAAGTTCCGGACACACTGCCAGATTGAGGAATTTTTTCCGTGGGTGACACGTCAGGTACTGGAGGGCTGCGGTGACGAGATGGAGATGACCGTGGACGACAACGACCGACACCGCCGCTACCAGCTGCTGCTGCAGAGCGTTGCCCTGGAAGAACAGGAGGAGGGCGGTGCGGAGGGAAAGGGCGAGATCATTTCGCTGGTCGTGTACGATGAGACGGAAAAGAACCGCCTGCGCGTGCAGAACGAGGAGCGCTGCCTTGCAATCGGCCTGATCTATATTGATAATTACGAGGAAGCCCTGGAGGGCATCAACGAGGTGAACGGATCCCTGCTCCCGGCACTTGTGGAGCGCAAGATCAACCAGTATATGAAGAATTACGATGCGGTCGTGAAGAAGACCGAAAAGGACAAATTTTTGATCCTTTTCCAGAAAAAATACCTCACGGATATGAAGAAAGACAAATTTGGTATCGTGGAGGAGGTACGCTCCCTGCATATCGGGAACACGGTCGACATCACGATCAGCATCGGTATTGCGCTGTGCGATAATGATGATAGCGGAGAGAATAAATATTCCTTCCTCGCGGCGTTTGAGATGGCGAAGGAAGCGATCAACCGGGCATTGGAGCGCGGCGGCGACCAGGTGGTCGTCCACGGTGAAAACAAAGACCGGGGCGGCTTTTCCTTCTACGGCGGCAACAGTGAGTCGGCGGAAAAGAACAACAAGGTGCGTTCCCGCGTAAAGACGGAAGCCATCTGCGACCAGATCAGGACGGCGGAAAATGTACTGATCATGGGGCATTCGAGAGGGGATGCGGATTCCTTCGGTGCGACGATCGGCATGTACAAAATCGCGCGTTTCTATACCGACAAAGTGAATATTGTACTCAATGAGGCGATGAAGACCGTGGCGATGATCCTGGAGCAGTACAAGGCGGGCAGAAGCTATGAGGAAGGGATGTTCATCAACGGCAGTGAGGCAGACCGGCGCATCAACGGCGGCACGTTGCTGATTGTGGTGGACGTGAACAACGAAGACCGCACCGAATGGCCGTCCCTTGTGCAAAAAGCGGGCAATATCGTCGTGATCGACCATCACCGCGAGACGAACCCGATCAATGCGCGCGTAACGTACTCGGAGTCCTACGCGTCGTCAACCTGCGAGCTGATCACAGAGATGCTCCAGCACCTGGAGGAGACCGGGAAGCGGCAGCAGGCGGAGCGTATCTTACAGATCAACGGTGACGATGCTGACGCTTTATATGCCGGGATCCTGCTTGACACAAACAGCTTTATCACGAAAACCGGCGTTCGCACGTTTGGCGCGGCGGCATATCTAAAGCGCCGGGGTGCCGATATGACCCGCGTGAGGAAATGTTTCCGCAAGGATAAGAGCAGTCTTTACGAGAAGGCGCGCATCATCAACTCGGCGGAGACATACAAGGGAATTTATAGTTTTGCGGTCAATGATTTTAACTTCAAGGATCCGGACGAGAGCCCAACGGAGGTTGGCGCGCAGGTGGCAAACGACCTGCTTGACCTTGAGGGGGTGAAGGCATCCTTCGTGTTTACGCCGTGCGAGGGCTTTATCCATGTCAGTGCGCGGTCGATGGGCGAAGTCAATGTCGAGATCATCATGAACCGGTGCGGCGGCGGCGGGCATTACAATATGGCGGGTGGGCAGTTTAAGGATTGCACGCTGGAAGAAGCCATCAAACGCGTCAAGGGCGTGATTGCGGAATTACAGCAGGGCAATAAGGAAATGTAAGTGCAGGGCAAATTTCGTGCGCGGAGATTTGGTATAGAGAGGTCTTTCGCTCACAGAGCTATTGTACAGAGAATTAAATATCAAAGGAGAATTATCATGGATGTTATTTTATTGGAAGATGTGAAATCCCTCGGGAAAAAAGGCGATCTTGTAAAGGTGAGCGACGGTTATGCGAGAAATTTTATCCTGCCGAAGAAACTCGGGCTTGAGGCGACACCGAAGAACCTGAACGATCTGAAATTACAGAAAGCAGCAGAAGCAAAGCGCGCACAGGAGGTGCTCGAGGAGGCGCAGGCACTTGCGGCTTCCATCGCGCAAAAGAGCATCACGCTCAAAATCAAGACGGGGGAGGGCGGCAGGACATTCGGTTCCGTTTCGACCAAGGAGATTGCGCAGGCGTTGAAGGATCAGCTTGCCCTTGATATTGACAAGAAGAAACTCGTGCTCGCGGAGCCGCTGCGGAATCTAGGCACATTCACGGTTCCCCTCAAGCTGCACCCGAAGGTGACGGCGGAGTTAAAGGTGCGTATCGAAGAGATGTAGGGAATTTGGATGCAGGCCGCATGGTGCGGAGGAATGGCGGGGAGATATTATGGATGAAGCGCTGATCAAGAAGGTGATGCCGCACAGCGAGGAGGCAGAACAGTCGGTCATTGGTTCGATGATCATGGACAAAGAGGCGATCGTGACGGCGATGGAGATCGTAACGGCGGAGGATTTTTACGGGAAACAGTACGGCATCCTGTTCGAGGCGGTCACGGAGCTTTTTTCGGATGCAAAGCCGGTTGATCTGGTGACATTGCGCGACAAGCTCAAGGAAAAAGAGGTTCCGCAGGAGCTTTACAGCATCGAATTTCTGGCGAACCTGATCCGGGTTGTGCCGACCTCGGCCAATGTGCGCTATTACGCGCAGATCGTCCGGGATAAGGCAGTGCTGCGCAACTTGATCCGGGTGACGGAGGGCATCAGCAACGAATGCTATCTGGACAAGGAAAAACTGGACGACATCCTTTCCGGCGCGGAAAAAAAAGTGTTCGACATTGTGCAGCGGCGCGGCTCCTCGGAGTTTGTGAGCATCCGCGACATTGTCATACAATCCCTTGACAATATTGAGGCGGCATCGCGCAACAAAGGCAGTGTCACGGGGATCGCAACGGGTTTTTATGACCTGGATTACAAGACGGCGGGCCTGCAGTCCTCCGATCTGGTTTTGCTTGCGGCGCGCCCTTCCATGGGGAAGACCGCGTTTGTGTTAAACCTTGCGGACCATATTGCGGTAAGAAATAAGATCACGACCGCGATCTTCAGCCTTGAGATGTCAAAGACGCAGCTGGTCAACCGCTTATTGTCAATGAATTCGCGGGTGGATGCGCAGGTATTGCGAACGGGGAATCTGGAGGATTCGGACTGGGCCAACCTGATGGAGGGCGCGCGTGTCATCGGGGAGTCAGGGCTGATCATCGACGACACGCCGGGTATTTCGATAACGGAATTGCGCTCTAAATGCAGGAAATTTAAACTGGAACATAATCTGGGTCTTGTCATCATCGACTACCTGCAGTTAATGTCGGCATCGGGACGCTCCGAGTCGAGGCAGCAGGAGATTTCGGAGATATCAAGATCATTAAAGGCGTTGGCGCGCGAGATCAACTGCCCGGTCATCGCGCTTTCACAGCTGAGCCGCGCGGTGGAAAAGCGTGACGACAAACGCCCGATGCTCTCCGATCTCCGCGAGTCCGGCGCGATTGAGCAGGATGCGGACGTGGTGATGTTTATTTACCGCGACGAATACTATAATAAGGAGTCACCGGAGGCGGGGATCACGGAGATCATCATCGCCAAGCAGAGGAACGGCCCGACGGGGACGGTGAAGCTTGGGTGGCAGGCGGAGTACACGAAGTTTGTGAATTTGGAGAGAGTGTGAGAGGGCATTTGCGGAAAGGCGGAAAAAAAGGGATCTGTTCCAGGAAGGGAATCGGCCGTAGTTACTGACAGGAAGGGTATCAAATATTAAAATAGAAGAGCTTTAAGCAGTTTTTGGAAAAGAAACGACATTACCAAAGCCTTCTGCCAACATTTGAAAAATAATGGAAAGGAGTTTATCCCAATGAAATACTTAAACGAAATGCCGGACGACATGCTTCTTGACACTCCGTACCGCGGCGAGGTAAGGCGCTTTGAGTACGACACAAGAACCTACGATGAGGGGGATGACCACCCGCTGCACAAGGGCGCGTGGGTGTACCTGCCGTATGGCTACGATGCAGAGAGACAGTATAATGTGCTCTATCTGATGCACGGGGCTTTCGTCAACGAAGACTGGTGGTTCAAGACTTTCCCGGAAACCGCCACGATCCTTGACAATATGATTGCGAAAAAGATATGCGAGCCGTGCATCATTGTCGCCCCGACCTACTACCGCGGCGAGGAGAAGGATAAGGAGGCAGAATACATGGCGGAGCATTTTTGCCATGAACTGCGCCGCGATTTGATCCCGGCAGTTGAGAAAACATTTTCCACTTTTGCCGGTGGGGATGTATCAGAGGAAAACCTGGTGAAGACGCGGGAACACCGCGCGTTTGCGGGGCTTTCGCTGGGTTCTATGACAACGTACCGGGCAGCGATTTACCACAACTTTGATCTGTTTTCGTGGTATGGGCCGTTCTCCGGCTGCTGCGGGCCAAACGGCAGCCGCGATGAGGAGGTCGTACGTTTTCAGGGGGCTTTGGCGGACGCGGAAAAACGAGGGCTCCCGCTTGATTATCTTTTCTGCTGCAATGGGGACAAGGACATTGCCTATGCGGAGCATAAGGAAGTGATGGAGCGGGTGGAAAAGCTCTGCCCGCAGCTCGTGCGGGGGGAGAATTATGATTTCTTCACGATACTGGGCGGGGTACATGATATGAAAGCATGGCAGTTGGACTTGTACCATGCATTGCAGATCTTTTTTGTAAAAAAAGCTTGAAACCGGATGATGCGGGTTGTCGGATAGTTTTCCGATAAGCGTCCTGCCGGATACAAATGAGGGGCTGTTGCAAATCGCAGATATTCCGCAGCAAAATCCATCCGGTTTGTTAAAATACCGTATTTTGTGCGGAAATCTGATTTTTGCGGCAGCCCCCTATTGTTTTTAAAGAGGAGGCTGTTTGTTTTGCGGGCAGAACGGCAGGAGGAGAAACCGATTTTGAAAAAGTAAATGTTAAGTGGGTCTTCTTTGATGGTTATACGCTTATTGACGAAGGGCGGGTCAGGGAGCGGCGTTTTGCCGAGCAGGCGCAGACTGCACGTGCGCGGGAGCTTGGTCTGGCGGCAGGGATATTGTAATATTGATTTTGGACGGGACTGTAATATCGCAGTCCTGTTTTTTTGGTGCCGTTTTCCTGATCTGTTCCTCGAATTATGGCATCCGGACTAGAATTAAGTCAACCAAAACTTAAGTAAATTGGCATACCGCGCTTGAAAAAATGGACATGCATGATAAAATGGTGATAAATGGTAAATATTTACATATCAAGGACGGCAACAGGGGAGGTTTTGAATGAAGGAAATACGCTATATGATTTCGGATGCGGCGAAAAAGATCAATGTCGAGCCGCATGTGCTGCGCTATTGGGAGGAAGAGCTGGGGACAGAGATACCGAGAAATGAGATGGGGCACCGCTATTATCGGGAGGAAGACATCCAGATGATGCGCGGCGTAAAATATTTAAAAGAAAAAGGGTTTCAGCTAAAGTCAATCAAAATCTTGCTGCCCGAGGTGGACAAGACCATGCAGCTGCCGCAACGGCGGCTCCTGGAATTGCGTGACCGGTTGGAACTGGCGGTCAGCCGCGAGGAGCTGCGCTTACAGCGTGAGGCGGAGTTGAAAAACTATTCCGGGCAGGGGCAGGAGGATGCCGACGGGGCATCCGGGAGTGCACAACTGACAGCCGGTGCCGATGAGGGTGCATGGAAAGCCGCGGGCAGGGCAAACGGACAGAAGGCAGACAGGGCAGGAGATGCGGAGGAGGTATCCGCCCGGGAAACGCGTGCAGCCGCGGGAAACGCGGAACCGCCGGCTGGCCGTGGGACACAGGCGGATGCGGGGAACGCAGGCGGGCAGTCCCCGCAGGAACCGCGCACGGCGGTGGAAAATACCGTCCGTCCGGATGGCAAGGAAAAAGTTCCCGTGGGAGGGGCAAACGGGTCAGCCGGACAGTACAAGCATATGACGGTACAGGAAACGGAACCGCCGGCTGGCCGTGGG
>ERZ808040.2351-NODE-2351-length-10689-cov-8.119770_pt1 | contig 10689 bp, 10 predicted proteins | sample MGYA00380191_ERZ808040 | MGnify/ENA primary metagenome ERZ808040 (study PRJEB31490, sample SAMN06133395) | mouse gut metagenome | isolation source: J6 | host: mice | place: China: Chengdu | collected 2015-05 ... | reverse complement strand
TGGGCGTCCAAAAAGTGACCCGGGTGTGCGCCGCGAACCTTTGGTTCGCTGTTCGGGCGGAGCGCCCGCGACCTTAGGGGGTGTAGGGGATACTCCCCCACGACCTTGACCTTCCAAGGTCTTATATCGAAGCCTCGATCTCCTTCGCCTGCATCCTATACAGCTCCGCCTTCGCAAGCTCGACCTCGTCCTGGAGGCTCACGTTCGACCACTCGACGGTCACTATCTCGTCCGCCCCGCGCGCAGCCGCCTCGCACCCGAACAGCTTCTCTATCGCCGGAGTCACCGTGCGCCGCACCGCGTCTATCTCGCTTGTCAGCAGGTCGGCTTGCTGTGTGCTCATCCGCTCGGTCGACGACCAGCTCAGCCCCAGCAGAAACGGCGGTATCCCCAGCTTCGCCACTATCTGCTCGCAGAGCAGCCTCGCCGGCTCGGCGGCGCTCATCTCCTGACCGTCCGCGCCTATCACCTTCACGTCCAGGTCGCCCGCCGCCACAAAGTCGCTCGCAAATCCGCTCGCGCTCGTCATCACACGCGTCCACTGCTCGGCTATCCTCTCGAGTCTCTCGTCGTCGCCGAACAGCGAGTCGGCGTCGCGCACCGTCACCGCGTACTTCGGGCTGCCGAACCGCTCCCAGCTCGCGCCTATCGCGTCGAATATCACCATCAGCTTCTCGCATACCCCCGCGAGACTGCGCAGAAGGCTCACGCCGTACGGAGCGGTCGGCTCGGGCGACAGCGTCGAGAACAGCAGCTTCTCGCCGTCAATCGCCTCTCCCGCCCTGCCCGCGCGGTCGAGCCTGCACAGCTCAAAGTCGAGCGCGCTCCTGCCAACCCTCGGCATCAGTCCCGCAGGGTCGAGACAGAGCACACCCTTCACCCGACCGTCCTCGCCGACCACCATCTCCGCCGCCGCGCGACCGCAGACGAGCAGGCTGTCGAGATACGCGTCGAGAAATCCGTCCACCCCTCGACCGCCGTACCCGGTCGACAGCTCGCGCCCCCACGCCATAAGCTCGCGGTCGAGCGCGTCGTCGCCGGTCTTCACCTCAAACCCGCCGCACAGCCGCACCAGACGGCTCACAGCAGCGTCCACTATCGGCACGCACGCGCGAAGACTGCGGTAACCGCGCATCTCCTGTGCGCTCCAGCCGCCGCTCGCCACACTGCCGCCGCTGCCCATTCGGTCGAGCCACTCGCCGAACCCAAGTCCGTGCCCGCGTCGGCTCATCACCTCGCTCCGACCCGCAGCCATCGCCGCCGCGCCCGCAAACTTCTCGTCCTTCCTCGAAAAAATCCCCATTTTCGTCCTCCGTCCTTGTTTTATCCTGCATTTATACAACCCTACGACACATAACATACAAGCGATAGCGGTGATAGGACCGCCGCAGTCGTTCATCCGCGCCGCGAGCGACCCATCGGTGCGTTATTCCCATTTCGTCCTGTTGCTGTACTTGCGGTGCGTGGGGAGTCCAGAGGGGCGGGCTTCGTTCAGAAGCCCCTCTGGCGGTTTTTTCCGTCACTTTTTGGGCGTCCAAAAAGTGACCCGGGGCGCAGGGGCGGAGCGCCCGCGACCTTGGGGTTGTAGGGGCGCAGCCCCTACGGTCTTAGCCTTGAGGACTTGCCCTCACCCACATCGCAAAGTACCGTATCTCATCCATCGCGTGATCGTGCTCCTTCACAACCCGATCCCCCGCGCCGTCCGCCCAGGCGTAGAGCGCAAACTCGCGCCACGCGTTGCGGCATCCGCGCCCTATCCTTATCCGACCCTCCTTCAGCATCGCCGCCGTCACGCGTATCCCGTCCGCCACGTCGTTTATCGCGGGCTTCACCCGATACCCCGCGCGCCGCAGCGCCACGATAAAGCTCCGCGCGCTCGGGTCGACTATCACCGCCTCGACCCGCCGCTCGCCGACCAGCTTGCCCATCGCGTCGACATACTCGCCGTCGGTCAGGCTGCCCTCCTTCCGTCCGTCGTGGTAGTATTCGCCTATCCGATACCACACGCCGTCCTTCCGCCCCCACAGCCCGAAGCTCGCCGGATTCGCCGTCCCATAGTCTACGCTCACAGCGTACCTCTCAAGCGGCTCGCACGGCGGGTCGACCGCGCGGCTGCCGTCGCCCATAAAGTCGTATACCAGCCCCTCGCCCGACTCCCACAGCCCGAGCACATACCGCCGAAAGAACCTGCCGTTCAGCCCTCGATAGTACCGCTCTATCGTCTCCTTCGTCAGCGACGGATTGTCGCTCATTTCAAACTTCAGCCGCAGGTACCGCCGCTCGTCCGCGCGGTCGATAAACTCCCTCTTGAACCAGTGCTCCGGCGAGTCGGGGTTCAGGCAGAACCACACCTTCGCCCCGTCCACCGAGCACCGCGCCATGCACTGGCTTACAAAGCTCTGCGGCATCAGCGTCACCTCGTCGAACAGCACCCCCGCGAGCGTAATTCCCTGCACAAGCGCGGCGCTCGCCTCGTTCATGCCGCCGAACAGCCGAAACACGTTTTCCGCCTCGCCGCAGCGCACCACAAGCACCGCGTCGCTCACCTTCTCGACCACGTCGAACCCCAGCGCCCGCAGCTCCTCGCTCAGCGGAAGCACCAGGTTTCTCCGCACCGCCTCGCGGCTCTTGCCGCATATCGCAAACTCGCGCCGGTCGAACTCGCACATCGCCCAGAGCACAAACCCGAGCGCCGCGGCGGCGGTCTTGCCGCTCCGCACAGCTCCCTCGCAGATGATTCCGTCCATCCCGCGTCCGCGCGCGCCTGCCCACCAGCTCACCGCCCTGCGCTGCTTTGCCGACAGTTTGCTTAACACTCATCCTCAGGAGTGTCTTTGCCCTCGTCCTTGTCCGCCGCGCCCTCGCACATATCAAACAGCTCGCGCAGCCGTTCCGCGCCGCGACCGCCGTCCCTGCCGACCGCCGTCGTCCCGCGCTCGACCGCCTCGCCCTTCTCCGACTCCTCGCACTTTTCCGCAAGCTCGCACAGCCTGAGAATGTCCACGAACTTCACCTCAATAGTGTTTTCGGTTCTCTTGTAGCTCTGCACCAGCCGCAAATCGAGCCGCTTCAGCTGCCCCGCCGTCATACCGTCGGTTATCCTGAACACGTCCGTCCTGCTTCCCTTCAACAGCTCGCCCGCAAAACTCATAAAAGCTCCCCCTGTCCCAAGAATTTTTGCGCTCCATGTCACGCTCGCGTTGGACGCGCTGCCGGTCGCCTAACTTACCTCCGACTGTCGCCAAAATCTACAAGTCGGTGGTGCTGACTTGTGATTTTGTCGCGCTGCTCCGGCAAGTTAGTCTCCCTGCGCGTCTACGCTCCGCGCTTCCAAGAAGCCCCGAAAACAAAAAGAGAGTTGACCCCAATCGGTCAACTCTCCGAAAATATTTACTTTCCCTCGTACAACCCTGCGATGACATCTCACAAGCGACAGCGGTGATAGGAGTAGATGCAGTCGCTCATCTCGCGCCGCGAGCGAACCTGCGGTGCGTTATCCCCATTTCGTCCTATGGCTGGACTTACGTTGCGCGGGGATTCCAAAGGGGCGGCTTTGTTCTTGAGCCCCTTTGGCGGTTTTTTCCGTCACTTTTTGGGCGTCCAAAAAGTGACCCGGGGTGCAGGGGCGGAGCGCCCGCGACCTTGGGGTTTGGGGCGCAGCCCCAAGGTCTTAAAAAGTCAAGAATATTTCTTGCTTTCCTCAACGGCAAGTTGGTCGCACCTGTTATTCTCCCTGTTCTCGGCGTGCCCCTTCACCCAATGCAGCGTCACCGTATGCTCCTCGCACAGCTCGAGCAGCCGCTCCCACAGCTCGGGATTCAGCGCCGGACTTCCGTCCTTCTTCTTCCACCCGCGCGACCGCCAACCCTTCGCCCAGCCCTTCTCCAGTCCGTCCACCAGATACCTGCTGTCCGACCAAAGCTCCACCTCGCACGGCTGGTTCAGCCGCGACATCGCCTCTATCGCCGCGACAAGCTCCATCCGATTGTTCGTCGTCTGACGCTCGCCGCCGCTCATCTCCAGCCTATGCCCGCCGTATATCAGCACAGCGCCCCAGCCGCCCGGGCCGGGGTTTCCGCTGCACGCGCCGTCGGTGTAAATCGTAACCTTTTTCATACCCTACCTCCAAATAGCTACCTTCATTTTACCACACCGTCTCCCACTTTTCAACGCAAACTGAAATTTACAATTTGTTATTGATTTGTACACACTTCATATGTTATAATACAGTAAACCCAATTTAACAGGGAGGTATCCGCTTTATGACAATGGGCGAAAAGATACAGCGCACCCGCCAGGCAAAGGGACTCACACAGCGCCAGGTGGCGGGCGACCGCATAACCCGCAATATGCTTTCCAAGATAGAAAACGGCTCGGCAACTCCGTCGCTGAAGACGCTCGAGTATATCGCGCAGAAGCTGGGCATGCCCACCAACTACTTCCTCGGCGACGGTTCGAGCAAGATGAGCGACCGCCCGGGCGTGGACGGCGCGCGCGCAAGCTATCGCCGCGGCGACTGCAAGCGCACCCTCGAGCAGCTCGAGCACGCCGAGTCGAACGAGCCCGACCGCGTCGACGAGATAGCCGCCCTCCGCGCGCTCGCCTGCACCGGACTTGCCCGCGAGAACTACCGCGCCGGCGAGCTTTCCACCGCGCGAGCCTATGCCCGCGAGGCGATCAAGCACAATTCGCAGTCGCTCTACTACATGGGCGACGTCGCCGTCGAGTGCAACCAGCTTATCATGCTCTGCGCCGTCCGCTCGACCAACGCCTCCGCCATCGCCGACGGACGCGAGGCGGCGAAGGCGCTCTGGGAGGAGGAGCAGCGCGGCGGCATCGCCGAGCGCACCGAGCTCATCGAGCGGTTCTGGTTTGCCGAGCGGCTCGAGCGCCTGCACCGTCCCCCGCACGACGAACCCTCCGACGCGTGGTCGCGCGCCATGCGCCACTATCTCAACGGCAGAGACCTAATGAACGCCGGCAACGGCAAGGACGCGCTGAACGAGCTCAAGCTCGCGGCGGACGACGCCCAGAACGACGGCTCGCGCGTGCTGCTCAACGACATCTACGCCGCCCTCGAAAACGCGGCGCGCGAGCAGGAGGACTTCCGCTCGGCATATGAGTACGCCGCCAAGAGGTTGATGCTCCAGGAGGAGGAGTAAACCATGAAGAAACTTCGCATATTTCCGCTCATTCTGGCGGCAGTCATGACCTTTTCGCTCACATCCTGCGTCGAAGCCGTCCTCTACTCGTTCGAGGCGGAGGACGACCTGTCCATCCTGTTCACCTCCGACGACGAGTTCTACTGCTACGGCGACCGCAGCCTGTTCAGCGACGGCGAGTCGCATACCCCCTATAAGCTCACAAACCCGAAGCTCGCGCTCGATGTCGCGATAACCGATACCACCGCGGTCTTCCTCACCGCCGACGGGCTGATGGCGACCGGAATCCCCGCCGACCTGCCCTTCGGCGATGTCTCCACCGTCGCGATAACCGAGCCGGTGCGCTTCGTCTACGACGAGACCACCGCCAAGCTCGACCCGACCGCGCGCTACGTCTCCGCCGACCTCTCCGACGCCAAGCAGGTCGTCAGCGGAGCCGACTTCACCCTCGTGCTCAAGAAGGACGGCACCGTCTACGGCTGGGGCTCGAACGCGGAGGGACAGCTTCTCGCCGACGAGAGCATCACCCACACCAACACCCCCGTGCGCGTCGGCGCTCTTGAAGGTATAAGCCAGATAGCCTGCGACAGTCACGGTCTCTGCGCCGCGATAGATATGGACGGTCATGTCTGGTACTGGGGAGCCGGTCTCAATCCGACATACCTCGACGCGGATGTACCCTTCCGCATGCCCGAGGTGGAGAAAGCCGTTCAGGTGGTCTGCATCGGCAGCGTAGCATATGTGCTCGACGCCGACGCGAAGGTCTGGATGATAAACTTCACCACAAGCGGTCTGCGCTACGGATTCGGGCAGATGACCGATCTGCCAGAGATTTTCTCGCTCGTCGGCGGCGACGGCTTCTGCGCCGCAAAGGACGGCGAAGGCAACGTCTGGACGTGGGGCTTCATCTGCGACCGCGGTCAGCTTGGGCGCGAAGTGCCATCCTACAACGATGACTCCGAGGCGTTCAAACAGGGATCTCGACCCACCAAGGTCGAAGGTCTCACCGGCGTTATCAGCCTCGCCGCGGGACGCAACCACGTCCTCGCCATGACTCAGAACATGACCGTCTACGGCTGGGGGGACAACAGCCACGGTCAGCTCGGCGTCGACCCGGAAACCACGCCGTACAGCGCCACCCCCATCCAGGCGCCCAAGATAAACATGAACGTCTCCCGCGCATGAGATACCAACCTATCCTGCTGGGTCGCCTGCTCGAGCGTGCCGATCGCGAGACCTATCGCGGACATATGCCGGGGCACAAGGGCAAACCCGTTCTGCCCGAGCACATCGAGCGCATCGACTTCACCGAGCTGTGCGACACCGGAAATCTCTACGACCCCGACCCACAAAACATCATCCGTCAAGCCGAATCCCGCGTGGCAGAGGAGCTCGGCGTCCCCGACTGCGTATTCTGCGCGGGAGGCTCGACCCTTCTCATCCAAGCCGCGCTTGCAACTGTGGTCGAAAACGCAAAATGTTCCACGTGGAACATTTCCAAGCCCGCCCGCATCCTCGCCGCCCGCGATTCGCACCGCTCTTTCTTTTCAGCGTGCGCGCTGCTCGGCTGCTCGGTCGACTTCCTCTACCCCGAATACTCGCCCGACGGCATCGCGGTCGGCGTGTCCTCTGACGCGCTGCGTGCCGCTCTGCGCGCCGAAAAATACGACGCCGTCTACCTGACCGCCCCCAACTACTACGGCTCGTTCTGCCGCGCTCGCGAGCTTGCAGCCGTATGTGCCGAGCTCGACGTCCCGCTGATAGTGGATGCAGCCCATGCGGCGGGGTTAGTTTGCGGCTCAAAATGTTCCACGTGGAACATTTCGCACTCCACCCCGAATTTCGTCGCCATCTTCTCCGCACACAAGACGCTCGAAGCCCTCGGCGGCGCGGCGTTCGCGCTGTCGAGCGGCGATTTCTTCGCCAAGGAGAAGCTGCTTCGCGGCATGCAGATCTTCGGAAGCTCCAGCCCCTCCTACGCTATCCTGACGTCGCTCGACCTCGCTCTTTCCCGCGCTCTATCCCCCGAAGGATGTGCCGCCCTCGACCGCACCATCGACCGCGCAGAAGCCATGCGCCGCAAGCTCTCCGCCGTCGACGGCGTGACCCTGCCCACCTTCGCGCCAAACACCTACGACCCTCTCCGTCTCACAATCCGCTTCACCCACACGCGCGGCGAGACGGCGGCGGAGTGGATGGAGCGAGAACGCGGCGTGGTCGCCGAGATGGCGGACGACCGCTTCGTCGTGTTCATCCTCACCGCCGCCGACACTCCCTCCGATCTTGACCGCTTGGAGCGCGCGATTGTGGACTGCGCGGAACATTGTCACGGTTCGGCTGGACACGCGGGCGCGGAAATAACATGTCCGCTGACCAAATCGCTCCCGAACGAGCAGGGCTCGTCCTCCGCGATTGTGGCATCGGGTGTTATTTCCGCTGCGTGTCTGCCTCACCGCTTCCCCACCCCCGAGCGCGTCACCGACATGCGCACCGCCCTATTTTCCCCCGCCGAAACCGTCCCGCTCGCCGACGCCGAGGGTCGGATCTCCGCCGAAATTCTCGCCCCCTACCCGCCCGGCGTCCCTGTCGTTGCGCCCGGTGAAAAAATTACACAAAAAGCACTATCATTTCTCGGCACAAAATGGTATAATATGAATAGGATGGTGCGAGTGCTTCGCGCCGAACCTCAAAGCAAGGAGGACAAATAGATGAAACTCATATTCGCGATAGTCAGCCACGACGACTCTCAGCGGGTCATCCGCGAGCTTACGCACGGCGGCTTTCAGGTCACCAAGCTCGCCACCACCGGCGGCTTCCTGATGGCGGGCAACGCCACCCTCATCGCCGGAGTGCAGGACAACAAGGTGGATGAGGCGCTCGAGCTTATCCGCAAGTCGTCGCGCAGCCGCCGCCAGACCATACCCGCCATGAACGACCCCGCCACCACCGGAGCTTTCGCCTCCGCGCCTATCGAGGTCACCGTCGGCGGCGCGACCGTCTTCGTCCTCGACGTCGATCGCTTCGAGAAGATATAAGTTTTGGATATTCAGGGACTTCACGCGTGCATCATAAGCGGGGCAGACTCGGAAAGCCGAGAACGCCTCGCTTACAGCCTTGCCGAAAAGACCCTCGGCGGCAAGAATTACAACGAACCGCTGCCCGATAAGCTCGCTGCCGCCCGACCGTCCGCCTCGCAGAAGCAGACGCAGTCGGACGCCCCCGTCCTCGCGCACCCCGACCTCCACGAAATATCGCCGGACGGCGCGGAGATAAAGGTCGCCCAAGCGCGTGAAGTCCGCGAGATGGCGCAGATACGCCCGAACGAGGCGCCCCGCCAGGTGTTCATCTTCCACGACGCCGACCGCATGAACATAAACGCCCAGAACGCGCTGCTCGCCACCATCGAGGAGCCGCCGACGCCCTGCCTGTTCCTGTTCGTCTGCGCAAACGAGCGCGCGCTGCTGCCCACCATACGCTCGCGCTGCGCCGTCCTTCACGCAAATCCCGAGACACTCCGCGAGTACGGTGCCTCGCCGCAGTCCCGCGCATCCGACTCGACGTCTGTCGCCGGGTCCGTCCCCGCGCCGCAGTCCCACGCGTCGGACATTGACCCCGCTGCCGCAAACCGCCTGTCCCAAGCCCTCATGGGCACTTTAAATTCGGTGGACTGCGCCGAAGCTACTCTCCCCCTCGCCAAATCGAAAACCGATACCCGCCAAAAGCCACAGGGCGACACCCACGGCTCGGCTGACGCAACCGCGTCCGACCTCATCGAAGCCGCACGAGCCGCCTGCCTTAGAGCCGCCGCCCGAGCGCCCGCCGGAAGCGAAGCCGCGCTGCGAGCCATCGACGGCGCCGACTTTGCCGCGAAGTGCCTGGATATGCTCGCCGCCAACGTCTCCCCCGCCCAGGTCGCGAGCTATGTTGTAGCCCGCACGAAATAACCCATTGACTTCCGCCCCACGCAGTGCTATAATACCGTTGCCTCGGGGCGGGGTGCGATTCCCCACCGCTTGTTACAGCCAAGGAACTGTTTCGGGTCGCAGGGTTAAGCTGCGCAACTGAACAGCCGAGTTCGGTGAAATTCCGACGCCGACGGTATAGTCCGGATGAGAGAGGTTTCACGCGCGGAGCGAGATCCGTGCGGAGCATACTCAAAAAACCCCGTGTCCACTCGGATACGGGGCGTTTTATTTCCCGAGAGTATGAATTTTCAGAGGTGTTCCACATGGCAGACACTACCAATTCCACGCTCATCGCACGGCACATCGTTCGAGTCCGCAGGCTCACCGCGACGGCGATCCTCGCAGCGGTAAGCTCGGTGCTGATGTTCTTCAGCTTCAACGTGCCGCTCATGCCCGGCTTCATCAAGCTCGACTTCAGCGAGTTGCCCGCACTGCTCGCGGCGTACACCATCGGGCCGATAAGCGGCGTGGCGGTGTGCCTGGTCAAGAACCTGGTCAACCTGTTCTTTACCACCACCGGCGGCGTAGGCGAGCTTTCAAACTTCCTGCTCGGCGCGACCTTCACCCTCGTCGCGGGCGCGCTCTATCATCACTCGGGCAAGCCCCACACCCGCCCGTATGCCGTGCTCTGGGGAGTCTGCGGCGCGGTCGCGATGGGCGGCATCAGCATGCTCACCAACTACTTCATCACATATCCGGTCTACATGAAGCTGTTCATGCCGGAGGAGGTCATACTCGGGATGTACCAGACCTTCCTGCCGTGGGTGGATAATCTCTGGGCGGCGCTCGCGATATTCAACCTGCCGTTCACCTGCATCAAGGGACTGCTCAGCGTGCTGATATGCTTTCTGATATACAAGCCGCTCACGCCGCTGCTCGGCGGGAAGAGGTAAGGTCGCCCCACACCCGCGAAGGTCGTGGGGCAAGCCCCACACCCCAAGACCTTGGGACTACGCGTCCCAAACCTGCGGCAACTTTTCTCGCGTGAGAAAAGTTGCCAAAAGAACGCTCAGGGGACAGCTACAAAAAACGTCGATGGATTTTATCCATCGACGTTTTTTGAACTCGCCGTCCCCTAAGAACCCCCAAGGGCAAAAGTGGCAGCGTTCTCGTACAACTGATTCAGCACCCCGCAAAATTGTGCGTCGTGCGTCCTCCCCGCAAGCGATACGCCACCGCATACCGCATCGAACCGACCTACCCTCCAACCCGCTGACCGCTCACATTTTCCGCGCCCAACCCGCTGCCCCTATCGGTTCACCGCCAGGTTGTACGCGTAGAAGTTCCGATAGGAGTTCTGCGCGAACGGTAAGAACTTGCGGGATGCGTAAAGACCTCCCTTCGCGCGGTGTTCACACGTGGAACATTTTGCAGAGTGGGTGTGAGTTTCTGCGTCTACTGAGCGTGAGGGAGGGGTATCGCACCCTAAAACGTACGGGGCAAGCGAATTCTTTCGTTCACCGCAAGCTAAGCGGCTGAGCGACCTATGGGGTAGAGACCTTTAGGGGGATTCCAAAGGGGGAACGCCTTTGGCGTCTCTTTTTTGGGCAGCCTTTTTTCTC
>ERZ808040.2347-NODE-2347-length-10697-cov-14.150942_pt1 | contig 10697 bp, 5 predicted proteins | sample MGYA00380191_ERZ808040 | MGnify/ENA primary metagenome ERZ808040 (study PRJEB31490, sample SAMN06133395) | mouse gut metagenome | isolation source: J6 | host: mice | place: China: Chengdu | collected 2015-05 ... | reverse complement strand
AAAACAATATGTAATCCCCCTTAAATCTGCTTGACTTAATAGTGGATCATTTTTATGTGACGCATGAGTATAAACATCGCGGTCTTTTTTTATATTTGATATTATATCAGTACAACCACTGTTGTCGGTTTCTGATAGTACCATAAAACATTTATTTGTCATTCTATCCAGACATTCTCTAAATTCTTCTCCATGATCATCACAATAGTCCGTAATGAATTGTTTATCATCTTCATCCGCCAACTTCTCAACAATGCTATTTCGAATTTTCTTAAATTCTTTATGAGCTTTTTTTCTATCTCCTGCCCGCTCTATCCCTTCCACCATCTGCATAGCTTTCAAAAAATTATTTACAGTAAAGATTTGTAACTCATCATCCATCATAAGCTGCTGATATGCCCCAAATGCTACTTTATCCTCAGCAGAAAGTTCTCCAAACCTACGAATAACTTCATCAATATCCTGATTGAAGTCAGAAAGTTTAAATATTTTTCTCCGTACATAACCGCGGGCGTCAAAATGCTCTCTGTCAAAGGTATGTAACTGTTCTTTGGGAATCATAGGTTGTCCCAAATACTTATAAATTTCTTTCCCTATCCGCACTTCCATATTAGTTACTGATACTCTTTCCCCACATAATACTTCCATAAGCAGTATGAGATTATGAATTTTTTGTTCAATATCACTAATTGATAATGTATATTCTTGTGAACAATTTATTCCGTATTGAATTCCAAATCGTATGTCTGTACCTACTCGTTGTATTTTTGGGGCTGCAAAACAAGAAAAGCCATCTTTTTTACCGATCTGCTTCATATGCGTTTCGATATTTATTTCTGACTGTATGTGGAATAAAGTATTCTCTGTATCCAATTTACCATAAGGTGTAAGTCCTATCAATTCTACTCCTTCTGTCACTTGTATAGAAAATTCTTCAAAGCAATTATCGTTTACACTACAATATTGACTACCCCAAAAGCTTTTCTTTGCCTCACAAGTAATAGAAAAAACAACATTTTCTACTCCTCTTGTATGTTTGTCAGTAACCCAATACCCCATAATAGTCACATGTTGGTCAACTGTTTTTAAATAGATAACATCATTATCACTGTGTTTTATCTGTTGATACAATTCTCTGGAAAGTTCTTTTGTTTCTATACTTACACTATAGTTTTCAGATACTCTTATCAATCCTGCTATAGAACACTTTATTCCCCTAATTTGCTCAAGTGTACAGCTCTTACAATAATTCATTAACTGTATCATAAAGAACTTTTACTCCTTTCCATACCGTACATCTTCCGCCACCATACTTACTTTCGGTTCAAATGAATATACGACATCGCTCTTCCTTTTTAGTTTCTCATACAATACCGTTCCAAGCGTTTCCATAATCTGTTTCATCATATCCGGCTCTTGAAACAACCGTACAAAAAACGCCTCATTTTGTTCATAGCGGCTCGCCGCCATATTAGGAAAATCCTTCTCAAAAAGCAGCATAAATGTCTTAAAATCATTATTCTGTGCATATCCATGCCACTTATCCTGCGCTTCATAATCACTTTCAATCTGTAACAACACTTTATCCATCTCTGTAAAATCCGTTCCATAGCGTTCATTGATTTTGTCAATAATGACTGTAAGCGGACTCTTTTTCTTATCCTTACGTCCCGCTTCACCGGTAATCGGGCGAAAACCTTCTTCCGCCGGTTCCAAATCAATACTTCCTTCAAAATCTTTTTCCAATCGGTAATACTCCAACAGTACTTTATCATCTACATTGACACGTTCTGTACTGCCCTTCGGTAACTGCATCAATAAAAACTTGGCGTAGACACTGAACTTATGGATATCCTTGTCAAACAAGCGGCATACCTGCGTAATAAACGCATAAATGCGGTTGAAACGGGCAAGTGTCGATTGAAACATATCCCGCCGCTCTGCGCTCAATGATTGAAAACGGTCAAGCGCCGGCTTAATTTTTCCCTGTAATTTCCCAATATCACCGCTTGTTTGCTGCTTCTTTGCATAAAATATGTCTGCAAACTGCATGATTTCATTTTCCTGATATACATGATACGCATCCAGCGTATTTTTCAGATCATAAATAACATTCGGATTTGTCTCTTCTTCTAAAGTGGTTTCTTCATAATACGGCTCAAAAGACTTTCTGATATCCTCCGCTGAATTTACAAAATCAAGAATAAACGTATCCTGTTTTCCTCTGTAGGTACGGTTGAGACGTGAAAGTGTCTGAACCGCTTTCACACCTGACAGTTTCTTATCCACAAACATCGTATGTAATAACGGTTCGTCAAATCCTGTCTGGTATTTTTCCGCCACAATCAACATACCGAAATCATCTGTGTTAAACGCTTTGGATAATGCTTTTTCTTTGATTGTCTTTCCATCCTTTGTCTTGTTCAGTTTTTCTTCCGTAAATGTCTGCCCGTCATCTTCAATTTCTCCCGAAAATGCAACAAGTACATCAAGATCATAACCTTTCTCAAGAATCTGCCTCCGAAATTCCTGTAAGTACCGTACCGCATGTAAACGTGACGGCGTTACCACCATTGCCTTTGCTTTACCGCCAATCTTTGTTCTGGTAACACGATAAAACTGCTCCAGCATAATGGCAGTCTTTTGAGAGATATTATGCGGATGCAGTTTTTCGTAATCCAAAACGGCCTTTACTCCTGTTGTTGTATCTATCTCCGGATTATCAGGTATTGATTTTACAATCTTATAATACATCTTATATGTCATATAATTTTTTAAAATATCAAGAATAAAACCCTCTTCGATTGCCTGCCTCATAGAGTAGACGTGAAACGGATGATAGCCGCCGTTCTCATCTTTCCAGCCAAACATATTGAGTGTCTTTTCTTTGGGTGTCGCTGTGAATGCAAAAAATGACATATTGCTATGCATCCCCTGTGCTGCCAGTTCATCTAACAGCTTATCCTCATCATCCTTACAATTTTGTTCCTGATCGTATTCCATTTGAGCGTATTCTTCTAAAATTTTATCTGTATCTGCCAATGCACGTTTTAATTTCTTCGCCGCATCTCCCGACTGCGAAGAATGCGCTTCATCCACAATGACAGCAAACCGCCTGCTGCCAGATTTTACCTCTTTATAAATCACTGGGAATTTTTGTAGTGTAGTAATAATAATCGGTACACCATCATTGATGGCAGACTTTAGCTGCTGCGCATTCTTCTCAATTTTTTGCACCACGCCATCTACATGATCAAACTGATATACCGTATTTTGCAACTGCTCATCCAGCACTTTGCGGTCTGTGACAATAATAACAGACTGAAAAATCTTCTCATCATTCGCAGTATGCAGTCCTGCTAAACGATGCGCGAGCCATGCAATGGAATTTGATTTTCCGGAACCTGCACTGTGCTGTATAAGATAATTCTTACCCGATCCATTCCTTTTGACATCCGCCAGCAGTTTTGTCACTACATCCAATTGATGATAGCGTGGAAAAATCATTGTCTCTGATACAATTTCACCTGTATCTTTATCCCGTTCTACCTTCAGATGAAGATACTTGTTCAGTATTTCAAGCAGACGTTCTTTGCAAAGAACATTCTGCCAGAGATACGCTGTATCATATCCGTTTTCATTGATAGGATTTCCTTTTCCTCCGACTCGCCCGGCACCGTTACTACCCTGATTAAATGGCAGAAAATAAGTCTTTTCCCCCTCCAAACGTGTGGTCATATAAACCTGTGTCAAATCAACGGCAAAATGGACAAGCACACGTTCTTTAAAAGCAAAGATTGCGTCTTTTCCCCTGCGGTCAAATTTGTACTGTTCAATCGCATTTGTTGTGCTTTGTCCTGTAAACTGACATTTTAATTCCGTTGAAACGGCTGGAATCCCATTGACAAATAGCACAATATCAATGCTGTTTTCGTTACTTAATGAATAGTGTAACTGCCTTGTACAATGTAATATATTGGCTGCAAATTGTTCCTGCGTTGTTGTATTGATGGAAGTTTCCGGCTTCCAATATACTGCACGGAATTTAACGCCTCGGTCTGTAAATCCCTGACGCAAAACCTGAAGCAGTCCTACCATTTTTACCTCGCGGCAAAAGCGCTCCACTACCTGCTTTTCACTGTCTGTTCCATAGATTTTCTCATAGCGTTCCCATTGTTTAGGCTGACTTGTTTTTAAAAATTTCAGAAAGGTTTCCGTATCCAATGCCAGTTTACGGTCAAATTTACGTGGATCTCCTTTTTCATAGCCGCCCTCGGTAATGAGATATTCTTCTATATCCTGTTCAAAACGTTTTTCCTTTACGTCGAAATCTGACATGAATCGTTCCTCCTCAATGTACCTTTTCTTTTCAACATATTTCCTGCAATGTGCATTTACTCACTCTGCTTTTCTTTTTGCTGTAAATAAAACATGGTTTTTTGCGTTTCGATTTCTTTTCGCAGCTCTTCTTCTGTCGGCAAATACAATTTATATTTTGATGCAAACAACTGCTCATTGCCATGAAGGACGGAATACCTTGCGATATCTTCATCCGTTTCTGTACAGAGTACGATACCCAATGTTGGATTATCGTCTGCGCCCTTCTTTAACTCATCATACATGCGGATATACATATCCATCTGCCCTACATCCTGATGCGTAATCTTGTCCGTTTTCAAATCAATTAGAATAAAACACTTCAAAATGTAATTGTAGAATACAAGGTCGATAAAATAATCCTCTTTCTCCGTCTTGATATGCTGCTGACGGGCTACAAAGGCATATCCCTTTCCCATTTCCATCAGAAATTTCTGAATATTGGAAATAATGCTGGTTTCCAGCTCTGTTTCCGTGAAATCCGTATTGGACGATAACCCGAGAAATTCCGCTATGACAGGATTTCTGATAAACTCTAACTTGTCATTCTGGAAATCGGAAGTCTTTTCAAGCATTTCCTGTTTCACCAGTTCTTTATGCTGCGACTGCAAGATGCGGTAGTAATATTGCGTGTTGATATTGCGCTGTAATGTGCGCACACTCCATGTCTGTTCGTATGCCTCTTTCTCATACCAATTACGTGCAGCGGAATCTGCCACCTGTAATAATGCACGATAATGCGACCACGAAAGCCGTATATGAGATTGTCGACACGCTGTGTCGACAATCTGGGGAAATTCTTTGTAAAAGCGCAGACAATGATAAAGATTACTGCGGTCATAACCTTTTCCATACTTTGCGGTTAGCTCTTTGGACAACCTTTTTATGATGTTTGCACCATATTCAGCACGGTCTGAACCATCAATTTCTTCCTCTGCTATTCGATACCCAATCAGCCAGTTTCTTTGTGACAGGATTGTGTCTACTACATGGTAGGCTTGCCGCCTAGAAGTTTCTATAATATTTTGGATATCTGATAGTATGTTTTCTGATTTTTGATAGATGCTCATAATATCAGTATTTTCAGTTTTTATGGGTTCATTCATAATTTACTTTACCTTTCATATGTTGACATCACACATTGGTATTTCGTATAATTCTATATTATTTGAACTTTGCCAATTTATAATTTTGTACCCAACCTGAATAGTAATTTCCACATTCGTCTTCCCATTCAATTTTTACCCACTTTTTATATTTTCGAGACACTGTTACAACTTGTCCTATATTAAGGTGTCCCATTACTCGAGAAGAACAATCTGGTTTTATACGTGGCATCACATCATTTTTAACAACAATGCGGTATGACATTGCATTTAGCATTTCAGCACTTATTTCTAAATCATTCACATAATAATTGTTTACTTCAATGGTTGTATTATATGTATTAGAAGGCTTAGTGCTTACCAATGAATAGATAGAAATGAAAAAACTTATAATTGCGATATAAAAACTTACCCAATCTCTTATATCTTTAACATATTCTTTTTTATCTTTCGCCTCTATATATTCATTCTGTTCATCTTCTTCATCAGCTATGTATGCCTCTGTAATTTGCTCCGTTATAATATTAACATCAAACTGATTATTGTAATCATATGCTTTCAATGTATCCTGCATTATCTTAGTTAATTTTGCATAATCATATTGTTGCAAAATTTTGTACATATCTTTATATGATACATCTATTACCTTCGCAAATTGCGCCAAATTTTTTGACAGTTCTGACAAATTACCAATGTCCCGCATTATTTCCATTGAGTCACGCAATTGTTTTGTCACTTGCGTTGACATTTCTATAAACTTGCGTTGATTCTGCATCAATAAAGTCGAATCATAGACTTTTACGATATTTTTAACCTGATCATTCATTCTTGTTATAGACTCCTTAACTTCCGCAGATATATCAAATCTTAAAATAGAATTTCTCATAATCTCTGATATCCTAATAAATGAATCATTTATATTTGACATAAGAATACCCCCCTTTTCCTAAGAAATTATTTTACTTCCCTTTTCCCTGTTACAACCTCATAAATCAACGATTTTTTATAGTCAACAAGTTTATCTATTAATTTCGCTTTATTACATATTATATTGTCTATTTTTTTACATTTAGCATCAAGAACACATACTACTTTTCTTTGTAATTCTATATTTGGAAATGTAAAATCAATTTGCGAAAGCAGTTCTTGATTCACATTATTTATATTAGAACCTTGGCTATTTTTTTCCAACTGTTTTCTAAAATCGAAGCTTCTAAAGAAATAGAGTAAATAATCGCTGTCAATAATATCTATCCTCGTATTCCTAAATCGAATGCAGAATCCACTATATGTCAACGGATAATTTATATTTTTGACCATCACTGCTCTGCCAACTAATTCCTTACTACCATTAGAACGAACAAAAATAATGTCTCCATCCTTTAACATATATTCTTCTGATATTTCGTCTACTGTAATGATATCAGAAAACATATCCAACTTATCCAATATAAAATTATCTTGAAAATCTCCAACACCAAGAAACTTAATTTTTGCACCTTCTAATGTACTGGAAAAATTAAGACCATTTTTCATTGAACCAATATAACCCAAGTGGCATTTCGTTCCATCAGTGCTATTAACAGTTTCATTAATCAATGACATCTTATATGCTTTCAATTTTTCAATACTCTTTTGCTGTAATGCAATAATGCCTTCTATCTTTGTACATTTTTCATCAAGATAGTTTGCTATACAGTTCTGCATATATGCTGGAATTGATACAATCGGAATTATTGACAAATCCTTTGCATTTAACGCACTTCTAACACCATTACCACCAAGATGATTAAAAACTTCATTATAGTATAAAAACTTAAACCAATAATAATAATACCTATTATCTTCTAATTCATTTGTTAAAACTATATACGCTGGTGACACTAAACCAGTATATGAAGATAACCCAACACGACTCGTCTTTACATTTTCAAGGTCAATCAATTTAAATACGAGTTCATTTTTCCGAAGTATTTGATACCCTTCAAACTTCTCAGGCTGTAAACCTTCACTATCCTCTTTGCTTCGCTTTATAACCCCATTCATCGTTAAGGCAAGTCTTTCATAATTATCAACGTCACTACCAACCACTCGTTTTATATTTCGGAAAAACCGTTTGGTCTGAACAATTTCCCAATCTTTTGGAATCTCCCCAATCCATTCCACCCCACTATCCTTCATTTCCCTCATATATCAAAAACCTCCTGCAAACTGCCTTCCAACTCCTTTTCCAACTCCAGTATCTCTGCCATAATCTCCGCAGAAGGCTGCGGCGCCTGATATTTATAAAAATACCTTGTAAATGGTATCTCATATCCCACTTTGGATTTCTTTTCATCAATCCATGCGTCCGGAGCAAACGGTAACACCTCACGTTTAAAATAATCCTGTATATTTTCCGTCAATGGCACATTTTCCGTATCACGCAGCGAAGTATCCGGCTGCTTCTTTCCATTTTTCAGTATCAACTCACCATCTTCGCCGCGCAAAGGTCTCTCTACAGTAATTTTTGTATATCCGAAATCCTCGTTATTAAAAATTTTGCTGATTTCTGTTTCTCGAAAATCGCCATAAATCTGTGTAATTTCCGTAATAGCGCTTTCAGGAATATCATTTCTTTTATTTCCAAGTGCTTTTCTGCGCTTTTCATACAATCCGTTCGCATTGATAAGCTGCACTTTGCCTTCCCGCCTTGTGCCCGCCTTTTTATTGGATAATACCCATATGTAAGTAGCAATTCCCGTATTATAGAAAATATCGTTTGGCAAGGCAATAATCGCCTCAAGCAAATCGCTTTCAAGAATGTACTTTCTAATATCAGAAGGTCCACTGCCCGCATCGCCTGTAAAAAGCGGCGAGCCATTGTGAATAATCGCAATCCTGCTCCCACCGTCACGAGGTTCTTTCATCTTGGAAATCGCGGTCATTAAGAAAAGCATCTGCCCGTCTGAGGCAGCCGGAAGCCCTGCACCGAAACGTCCCGCAAATCCGCGCTTCGCTTCATCCTCCACGACTCTCTTTTCATTTTTCCATTCCCGTCCAAAAGGAGGATTCGATATAATATAATCAAATTTTTGTCCTTCAAACTGATCATCGGAAAGTGTATTTCCATCTTTGATAAAATCTGCATTATTGCCCTTTATCAGCATGTCCGCTTTACAGATTGCAAATGTCTGGTCGTTCAACTCCTGACCAAATGACATAAGTTCTGTAGAAGAATTGAGTTCATGTAAATATTCTTCCGCAACGGAGAGCATCCCGCCTGTTCCACATGCCGGGTCATAAATCGTTCTTGCAATATTTTTTCCCGACAATGTACTACTGTCATCATAGAACAAAATATTTACCATAAGGCGGATAACCTCGCGGGGCGTATAATGTTGTCCCGCATCTTCGTTGTGTGACTCGGAAAATCTACGAATGATTTCTTCAAAAATATATCCCATTTCTAAATTGGAAATGATATCAGGATGAAGATTTGCTCTGGTCGAAGTGAACTCTTTGATAACAATATACAGAATACCTTTGTTTGCCATCGTGTCAATGTGTCCGTCAAACTTAAATTTCTCAATAATGTCCCGTACATTTTCAGAAAAGCCATTTAAATAATCATGAAAATTTTCTTCAATATTATCAGGATCATCCAACAGCTTTTCAAATGTATATTTACTGGTATTATAAAATTCGTAACCCGATACTTTGCGCAATAAAACATCCCGCATCGGCAAAGTCTTAACCTCATCATATTTTTCAAGAACTGCTTCCTTCGTATCTGCAAGAATGCAGTCAAAACGGCGGATAACCGTCAATGGTAAAATAACCTCTCCATATTCATGAGGTTTGTATACACCTGTCAATTTGTCTGCAATCGCCCATATCAAAGCTGCTTTTTCATTTATACTTGTGCTTAAATTCATATGATATCCCTTCTGTATTTCTTAAAACGCTTTCAATGTTTTCAATTTAATGTCTATTGTCCCTATTATCTCAGTATATCCAACTGCCCGAACATTATCAAGCCAAACTTTGCTACTTTTTAATCATCCTTTAAGATTTTCTACCTTGCATTTTCTTTACTAAAAATCATCGCTCCCTATCCCTCTGCTTTTTCTGAATATTATCCTTTACTCCGCAATGTTTTTTCCGATACTCATACTCTTTCAAGAACTCATCATAGACTGTCATCTTATATTTCATACTTTTCATTTTACCTTCATCATATCCCATCCGCTTCTGATACTCTTTTAATTCTGTCATTTGATTGCTTGTCGGTGGCGGAAGCAGCTTTGCACGTTCTTCTAGGGAAAGCTTTGAAAAATCTATATCTTCTTGTCTGATAATTTCTGATTTTTTCTCTAAAATAGCTTCTTTTTTACCCTGCCACTGTTTATTGAACTCTTGAAAAACGCTTCCATAAAAGATTTCTTCATCATTCTCATTCACGTCATTATCTGCCTGAAAACGGTCGAAGGCTTCGTAAAATGAAATATTCTTGCCACTCTTTTTATCTGCTTCTACCGTTATCTCCGATTCTTTACCCCGAACACTCTCAGAATATGGAGAAACATATTCTGATTTATCCGCTTTTCCTCTCTCCTCGCTCCATTCCTCATAATCATCAAGATACTGCTTTGCTTCCTCAATATCCTGCATGGTTCTCCTGTATTCCACCTGCTTCTGCTCTTTTTCCTGCATATACTGTCTGATTCCCGCCACTGTAAAACGGCTTCCAAGTTTGCTTCCCCTGACCGCCTGCGCTTTTCCGGTTTTACCCGCATGGTACGGAAGTGCATAACTAATGGTATTCTCTTTTAATCGTATATCCATGAGATATATTTTCTTTAACATCTCCACCACATCCGCAAGCGTTCTTGTTTCAGTGCTGTTCATTGCCAATCTTACATAAGTCTTAATCTCTTCCCTGAAAGACAACTTATCATGTTTCTGCATCTGGCATTCTGCAAAACTTTTCCGTTCCTGTGTCCGTTCCTCATTATAGAATGTATCCCTGACCGAATGTGTCAGCCCCCGCTCCATGCACTGTTCCCCGAAAAACTGTGACATCTCCTTCAATTCCGACATCCCCCTGCGGAAAGATTTACCAGTCTTTACATTACAGTTGCTCACAATAAAATGAACATGGATATGCTCCGTGTCCGTATGCACCGCCCACATTGCTTCATATCTCTTGCTCCAAAAGAATTTATGAGCAAA
>ERZ808040.2346-NODE-2346-length-10699-cov-2.760121_pt1 | contig 10699 bp, 10 predicted proteins | sample MGYA00380191_ERZ808040 | MGnify/ENA primary metagenome ERZ808040 (study PRJEB31490, sample SAMN06133395) | mouse gut metagenome | isolation source: J6 | host: mice | place: China: Chengdu | collected 2015-05 ... | reverse complement strand
TGTAAAGTTGGATACAATTTTTACCAGTGCCTTCTGTTGATTGGCAGAGGTGGTCCGGTCCAGGTATATTCTGGATACCGCCTGACCGCTGGTTCCGGAGGAGGTCATGGTTTTCACCACATTTTCCTCGGGCACGCTGCGCAGGGTCAGTTCCTTGAAAAGCCGGACCGGGAGGAAGGGCACCGCTTCCAGGCCGGAGACTCCAAAGCGGGGAAGGCTGTCCAAAATTCTGGCATAGGCGGGGCAGTTTTCCCTGTGGAGCCGGGTGAGCTCTTCCAGCCGCCGGAGCAGCAGGACCTCCTTCTCCTCTTTATCCAGGGAGTAGGGCCCCATCTGTAACAGTGAATCAAATCCCATCGGCACTCCCTCCCCTCTCCAAACGGTCTATGATCAGCTCCGCCAGCTCCTGACGGTGTTCCGTGATAAAAAAGTGGTTTCCATCAAATTCCACAAACTCACACTCGCCCTGAAAATACCTCTCCCAGTTTCTGATTCCCTTTGACAGGGTGTCCTGACTTCCATACAGGCAGGTCAAGGGAACTTCACAGGCAAGGGTCAGCTTGTCGAAATCATAGCTGGTAAGCAGAGTGTAGTCCGCCCGATACAGCGGCAGGTACACCCGCCAAAAGGCCCGGTTTTCCAGCAGCTTATCCGGGATTCCGCCCAGGGCGACGGTCCGCCGCTTGACCCATTCGTCCGCTTCATCGCCCAAAAATCCCCGAAGCGCGCCCCTCACTTCCGGCCCGTGGGCTGCCAGAAAGACCCGCACAGGGTAAGGCAGCTCTCCCTCCTGAATAATCCTGGACAGCACCTCTGCCGCCGCAATGCTTCCCATGCTGTATCCGAAGAGGGCATAATCTCCGCCGGGGCAGTACAGTCTTTTCATTGCGGCATACATGTCGTCCGCCAGACGGGAAAAGTCTGAGTGAAGGGGTTCCCGGCGCCTTGTGCCGTGGCCGGCATAGTCCAGCCTGACCAGCTCCACACAGTCGGGGACCCAGGGGTTCAGCTGGCTGAAAAAGTCCGCTGTACCCCCCGCACATGGAAAACAAAACAGCTGCATTGGGCCCCTCCTGACCGATTATGTATAGTAGGACTCCAGCTCCCGGTACAACGTCTTGCCGGAGTCGTTTTTGGGAATCTTTTCAATGGCAATGATTTGGAAGGCTGCCGGGTTTAATTTGGTTCTGCGCACTAAAAAGTCCTTTACGCTCTCCCCCTGACTTCCGTCCGTGATAAACACATACAGGTGGTCGTCCACTCCGGCGCTGGCACAGTCCAGGGCCGGAAATTTTTCCTTCACCAGGCCGTCCATCTCGTCCAGATTCACCCGGTTTCCGTATATCTTGAGAAACCGCTTTTTCCGGCCGGTGATATAGTAGCAGCCGTCTCCGTCAAACATGGCCATATCCCCTGTATACAGGACTCCGCCCCGCTCGTCGCCCTTGGCCAGGTCCTCGCCCTGTTCCGCATAGCCCAGGGTCACGTTCGGACCCTCATAGACCAGCTCGCCGGCGACATCGGGGGTGGTGATCCGCCCGCCGCCGGCGTCGACCAGACAGAAGCGTCCGCCAGGAATAGCAATCCCCATAGAGCCGCATTTCTCCACCGCCTGTTCCGGCGGCAGATAGCCCATTCGGGCAGTGGCCTCGCACTGACCATACATCACCACGAACCGTCTGCCCTTCGCCCGGGCATCCTCGGCAAACTTTTTGTGCAGCGCCGTGGACAGCTTGCCCCCCGCCTGGGTCATGGTCCGCAGGGAGGGCAGGTCCATCCGTTGAAAGCGCATCCGGTCCAGCATTTCGTAGGTGTAAGGTACGCCCCCGAAGGAGGTGGCCCCTCCCTCTTTGAAAAAGGCCCAAAACTCCCGCTGCATCAGGGATTTTTCCGTCACCAGCAGGGTCCCGCCCGTCAAAAGGTGGCTGTTGATGATGGACAGGCCGTAGGTGTAGCTCATGGGCAGGGTGGTGATGGGCCGCTCGGTCTCGTCCAGCTTCAGATAGGCCGCAATGGATGCCGCATTCGCTTTCACATTCTCATAGCTCTGCCGGACGAACTTAGGACTCCCGGTGGAGCCGGAGGTGGTCAGCAAAAGAGCCAGGTCCGGGTACAGGGGATACTCGATTTTGCAGCCGGTCCGCAGCAGACAGTATCCAACCGCCCGGTAAAGCGGCGTCATGTCCGGGAAAGCGTTCAGCATATCCTCCGGCGCCCACAGGAAGGGCGGCTGATAGGTCTCCAGCAGTCCCGCCAGGGCTTCACCGTCCATGCGGCTGCTCAACAGAAGGGGGACGCATCCGTGATTGATCAGCCCCGTATATCCAACCAGCGCACCCGTCTCATTCCGGCACAGGACGAAAACCAGACTGCGCCGGCCCACAGCATCCCCGATACGCCGCCCCTCCTCAGCCAGCGCAGCGTAGGTCAGAGATGTCCCGTATTCGTCCAGTATGGCGGTGCTGTCACCGTATTTCTGTAAATCCCAAATCATATCTCCCCCTCCGAACAGAGCCAGGCTCACCGATAGGGCTTCTGCTTCCAGTAGTCCACAAACTTGTCGGAGAATACCCATTCTCCCTGGATCGACGAAGCCTTGCTCTTCAGCAGCTCATAACGCTGCCTGTCCTTGAAAAAAAACCACATTCGCGCTTCCACATGGTAGGCGCAGCCCACAAAGCCGTACTGCTCAAAGATCAGACCCATGCTTTTGTTCGTCCACAGCGTACAGTGCCCGCCCAGCAGATAGAACCAGCCGGGGTCCTGAGGTACCTCCTCGCAGACCAGGGTGTGCATACACAGCGGCCCCCTGTCATTGAGAAGGCCGATGATCTCATCCACATCGGGCCGGCCCAGCAGGTGCTCAAACACAGAACAGGAGACCACCGCATCAAAGCTGCCGGGTTTCATGTCCTCGTCCCGCAGATAGTCACTGTCCCCCTCCGGGCGTATGAACTTTTCATATTTCAGCAGCCCTTTAGAAACAGATGTCCCCCCCCCATGGACATTCAGCTCATTTTGTACATAATCCGCCAGTTTTCCATCTCCACAGCCGTAATCTACCAGGCGCATCTCCGGTTCCCAAACGCCATGTGCGGCCAAGTCTGCAAACAGCTTTGCCTGACAGTGCAATCGAGAAAGCCAGTTGGGGTCTACAGGATTTTCGTCAGAACCCTGATATTCCTTGTGACCCTCATTCATCTTTTGCCATTCGCTGTCTGACATTTCATACAACGTTTGACAAAGAACCAGTCCACAATGCTCACACCGCACATAGTTTCTCTCAAAATGTTCTGGTCTGATTGTTTTTCTCAAGTAGTCCCTCATCTCAGAACCGCAAACGAAACACCTCACCTACGACACCCCCTGTCCTCCACATTTTCAGAATACGATTTCATAATTCTTGGCCAGAATTTCCTTACCTTTTTCATAAGAACTGAAATCAATGATGTCGTCTGTGTCCATCATAATGTCGAAGGCGTCCTCCAGAGTGGCCACCAGGCCCATATGGCCCACGGAGTCCCACTGGTCGATGCCCTGGTACTCCAGGCCGGGAAGCTGATCCTCTGAAATTTCCAGCGTCTCCGTAAAGGCCTGGTTGTACTTTTCTAAGTTTGTCATTCTAATCACCTTTTTCAAAATTTTTTTGGTCAAACCGGCGTGCCATAGCTCTCCTCCAGCGGCTCCACAATCATCTCCCGGAAGAAGGTCTCCCGGTCGATGAAGGGAGACTGGTCCTCAATGGGCCGGAAGCCGAACTTCCGCTTGCCGTAGGTCACCAGGGCGTTGTGGAGGTCAAACTGGTCCGGGTCGCACATGACCTCACAGATGAAGGGACCTTCGAAGGTCAGAATCTGGTCGATTCCCTGGTCGATCTGCCCGGTGTTCTCCACCCTGCAATAGGCGATGCCAAAGGCTGCGGCAATCTTACCATAGTCCGGGAAATCCAGACCGTTGCTGGAATCGGTGCCGATGGTTTTGCCTCGGAAATGGGCCCGCTGACCATGCCGGACACCGGAGTAGCCGTTGTTGTTCATGATGACAATCTTGATGTTGAACTGATTCCGAACCAGCGTTTGAAGCTCCTGCAAATTCATCATAAAGGAGCCGTCCCCGGTGTAAGAGATCACCGGGCCCTCCGCCAGCACGGCGGCGCCGCAGGCCCCTGGCAGGGAGTAGCCCATCTCGCCCTGTGCAAAGGAATGGATAATTCTGTCCGATGCCTTTATCTGGCTTGCAGCCGGCATTGCCGCCCCGGTCAAGCCCGCGTCAGAGACAAGCACACTGTGCTCAGGAAGACTTGCCGACAACCGCTCTGCGAAAACCTTTAAGTCCACCAGATGCTCCTCGTCAGTCCACTCGCTTCGATACCGGAAAATTTCCTTCCAGTGCCGGCACTTGTCCAGCCACTGCTGTGAGGTCCCTTTCAAATCAAGCGTACACATCCTGGACAAGAAATCTTTTGCATCCCCATGGATAAACCGGTCAATTTTGACTCCTTTTTTGGAGTGCTCCACTTCATCAATATCAACCACGATAATCTTTGCTTCCCGTGCAAACTTCTCCCGCTCCGGACCCGTTGTATCAACGGAAAGACGGCATCCAATACTGATTACCAAATCGGCGTTCTGAACCGCGAAATTACCGTATCTGGATGCACCGGCCACCCCGCTGACAATCCCCATATTCAGGTCGTCCAGGTAGGGAAACATATCATATGAAAATCTGGTAAACGCCACCGGAACAGAAAATTTCTCTGAGAATTTTTGCAGCTCTAAAACCGCAGACCCGCTCCGCACCCCATATCCCGCCAGAATGACAGGGCGCTCAGCATCATTCAACGCCGCTTCTACATACTGCAAATCCACATCGGAAACAGCCTGCATACCGCTTTCTTTGGGGAAAAAGCGCTCCAGTTTATCCTCATCAACCATTGCATTTTGCACATTCAGCGGAACATCAATCCAAACAGGTCCCTTTCGGCCCGATTGGGACAAATAAATTGCCTTGTCCAAATACCATGCGATTTTCCCGGCGCTCTCTACTGTCACCGCAAATTTGGTGAGCGGCTTTACAATATTCTCTGTGTCCGCCTCCTGAACACCCACCTGCCGCAAGGGCAGTCCAGAAGCTTTGACCGTCTGGTCATAATTCTGCTGTCCTGAAATGAAAATGCAAGGAATACTGTCCTGCCAGGCGTGAAGAAGCCCCGTCATGGTATTGGTTCCCGCACAGCCCGTTGTAACCAGACATGCCCCAAAATGATTGTTATAAAGGGAATAGGACAGAGCCGCCATGGCTGCCGCCTGCTCATGGTGCATGGCAACCCCCTGAAGCTCGCTTCGTCTCAACGCATCTGTCAAATAGACGCACTGTCCACCCGAAACATAAAACACATGCCGGACGCCTTCCTCATAAATTCGCTTCATGATATAATCCGCTACTCGAATCATTTGTGACAACACCTCTTTACCAAGCTAATTTCAGCATTCTCAAAGCCGCTTTGCCAGTCTGTCCGAAAAATAACTCACCGCTTCGCGTACCTCATCTGCCGTAAGATCATGTGCAATATTTAAATCAAAGTTCTCCGTAAGCAGTACTGCGGTAATCTGTTGATCCGTCTGCTTTTTGTCCTTGCGAATCGCGGATATGATTTTTTCACAGTCAAAGGGCTCCTGATACACCTTATCCTCTATCACAGCCCACAGGACCTCCTCCATCCGCCGGGCAAGCTGTTGGGAGAGCAGACCGCGCTTCACTGAAATATAGTTGGCGGTTACCATTCCCATAGAAACTGCGATTCCATGAGGAATTTCATATCCACTTACAACCTCGTAGGCATGTCCAAACGTATGCGCAAAGTTTAATTTTATCCGTTCACCGCGGTCAAACTCATCCACCTCAATGAAACGGCGCTTAAATTTCAGGGAGGACAGAACAAATCGCTCCAGCGTTTGCGCATCGCCTGACAGCAGCAGCTGTACCGACTTTTCCAAATGATCCAAAGTCTGTTCATCCTGCATCAAGTTGAATTTTACAATCTCACCGAGCCCGCTTAACAAGTCACGGCGGCTTAATGTATTAAAAAATGCTGTACAGATATAAATTTCATCCGGCGGATAAAAGGTTCCAAGCAAATTTTTATAGCCTTTGTAATTAAGAGATGTTTTCCCGCCTATACAGCTGTCACATGCCGCCAGCAGCGTTGTGGGAACGAAAATCCAGCGTATCCCGCGGTACAATATATTTGCCGCAAAGCCGGTTATATCCTGTGTAATACCGCCGCCAAGGGAGACAAGGGTCGCATTTCTCTTGGCGGGCAGGGTCATAACCCGCTCACAAATGTCCAACGCCGTCTGTACCGTTTTGCCGGTCTCGACCGCTTTTAATAAAAACAAGCGCTCTTCAGGAATGTCCTTGAACAACTCATTATGCAGCTTATAAACATTGCTGTCAATCACAAAGAAAGCATTCTCCAGTGTTGTCAGACTTTGGATTGTTTCAAAGTCATGACCTGTCACGACGAAATATTCCTTGGTGGCAGATTGAATTTTCAGCGATTCTTGGGTCATTGGATGGTGTAGCCTCCGTCTATTACTATTTTTTGTCCGGTAATATAGGTGTTCTCAACTGAGCCGAGGAAGTAGATTAATTTTGCAATCTCTTCCGGCTCGGCCATACGGCCCAGCGGAATTTGACAGTTCAACTGCGCGATTTGCTCCGGCGTATTGTTCTTCTGGGTCAGTTCCGTCCGTGTAAATCCGGGGCATACTGTGTTAACCAAAATACCTGCTTCGGATAACTCAATAGCCAGCGCGTTTGTAATACCATGCAGGCCATTTTTTGCCGCCGAATATATGGAACGCCCCTGCTTTGAAACCACCGCCCAAACCGACCCTATATTTACAATCCGTCCCGCCGGGCTTTTGCGCAGCTGGGGGATCAATCCCCTCAGCAGACGAATGGGCGAAATCAAATCCGTCATCAGCATCTGTTCCAGCTGGGCGTCGGAAACATTCTCTAACAGATCAATTTCATTAATTCCTGCATTATTGACAACGGTATCTATTGATTCCAACGCCATCCGCTCAACAAACCGGTCAACTGAATTTCCGTCAAGCAAATCCAACTCCTGACGAGTGGGCAGGAGTACCTCATATCCACGGTCTGCAAAAAGCTTCGCGGCTGCTTTTCCGATGCCCCGGCTGCCCCCGGTAATCAGTGCTCTCATTTTATAAAAGCCCTCCAAGTTTTACTGGTCTACCCCGCCTTCGCTCCGCGCCTTACCCAGGCGCTCCTCCAGCATTTTCAATCGGCTGAGGTCCTCCTTTGCCATTCGATCATAATACTCGCATTTATTGCGTAAGTAAAGCGTTTCAAATTCCATTGCACAGGTAATCCCATCCCGCAGCTGATTTTCTTCCGCAGAAGCGGTGAAAACAACTTTTCTCGTCTCAAATTTGTCAATATGCGGGTACATCTTTTGCAGAAATGGGATGGCGTCTATGGATATTCCGCCGCCGATGCCCACACGGTATCCATATTCTCTGGCTTTTTTTGCAATGTCAATTGATTTTTCAAGGATTGCGCCGCTGTTGATTTCCTCTCTGCCCAACCCCATTGACGCGGCATAATCCACTCTGCCAATCGCAATTGTATTCAGAAATCCTCTCCCTGCTGTTAAAATTTCATCCAAGTTTTGATGGCAGGTTATAGTTTCGGTGTTAATAATCCACTCAATATCTTCAATCCGGTCCGCATACACTTTACGGCCCGCATCCGCAAACTTTTTCATGGCAAAGGGCGTCTCAATCATAGGAGCCATAATTCCGCTCGCTCCCAACATTCTGCACTGGTCCAAATCCCTGATTGCCTCACAGCCGCCGATCTTGATAAACAGCTCCATGTCGGCCCGGAATACAACCTCATTCAGCATCACAAGCTCGTCCGTTCTCGAGCCTTCCGCTTCAAATTCCGCCTTAATCGCCAGGACGCCATAGTTCTCTTTTAGCTTTTTTAAGATATTCAGCATTCTTTTCTCAGTTGCGTTCATCTTTTCTCCTTCTACTCAGTTCACGTTACAGCAGTCCGCCGTCCACCCGCAGCACCTGCCCCGTTATAAACCGGGACATGTCCGAGGACATGAAGATAACAGCGTCCGCCACCTCCTCCGGCTGACCCATACGCTTCATGATATTCCGGTTAAGAACCTCCACCGTATCCTCCTCGCTCCTGTTATGGCCCATGTCAGTATCGGTCAGCGACGGCGCCACAGTATTGACCCGGATACCAAACACGCCAAGTTCAATGGCCAGGCGGCGCACTGCGCCGACAATTGCCGCCTTACTCGCCGTATACTCTGTGTCTGAGCCGCCGTCATATACGGCAGTAGAAGAAATAAAGGTAATATTACCCTTTTTGTTCTTCATCATATTTTTGCTGATGAGCTGCGTAAAGAGCAGCGGCGAAAAGAAATTGATCTGAAACGTATTTTTTATCTCGCCCATGGTAGTCATCGCCAATATTTTAAACGGATATGAAAAGCCAACATTATTCACCAGAATGTCAATTGGTCTCTTTGTCTTGAGAATCTGCTTTGCCGCACCTTTCACTTGATCCTCGTCCTGAAAATCCGCGCAGACAATTTGAATTTTCACGCCATGTTTCTCCGAAAGAGCGGCACAGCACTCCGCAAACTCGGCCGTCTCTCTCCGCACCACTGCGAACACGTCTGCGCCGTTGGCGGCCATCCGCTCCAGAATCGCCTTGCCGATTCCCCGGTTGCAGCCTGTGACCACCGCAGTTTTTCCCTTTAACAGCATCCCATTCACCTCATCCATAGACATACCGGCTCATGCTCTCCACCATTTTGAACCCGTCCCAGATAAAGGACAGCTCCATGGTCCCGCCCAGGGGGACGATACGGTCCACCCCCCGGACGCCCCTGGAAAACACCAGCTCCCGGACCCGCTCCCGGTCCACACCCAGCACCGCCACCGTCTGGCACCGCTTGGCCAGCACCGGGACAATCTCCTCTAAATCCTGTGCAGTATACTCGAAGAAGCAGCCTCCGCCGCATTTGTAGTCCATCACATCCGCCGTCAGCCGGTCCAGCTCTGCCCGCACCACCAGGGTGTCCCCCTGCACATACCGGACACCGGAACGGCTCATAGCCAGGGCGCAGACGGAGGAATATTTATCCACCGCCTGAATGGGCTGCATGGGGTAATCCCGCCGGACAATCTCCTCCAACGCACTCCAAAAGTCCTCCCGGGCCTTTTGAACCCTATCTCCCAGCCAGACTATCAGCCGGGGGGAGCTGCAGGCGTTCTGGTCGGTGTAGTAGGTATCCGTGTAAAACTTCTTTGCAATTTCTTCCGGGTCCTGTTCCAGATAGGCGTCTGCGTCAATCACAGCGACGGAGTACCGGTCCCCGAAGGCCAGTTCCACTGCCCGGGGGGGCAGCGGAGCCCGGCGGATGGTCTCGATGGTGCGGTCCCCGCCCCAGATCACCCGCACATCACACATGGCGGAGAGGGCCTGGGTAACCGTCTCGCTGTGCTCATAGCGCAGGACGCACACATAGGGCCGCATATCCGAGCACACCCCGTCCAGCAGCCGGTTCATGGTCTCGCAGATCAAATCCACCTGAGGGAAGGGCTTACTTGACACCCGGACCACAGTACAGTTCCCTGCCAGCAGGGAGGAGGTCATGGATACGGCAAAGTTCACCGGCACGTTGGAGGGGGCAATATGCAGCGCGATCCCCCGGCCCAGCCGGTTTTGATAGTCCCCCTCCCGCGAAGCGGCATCCAGAGAGGCCCTGCGGATCCAGTAGGCGTAAGACTTCACGTCTACACCGCTCCGCTTGTCTCGGAGGAGCATCCGGGACAGCTGTGACAAAAAGTTTACTGCCCGCTCCGAAAAGGCCGGAAGCACCGGAGTCTCCGGCATTCGGCCGAGAAGTTCCGGATTGCCCACCAAAAAGGTCAAATTATTGAAATTCAGCCCCATAGGTATCACTGCACCCCCTCAGCTCGGCGCGCTTCATACGGCCCAGAATTTGGATATATTTGCCCTTCCGCCCACAGGGACAGTCGTCCTCCCCCAGGACCATCCCCTCATCCTCGGTGAGGAGGGCGTGACCCGGGTAGGACCGGGGCAGGACGGACACCACCTGGATGATTCCCCGCTGTCCCACAGGGCAGGGAGAAAAGTCCCGGACATCCCGGACAATCACATCGGAGTAGATACTGGCGTGGAGGTGGCCGCATTCACATTCGGCATAAATCGTACCCGTCTGCTCCACCATGCCGTAGTGGTCCAGAAAGTGGCGGACGCCGCAGGTCTCTTGCAGCCGTTTCTTAAACTCCTCCTGAGAGACTGCCTCTCCCTCCAGCTTCTTCCAGCCCCCGCCTGTCATGAGAAAGGCCTGAGACAGGTCGAAACGCTCCTCCAGGCGGAGCAGCGCCCGATAGAAGTGCTGCCAAACCAGAAAGGTAAAGCCAAAAACAACAAAGCGTTTTCCCTTGTATTTCTCGGTAAATTCCCGCAGTTTGTCCACATTCAGGGTCATATCGTCGTTGAGGACAAAGACCATCTCCCGGGCGGCAAACTGCAGCCCCAGAATGGCCGCTCCCCTGGCCGTGAAGGACTTTCGGTCCTTCAGCACCGCCGGGCTGTCCACCACCAGCATGGG
>ERZ808040.2342-NODE-2342-length-10728-cov-3.245141_pt1 | contig 10728 bp, 5 predicted proteins | sample MGYA00380191_ERZ808040 | MGnify/ENA primary metagenome ERZ808040 (study PRJEB31490, sample SAMN06133395) | mouse gut metagenome | isolation source: J6 | host: mice | place: China: Chengdu | collected 2015-05 ... | reverse complement strand
TAGAATTATTTATGAAAGAATTCCTTGAAGAATATCTTACATTAAAATTTACACAATGTTTCCGGTTATCAAAGGATCTGGCGGCTATGCTTGGAAGAGTATGGAAAAAAGAAATAAAAGGGGTAAATAAGCATTGTAAAGTAAAGGAAATGACCAAGGAAGAAATTATACCATTTTTAGTAGAACAGGATGTAGCAGATATTTTGTGTTTAGGGGCAAGGATAGGAGTTATGGCTGACACACTCAATTTTTTAGAAGACAAATATCCGTACCAGTTTAATAAAAAAACAGTTTATGCCACTATATTCGATAGTGATTCTATGGGAAAAACAGAACCGAAAAAGGATTCCGCCATATTTACAACATATGATAGCAGCAAGGGCTTAGAAAGGAAAATTTGTGTTGTCTTTGATTTTACAGAAAGCTATTGGGATACAAGGATTAAAAAACCACAGCAGTCTTATGCGATTTTAAGGAATATTTTTTGTGTGGCAGCCAGCAGGGGAAAAAATTATATTATTTTTGTAAAGTCAGATGAGGAAATGTTGTCTGAAAAAACACTTTCCACTTTTGTAGAAACAAACCAGAAATTTGAAGATTTACATATGAGTGATATGTTTAATTTTAAATATAAAGAAGATGTAGAAAAGTGTTTTGCACAATTAAAATTGCGTAAGTTAATACAAAAAGACAGTTCTCCAATAAATGTAAAAAGGGCAGATGAATTAATTGATTTATCCCCATGTATTGGAATATACCAAGAAGCAGTTTTCTTTCATGGCTATCAGATCGATGCAGATATCAAATTAAGGGTTTCTTTAAACCAAAAATTAACAGGATTATATACAGAAGAAGTAAAAAATGCTCCATTAGATGAAAAAATATTATTTTTGGTCTCCCTTGAAACTAGGCAGAATAGATATAGGACACAAGTAATAACGCCTTTGGTTAGTAAAACGCAGAGCACGTTAATCAAAGATCGGTTAGGGACAAGGCTGCAAAGTGATGATAATGCACAGGTAGAATGTCAAATTGACTTTGCTATACAAGAAAATAGGGCAGTGAAATTTTCAGCTAGGGGTTTTGCTGATGTAGTAAAGGATAATATTGTATATGAATTAAAATTTGTATCCGAATTAACACATGAACATTTCCTGCAATGTGCCAGCTATATGGTTGCAATGGACCTTAAAAAAGGGATTTTATGGAATACACGGGATAATACTATATACGAAATAGAAATACCAGATAGGAAGGCTTTTTTGGATGCAGTAACAAAAACGGTTACAAAAGGAATGGTAGAAAAATATTATAAGCCTGTTAAAAGAACAGGGGTTAAAGAGGAGTTAATAAAAGAAAATACAATAGAAAAATTTGCAGTAATTGATACAGAGACAAATTGGAATAATGAAGTAATGTCAATTGGTGTAGTGGTTGCAGATTGTAAGGATAAGAAAAAAATAGATTCGGCATATTACATTATTGATCCAGAATATAAAGCGGGCGGGATGTATTCAAATGAATTAAAGCTTAATGGGAAAAATGCCTGTATTACAAATAGGAAGCAGGCTTTAAAAGAGATGAAAGAGTGGCTAGATAGTTATAAGGTACAAAAACTTTTTGCATATAATGCGTCTTTCGATAAAAACCATTTGCCAGAATATTCGGAATATGAATGGTATGATATTATGCGTTTAGCTGCATACCGACAATATAATTGGGCAATACCAAGTTCGGCAGAGTGTTGTAATACTGGAAGGCTAAAACGGGGATATGGAGTGGAAGATGTTTTAAGGATGCTTAGTAACAATAAAAGATATAGTGAGACACATAATGCTGTTTTAGATGCACAAGATGAACTAGAAATTATCCGGTTACTTGGGCATGGGATAGAAGAATACCAGATAGCATGTCTTTCAGACAAAAAGGCTCCTAACAAAAAGGCACAACATAAAACAAAAGTAATAGAAAAAAGAGTAAAAAAACCAGTTAAGAAAAAGGGAATTATATTGAAAATTTTTAGAAGGAAGTAATGGGAATTATATATGTGAAAAATAAAGGCAAACATAGAGCTGGTACTTAAAAAGGTGCCAGCTCTATGTTTCGTTTTATTTTATTTCAAATTCTTTTCTGTAGTATGCATCGTTATATATAAATTCTAATTCATATCTGCCACTAGGGAATGTGATATTAAATTGAATATAAAAAACATTTGGCTCATCCCATGTTTCACCTTTTTGTACAACTTTAGGGTCTGTTGCAAGGAGCTGGTTGTCTAAAGGATAAACTTTTATTGTGTCTTGGCCTATATCAAGTTGATCAATGGCATTTGTCAATGTTACAGTAAGTTTATGGTAGCCAATGCTGTCTGTGGTGTATGTAATTTTTTCAATATCCGTTACTTTGTCTGATCCTGAGCCTGGATCTTCTTCGATTTCGGCTGGGATTTTAATGGTTTCAGGGAACCTAGGAGGACGGTTTCCTTTTAAATCGACTGGGATTAAGTAGAATACTTTATCATTTGGATCTATTTTTACAGTTAATCGGTTAGAGCCGCCAGATAAAGTCGCTTTTTCACCAGTTTGTACAATTTCATCTGCAGTAGGCAAGTCGTTGGTATCTGTATATTCTGATGTTCCGTAATAAAATATGCCGCCTTCATTAGAATGGAAGGTTACTTCGATTTCATCTTCTGCAGTCCTTCGTACAAGTTTGTCAGTAAGCAGAGGATAATCAAAATCGGTATAAAATTTCTGATTTAATTGGCTTCCATCTGGCAATGTGATATATACCGTATAACCTGTTTTACTATTCATAAAATTATTTGCCTGCATTAGAATATAGTAAGTAGTATTATCTTCCGTTTGTATATCTCCAATATGGATATCTCCATTTACACATTCTACATTAATGTTATCTAAGGTTAAGGTTTCTGTAGTTGGTTTATTAAGTACAACTTTTATTTTACTATTAGAAACAGCATCTGCTTCCAGGATTTCTATATTTCCAGTATTTTCTCCAGAATCCCCAGTCCCTGGCTGTGCAGAGATAACAGCAGATCCCCGTAGTACAGCAGTTTCAGTTTCTTCTTGTGCAGTTGCAAAGTAAATTGTATATGCCTGGTTTTCTTGTAAGCCGTTTATAGTTAAATTATGGATTCCTTCTTGGTCAAGCTTTATAGAATTTCCTTGTTTTTGTACATCTTGGCCTGTTTGTGGGATTTGTGTCCCTATTGCCTGCCCAAATAATACCTGCCGGGATGTGCTGGTTGGGATAGCTATATAATAAAGGATGCCAGCACTGTCAGAAATAAATGAAATATCAGCAGTAGTGTTATCTACTCTTTTTGTCTCTATTTCTCTAATCTCTGGGGAAGCTAAACTTGTGACAAATGTTTTTTCAATTCTTTTCCCATTAGGCAGTGTAATTTCCATATTATAAGTATTGTCATTAAAATATGCAGTTGTAATATGGTATACTTTATTCTTTTTACTTCCTGTTTCTGTTTCAACTTTTATAATAGTCATGTCTTTCCCAGCTGGGCAGCTAATATAAAAATTAGAAATATCCAATGGGGTAGCTTGGGATAATACAACATCAATCATATTGCTTTTTGGTACAGTAATTTCTTGGATTTTTACATTAATTACAGTATTGTCTTCAAAATCATCTGAATCGTCAGAATCATCTGAGTCATCCCATGAAGAACTGGAATTATTATAATTGGATTGTGCTTCTTGCCGTTGGCTCTCCTGCATCTGCCATATTTGTTCTTTTACTGTAGAAGAAAAATCGGCTTGTTGTGCCCCGTCAGAATTATATGCTTTGTCTGGTATAGGGATTTTATTGCCAATGGCGGCTCCTGTTACAGGATCAAAAGTATAGACATTAACAGATTGATCCTGCCATAAAATAGTTCCTGTCTGCATGGCACCGCTTGTTTTATCTAAGGCATAAATTTTCCCGTTGACTTCTATAATCCCAGTTTGCATGCTTCCCGAATTATCTAAAAAGTACCAAGTGTTATCTGTTTGTAGCCAGCCAGTTGCCATTTCTCCAGAGGCGTTATTTAAGTAGTACCATTTTTCATTCTCTTTTATCCAGCCTTCTTTCATATCGCCGTTGATAGGATCTAAATAATACCATTTTCCATTTTTTTCAAGCCAGCCAGAGTGCATAACCCCTGCTTCATTAAAATAATACCATTTTCCATTAATTTGTTTCCAGGCGTTCGTTATACTTTGGCTGTTTTCTGTATAACTCCAGTTTCCATTGGTTTGCTCCCAATTTGCTAAAACAGAAGTGTTGGCCATAATCATAAGCGCCGCAGCAACGATACCAATTGTTACTTTTTTTCTCATTTTAAATTCTCCTTTATTTTGTTTTATTTAGGTAAAAATAGAGTTGCGTTTTAATATTTAACCATTTTTTAGTATAACATATTTTCCCAAAGAAAGATACGTAATTTTTGTCTACTGAAATCTTGTTGATTTGTATGGGAAATACAAGTATAATAAAGAGTAAAAGTGGAATCATGGCATAAGGCGGTGAGGGATTTGGTAAAGAGGTTCTTTGTTAGAACAAAGGCATTAAAAAATGGAATGAAGATTGACCAGAAAATTGTGGATAAGACAGGGCGGACCCTGATAGCCAGAAATACGGTATTGGATGATTTCTTGATTTCTTCCCTATCCAGGCTAGGAGTGCCAGGGATCTATATTCGAGAGGGAGAGGAGGAGCCGGAGGATGAGCCGATCTCTTTGCAGGCAAAAGAAAACATTGAAAAATTAAAAGTAGAGGATCGGGCAAAGGTTAATTTATCAGAGAGTGTAAGAAAAAGAGTGGCAGAAGGGATCCAATATCTATATCAGAATACAAGTGATGAAAGCTTTACAGATGCAGCGAAGAATATTACGGGGGATCTGATGAAAGCAATTACAGATAATGATGCAATAGCAGTTGATATTAGTGTATTAAAGGTTAGTGATGAATATACGTTTAAACATAGTGTCGATGTGGCAACAATGGCAATGATTATAGCTAGGAAGCATGGGCTTAGCCAAAATGAAGTGCACGATATTGGTATTTCTGGGCTTTTACATGACGTGGGGAAGTCTAAAATTCCGAATGAGGTTTTAAATAAACCGGGAAGGCTTACCGATAAGGAATTTGAATTAATGAAGCAGCACTCTTTATTTGGGTATGGTATTTTAAAGGAAAAGGATAATATTTCGGGTGCAATTTCATTGGGAGTGTTACAGCATCATGAAAAAATAAATGGAAAGGGGTATCCACTTGGGCTTTCAGCAGAAAAGATTAATCTTTATGCTAAAATTCTTTCAGTGGCAGATATTTATGATGCACTGGTAACAGAAAGGCCCTATAAAAAGGCATTTTCCCAGCGTGATGCAATAGAAATGATTATGTCTATGACAGGGGAATTGGATATAACAATTATGAAGAGTTTTCTTGGAAGTGTTATTTTATATCCAGTTGGCTGTACAGTACAGCTTAGCAATGGAGAACGTGCAAAAGTAGTAGAAAACAATGTGGATTACATATTAAGGCCAAAAGTAGTAGGAATAAAGACAGGAAAAGTATATAATTTGGCAGAAGATTTAAGTTGTGCAAATATTATTATATTATAAATAACCAGGGAAGGGAGTTACAGAATGGTACAATATTTTGGAATGAGTCAGACTGGGAAGCTAGAGGAGGCGGTAAAAGGATTGACCCGTCCTAAGCTGATTATGCTGATGTCAAATGAAAAGCAGTTTGAAAAACATGTGGCTGAATTGGAAAGGAGGTTTCCAAAAGTCCCTAGTATTGGCTGTATTGGCATGAGTTATGATACGAGGATAGTAGAGGATGGGGTAGGCATTATTGCTTTTACAGAAGGGGTTGAGGCTGTAACAAATGTATTAGAACAGGTATCAGTAATGCCAGTTAAGTATATTAAAAGATTACAAGATGATATAAGGCAAATAAATGCGTCATCAGAAAATACAGTTTGTATTGATTTTTGTTCCAATAATGATGCTTGCGTATTAACAACAGCATATAGTGTACTGGGAAAGATAAAGATTCCATTAGTAGGCGGCACAGGAGATGCAGGCAAGGTGTCCGTTAATGGGAAAATATATAAAGATGCGGCTGTTTATGCTTTAGTAAAAAATTTGAATGGCAAGGTAAGGGCTTATAAGGAGAATATTTATAGGCCGATGAATGAATATCGGTTAATTGCTTCAAAAACAGATAGAAATAAATATTTGTTAGGAGAACTAAATGGGAAGTCAGCAAAACAAGTGTACCAGGATATTTTGCAAGTAAGGGAAGAAGATATTTGTACACAGACATTTAAAAACCCATTTGGTAAATTAAGCGGGCAGGATGTGTGTATTATTTCCATAAAGGCAGTAGAGGGCAGCGCGCTAACCTGTTACCGCCAGGTAAATGATTCTGATGTATTGATATTATTGGAATTGGGGGATTATAGAAAGATAACACAAGAAACAATCCAAAGGATAAAACAAGATTTTAAACATATTTCGGCAGTGTTTTCTGTAAATTGCCTGTTCCGTTATAAGCTTTTTAGCCAGAATGGGGATATGGCAGGATATTTAAGAGATATGTCTGCCTTGGGAAACCATGCAGGGTTAATTGGGTATGGGGAGCATTTTAATAGTCAGTTTGTCAATCAGTCTATGACATGTGTGGTTTTTGAATAAAGTAGAAAGAAGCAAAGAAAGGCAGGAATAAAAAACAAAAAAAAAAAAAAAAAAAGGAAAATGGATTTATATCCGGTAGGATATGTGGCAGATCGGCTATTAGATTATCGGGTGGAACTAGCTCAAAAAGAAGTTCATTCCCTGCAACAATTAAGGGAAATTGAAATGGCGTTCCAAGTAGTGTTGGAAGAGAACGCTGCTTTAAAGGAAAGGTTGAGTTCTTTTCGTGAGGTATTTGAGACAGTAGGGGATATTTCAAGCCAGTTTGCATCTGTAAGGGAGGATATTACAGATACAGTAGGACAGGCACAGTCCCAGGTGGATGGATTAAAGGAAAGCTCAGAACAAGTGAGGGGCAGTTTTGGGGAGATACAACATACCTTTGCTGATTTTCAGGAGTCTGTAAAAAAAATAAAGGGTTGTATGAGGCAGATTGTTTCTATTGCAAACCAGACAAATATACTTGCCTTAAATGCCTCTATAGAAGCAGCAAAAGCAGGGGAACAAGGAAAAGGGTTTGCTGTTGTAGCAGGGGAAGTAAAAAGTCTAGCAGAAGAAATAAAGGGGTTAGTTAGTACCGTAGATGACAGTATTGAACATGTAGAACATGGAACCAGAAAAATGGATGCAAGCATTGCTGCTTCCCATGAGGCGTTAGGGCAGAGCATAGAAAATGTAAATAAAACATATCAGATGTTTGATAGGATTACCCAGGCAGCAGGTGGTGCAGAAACGGTCCAAATGCAGATTTCTGGGGCAATCGATGAGTCTAGGAGAAGCCTTGAGGGAGTTAGACATTCCTTTGAAGAAACAGAAATACAATATCAAAAAGTAAAAGAGCATATTGAACAGGCAAATGAACTTGGCACAACAAAAAGTTCTATGTTTGAGGATATTGATAATATGCTTTCGCAAATTAGCCCAATGGTAAGAGAAATAGAGAACCGTTAAGCATATGAAAAGATTAGTAATCGGGATCCTAGCACATGTAGATGCTGGAAAGACGACATTATCAGAGGCAATGCTCTATACCAGCGGCACAATTAAAAAGGCAGGGCGTGTAGATAATAAGGATGCATTTTTAGACACTTATGGCTTAGAGAAAGAGAGAGGAATTACAATCTTTTCGAAACAAGCTTGTTTTTCTTTCCAAAATATGCAAGTTAGTTTATTGGATACGCCAGGCCATGTCGATTTTTCGGCTGAGATGGAAAGAACATTGTCAGTATTAGATTATGCGATACTGGTAATCAGTGGGACAGATGGGATACAAGGGCACACAGGGACTCTTTGGAAATTATTGGGGGATTATCAAATTCCTGTATTTATATTTGTAAATAAAATGGACCAAAATGGTGTAGATAGGCAGAAGCGGATAGTAGAGCTAAAAGAAAAATTAGATGAAAACTGTATTGATTTTGGCGTGGAGGAGGAAGAACTTTTTGATGCATTAGCGATGTGCCAAGAAGATGTTATGGAAGAATTCTTGGATAATGGCAGAATAGAGGATAATACAATTGTAAATCTAATTAAAGAGAGAACTATTTTCCCCTGTTTTTTTGGATCAGCATTAAGGCAGCAAGGGGTTAGGGAGTTTTTAGAAGGACTGGAACAATATACAAAGGAACCAGCTTATCCAGAAAAATTTGGTGCAAGGGTGTTTAAGGTTGCAAGGGATGACATGGGCAACCGTTTGACTTATTTGAAAATTACAGGAGGCAGTTTAAAGGTAAAAGATATATTAGATGGGCAGAAAATCAATCAGATCCGTGTATATTCTGGAATAAAATATAAGGTATTTACAGAGGCAACAGCAGGGCAGGTTTGTGCTGTGACAGGGCTTTTAGGGACATATCCAGGGGAAGGGTTTGGATTGGAAAAAAAAGAAAGAAAGCCAGTATTAGAACCAGCATTGACATATCGGCTCCTCTTGCCAGAAGGATGTGATGCAGCGGGAGTTTTGCCACAGCTTCGCCAGTTAGAAGAAGAAGAGCCTGAACTCCATATAACTTGGGATGAAAGATTACAAGAAATAAAAGTACAGTTAATGGGGGAGGTACAAACGGAAGTTTTAAAAAGACGGATAGAGGAACGATTCCAAATAATTGTAGGATTTGGCTCAGGCAGTATTGTATATAAAGAAACAATAGCGAATATAGTAGAAGGGGTCGGGCATTTCGAACCTCTGCGTCATTATGCAGAGGTTCATCTACTTATGGAGCCAGGTGAAAGGGGAAGTGGGCTTGTAGTGGAAAGTTGTTGTAGTGAGGATAAATTAGATAAAAATTGGCAAAGGCTTATTTTGACTCACCTACAAGAAAAGGAACACAAAGGTGTACTTACAGGGTCTGCTATTACTGATATAAAGATTACGTTGGCAGAGGGAAAAGCACATCAAAAACATACAGAAGGGGGCGACTTTAGGGAAGCAACTTACCGTGCAGTAAGGCAGGGGCTAATGCAGGCACAATCGGTACTTTTAGAACCATATTATAATTTTACTTTAGAACTCCCAGAGCAGATGCTTGGCAGGGCAATGGCAGATATGGAACGGATTGAGGGGAGCTTTTTAGCACCAGTCATACAGGAGGGGATAGCATATCTTATTGGGGAAGCGCCTGTTTCTACTATGCAGGATTACCAGAAAGAATTCCTTGCTTATACAAAGGGGCTTGGGCGTTTATTTCTTAGTATGGATGGATATAAGCCATGCCATAACGAGAAAGAAGTAATGGATCATTTAGCATATGATGCAGAAGGAGATATGGAAAATCCAGCCGATTCTGTTTTTTGTTCCCATGGGGCGGGCTTTATTGTAAAGTGGGATAAGGTAAAGGATTATATGCACTTAGAGAGTGTTTTACCAAAAGAAACAACAGAGATTAGAAAAAAGCCAGAGAAAGAGGAAAATGGTTTACAAGAAGAATGGATGGGAGAAGATGAGGTAGAGAAAATTTTTGCCAAGACATTCTTTGCAAATAAGGTGGATAAAACAATTTCTAGAAAAAAATTTGCGCCTGTAAAAAAGGAAAATATTAGTGGTTATACGGGAATAAGGAATGATAAAAAGAAACAAGACGGAACATTAGAGGAATATATACTAATAGATGGGTATAATGTAATTTTTACATGGGAAGAGTTAAGGGAGCTTGCTAGGGTTAATATAGATGGGGCAAGAGATCGTTTATTGGATATAATGTGTAATTATCAAGGGATAAAAAAGTGCCATTTAATGGTTGTATTTGATGCCTATCAGATACAGGGGCATAGGACAGAAATACTGGATTACCACAATATCCATGTAGTATATACAAAAGAAGCAGAAACAGCAGATCAATATATAGAAAAGTTTGCGCATGAAAATTCAAAAAAGTATCAAGTAACAGTAGTAACTTCCGATGGATTAGAACAGATTATTATACATGGGCAGGGATGCCTATTAATGTCATCAAGGGAATTTTTAAAGGAAGTGGATAAGGTAAATAGAGAAATCCAGGAGAATTATCTTGGGGCAGAAACAGAGATAAAGAAGGCAATGCCACTTGCCAGGCTAGGGGATAAAATGCCGGAAATAGATAGATCTTAATTGTTTTTTAGTTTGGAATGTGTTATAATAAAAAAGAATGTTTTTTAGTCTGATGGAGAGGAAAAATGAAGATACGGGATTATTTTAGGAAAATAGCAGATTTTTCACTGGAACAGATTATTATTTTTGATGAGCGAGGAGAAATTTTGTCTGCCAACAGGGAGGCAGAGCAAGGGCTTGGGTATGAAGAAGGAGAGATAATAGGAGTAGATATTGGAAGGGTAATACCAGGCCTTGTACATAAAACGGAAGATGGGCAGCTTGATGCGATAAAATGTGGGATGGAAATTATTGCTGGAAGTGTCTATCGGAAGAACCAGACTTGTTTTCCAGCCGATATTAGGTTGCAACAAGTAGAAGAAACCCCGCCGTTATATGTTTTTTTAGCAAAAGATTCCCGTGAGCATGTTGGGG
>ERZ808040.2340-NODE-2340-length-10733-cov-9.560342_pt1 | contig 10733 bp, 13 predicted proteins | sample MGYA00380191_ERZ808040 | MGnify/ENA primary metagenome ERZ808040 (study PRJEB31490, sample SAMN06133395) | mouse gut metagenome | isolation source: J6 | host: mice | place: China: Chengdu | collected 2015-05 ... | reverse complement strand
GTCTAACTATCTTCCATTTACAATCATAGAGGAATTCATAAGATTAGAAAATCCGCAGGAATATTTGGCGCTTACGAATATCCAATTCCTTTATCAATCCTTTTATCATCTTCCACATCTAAAATACGTGCGCGATAAAGAATTGTATCTTTTGATACAGAAACAACAAATTCTTCTCTTAAATCATTTAAAAAAATTTCATCTATTAGCCATAATGCCCTTTGCACTTCCTCTTGATTAACTTTCTGGCTACCAGAAGCCCACCAATATAAATTATTAAACAGCGCTGCGGATGTAAGACTCCTGAAATCATGCTCTGCTACTTTCCTCAATTCATTTTGCATGTTATCCATTTATAACCCCCTCTTGTTTACATACTGCTATTGCTACATCTTCTCCCTGTTCAATTGCCGTTTCAACCGCTCGCTTCGCATATTCTAATAATTGTTCAGATTGTCGACGTGATTTTTGAGACTTTTTAACCATTTGAATAACTTCTTGTTCCACTTTGTTTGTAAACAACGGAATTGGCATATTTAAAATATCATCATCTTTAATTACAGGATAAGACGTACCAACATTATATTTTAAAAGCCAATCACGATATATTTCAGTTCTAAGAAGAATTTGTAAAAGCTCCTTGGGATAGTTACTATTTTGTCTAAGCACGGTAAATGCTCCACTCACCAAAAGATTGTCCTCTTCTAATATTGACACTGCACCGCGATTGGGGCGTACTGTTGAAACAATTACATCCCCTTTTCGTGTCATAATTTTAGCATTGTCAGGTAAGTTTTCTGTTGCAACAACATTAAAAGCTGAACTACCGTTCCCTATATTGATATCACCAATTTCAACATAATGATATTCATTCAAATTGCGTAAACATTTTGTTTTTATTAATTGGAACCTATCTCTAATTCTTACACAACCGTCGTTGTATGTTAGTACGGCGTGTTCATATTCATCATATTTTTGTTGATAAAATTCTGCATCTAATCTTCCCGTATTTCCATAAGAATTTTTAAATGATTTGATACAATATTGGTCTGCCTCAGGATTAAAATTCTCTAACCCCAATGTTTCTATCAGTAATTTCTCCGCTTCGCTGTAAATATGTACTGCCTCATCCATAAGTATTTTAATACTATCTACATACTCTTTGCAAATATACTGAAATTTCATTGAAAATTTGGGAATAAATAATTGCTCAAAATCTTCTAACAATAACCCTGTTTGTGCTGCACCACGTTTAAATTTCTGAATCTGATTCTGCCCATATTTTGTCTTAATAAATATCAGCATCGTTTCTGGCATAATGCTTTCATCACAAGATCGCAATATCGCCAATTTACAACTACAAGTTGCCTCTCTGTCGGATGTCACTAATGCACTGTTTCCAATGATTGCTCCGACAATTGACATCAACACGTCGCCTTTCTTTAGATAGGAACGCCGCATAGCAGCTTTATTATATGCCCCTTTTGAAATATATAATGGATTTGAATTTTCAATAAACAAATTATATATATCCTGCCCTCTGTAATATGGTACACCTTCATTACAAAAGTCATCGCTAATTGACATATGGTTTCCATCAGATACATTAAAACATTTGCTAAATGCACTCTTATCCCATTTATCCAAAACTTGTTCTATAAAAAGATTCTTTTTTTGATAAAACTCTGCATCAATTCTAGTTGTTCTTTCTAAGTCTGATAACCTTATTTCACTAATCTCCAACCCATCCATCAACTTCTCATAATATACTTCATCAAACTCTGTCGCAGATGGGTCATTCAAAAAAAACTCAGATGCTCCTTCTTCGCAAATTCTATAAATGCTTCTGCAATTCCATCTGCTGTCAACCCATCATGGTTATACAGGTCATGTTTCACAATTAAATGGTCATGCTCGTCCAACATATAGGAACCACCATCATTTGTTCGATATATTTTATTGCCCGAATTATCCTTACTCGGCTCTCTCATGGTAGCAAAGAAAATCGGGTAATCCTGTTTCTTTGGGCATAATTTATCATCCCACTTCTGAACAAACAGAACCGAGGTTTTCGTTCCTGTATGCGGCTTAAATACGTTTCCATGCAATCCCACAACTGCAAGAATTCTGCATCTTTCTGCAATAAAATCGCGAATATATTTATCGGAGACATTATTAAATCTGCCTTGTGGTAAAACAATTGCCATTCGTCCTCCATCTTTTAAGAACTGTAGGTTTCTTTCGATAAACAAAATATCTCTACCGACTTTAGATTGATATTTCCCTTTCGCATTTTTACCCAGCTCATATTTTGAAATAATACGGCTCTCTTTTATATCTCCTGCAAACGGCGGATTTGCCATAAGAATATCAAACGCAAAATCTCTATTTTGATTTTTGGTTTTGCGCATATCCCTAAGTCCTTTCCAGCCATCATGATAAATATCTTCCCACTCCTCATCTTTGGTAAATTCATCCCACCTGTCGTAGTCCAATGTATTCAAGTGCAAGACATTTGTTCTGCCATCACCCGCAATTAAATTTAGCGTTCTTCCCACACGCACTGCTTTCATGTCGAAATCAATTGCAAAAACATGTTTCTGCACATAATCTTCACATTCCGGCAGTTTCTTCTCCAATGTGAAAAGATGACTTTGCGGGATGTTCTTTTCCGCTAGAATACTCTTCCAGACGTGGAAAATCGTATGTACCGGAAAACCGCAGCTCCCAGCCGCGGTATCAATCATATTTTCGTCTTTCTTTGGATTCAGCATTTTTACGCACATATCGATCACATACCGTGGTGTAAAATACTGTCCCTTTTCTCCCTTTTGCGACTTACTCATCAAATATTCAAAAGCATCGTCCACTACGTCAAGATTTGAATTAAATAATTTTACATCCTGCAAGCTGGCTACGCACACAGCCAAGTGAGATGCTGTCAATGCAATCTTTTCATCATCATTAAACACACCTTGCCATTTCATCTTTGCCTTATTAAACAGTTCCTGAATACCCGTCTTTAAATCTTCATCTGTGTCCCCATAATTACGAAATTCCAGTGTTCTTGATTTGTCTCTCCCACTTTCCAACTCATCATAAAGCTTTGTAAAAATCAATTTGAATACTTCCTCAAATACATCAACTCCGGCATTGGCAAGAACTTCATCTTCCATTTCTTCAATCAAGCCCTTTAATGATTTTTTCTCGCTTACAAGTTTATCTTTTGTAACTAAATCATTAATCGTCCAACGTTCTGTCAAAATATCCTTTAATTTCTGATTTTCGCTCGGTATATCAGGAATATCTTCAAAAAAATTAGGATCTTTCCTATGGTAATAAGAAATCTGCTCCCCATTTGTCCATACTCCAATAATCGCTCCTGTCGCATTGCAATATGATTTCAACTGTTCTTTGCCGTCTTTTAATTTTGGTTTCTTTAATTCTACAATAATTTCTTCAGAAGTGGGATGATCCTTATGAAAAATGACAATATCGGCACGTTTCTTTTCTCTTCCGAACGTAATAGCCCGTTCCAATTCCATCCGTTCTACCGGATAGCCATATTCATGTATCAGCTTGTAAAGATATAACTGCCTGACAATTTCTTCCGGTGTCAATCTCACATCTTTGTTTCTGACAAGACACTTTACATAAATCTTATCATTTTTCTTACTAATGTTCCGCTCAATAGCATCGATCGCACTATTCTGAAACTGCGTTAATTTGTATTCTGATTCTTTTATAATTTCTTCTAATATCCTGCTCATTTGTTTTTCTCCTATGCAAAAATGTTTTTCAAAAACTCTCTTTAATGATTATAAGGTTCTTCTTTACCAATGATTACTGACTATGCCATTCATGCTACAAATTTCTCCCGTCCAAATAATCAATCGCAGTTGAAATCAAAGATATACATCTTTTGTAAAAATAATCAAAGTGCCTTCTATCTTGAATATCAACTTTTGTTGTTTCATGATGCCTAATTCTAAACTGATTACCAATCGTTGTTAATTCATGAAACTCTTTATCAAATAAATCCATATAGGGTTGCTGTCCACCACTCATATCCAGTACAATTTTTTCTACAGATTTCTTTTTATCTATAGTTGACGAACAGTAATATGTTTTCAATCTTTCAAAAGCATCCCATAATTTTTCCACTGCAAGTTGCAAATTATTTTCATCGTAAAATTTCATTGTCTCTTGCAATAGCTCCTTTAATCCTGCTTCTTCCACAACCTCTAATGAAACTTTGCTGATTCGAGCATCAAATGAATTTACAATTTTTCCATCCTCAAGTTGAAATCCAATTTCGTTTAACTTCAATATTGCATTAATTTGAGCTTCATAATCAGCCAACATACTGTGTCTGGCAAATAACTCTATTGCATCTAATACATAAGCTGGAAAATTTGAAATAATAAAATCATGAAGATTATCTGTTTCAACATATTCTTTTTGGGCATTGAAATATTTCGGCACATAAAACTGCCTTATATCCGAAAACACATCTGCTGCTATTGTTGTATTATAATTAAAACCTGTTTCACTTGTTGCCTGATATGGTTCATTGTACTGTTCCAAAACTTGATATATTTGATTTCTAGCCTTTTTACTTATGGAAAAATTACTTCTCTTTTCTTTTATTTCTTTAGCATTTCTTTGTGAAAACGGAATAAAAAAGACACTTTCCTCTCTCTGAAACACTCGCCAACCAAAAACATCATGATTAGACATTTTATTGACAGAATAAAGTTCATACCCATCAATTCGCAACAACCTGTTAATTTCTGTTAAGAACTCTTTCCAATAACCTTTTTCATATCTGACAGTAGGATGAAAAACTTCGCACAGAAATTTCAGGTAGACCTCATCCTCACCATTTTGCAAATTAAATCTTGAATCTTCAAAAACCCAGCAATAGGGATAATCATCATTATTGACAGTATGTTGCCAAATGTCCTGCTCCGCATTTTCAAATCTTGAATCATTACTTGGCATATTGTGCAAAACATACATTCTTTTTAGAAATTCCAACTCCTCAAGGCATCCAAAATATTGATATGTAACCGTTTTAGTATCAAAAAAATCATCTATCTCTAATCCATGTCTGAATAAATCCAAAATATCGCGTTTTGTTATCTCCGTAATACGTTTCATTTTTCTCCTTAAACAAATTGTTTTATATTTTAGCGTCATATCTAACACTTACCGTCGCATATATCATTGGAAAATACCATTTTCCCAACAACTCTTGCACTACGCAAACATGACCATCGTTTTGCTCATTAAACAATCTTTTCCCTATTCTGACCATGATATAGAAACCGCCTAACTTCCATAATCAAATCATTTGGATCATCGTCAATTACCGCATAGTAAATTATATAATTATCTACATAAATACGATAATAAGAATACCTTCGCTCTCGCACAGAATAATATGGTTCAAATGATTCAGCCACTGGAAGCCGCTCCATAATAGCAGACTCTACTTTATCCAATAAGTCATTTGCTGCTTTCGGATTCTTCAGTTTCTTCGCAATATAGGTAACTTTTTCATCAAGGTCATCATAAAAAAGTGGCAGATAGCTCAATCTGTACTTTTTACTGAACATTTATCTTCCTCCGTAGTCCTCCGAAAACTTCTTCATGGCTCATCCTTGTATCGTTTTCCACTGCAAACCTATCTGCTTTATCCAATGCAGCTTCAACGCCATCCGTCAACTTTGAATATTCTTCAAGACTAAGAACCACCATTGCTCCATATCCGTTTTTTGTTAAATATACCGGCTCTCCCGCATTAACAATTTTCTCAATATCAGGGAACTTATTTCTTAAATCTGAAACAGGTCTAATTTGCAACATAAGCGTTCACTCCTTATCAATATTCTATCTTAATTTTATCACCATTTATATTTTACCCTACAATCTCAAAAAAAACAACCAACACTGTTAAAAACTTTTCTTCATTAGCTTTATGTACTATTCCAAAAGCATAATAAGTTGATTTCAGATAAATGGGAGTTTTCCTGCTATGGAGAAAACTGCCATCTTGTAAACTGATTTATTTAGTTATGAGCAATGTCATTTCAAGGCTCTTTCAAAAATGGTGTAGTAGTGGTGTAGTAAGCGCCTTGTCACTCCGCAAAATCATGATTTATAGGCTTTTTCAGGATTCTTTAGGATACTGCCGTGGCACACAAAAAGTATCTTGGTCATAATAAAAATTCCTCCTAAAATGCGTTGAATTGCCTTGTTTTGGTACGTTTTGCGAGGTTTGTTTTTCTGATGACTATTGTTAAAAAATCACAGAATGAGCAAAACGGGGCAAAATGTGGCAAGTTGAAGCCGTCAATCGTAGTAAAAACATAGTAAGAATTGGAAGTTTTTACTACTGCAATCTTCCCTTCATGTTATACAATGTATTTATATTTTGCATAAAATTTATTGCCTCTTCTGATCCAAATAAATATAATTGTGCCATACTTATCTGCATCGTGTTATATGCAATAACACCCTTAATAGACATATTTATTATATTACCCTTTGCCTTATCTCCTGAAAGCATCGGTGCTTCCTCATCTTTCACCCTCATTACAACAGACATACGCTTTGAAACCGGAATGCATATATCATTAAAGTGACACCATATCATCTGAGCCGGATTATCACTTATAATAAAATCCAGTTCTGTGTCATTATAGCCAATGAACCAATCATAATTTTCCACTAACATTTTCATTGTTTGTAGAACAGACCCCAATGACAAAATATTTTCCAGTTGTATATTAATTCCCGGAACACAATTTTCTTCTATAGTTTTTCTTTTTGTATCTTCACTCAATCCCAAATTATCACACATTTTATTTAAGACTTCTTCTGTCTTGGAATTGATGGCATCCATCCTGTCCCTAAAACTTTTCGTCCGATACGCAAGTTCATGTATAAAGCAAATAAATCTTGCCCGTGATTTATCTTCATAAATTATTTCCGGAGCAGCTTCCAAATTATCAAGTAATTCTTTATAAGCGCCCTCCATACGCGACAACGTATGCTCTGTTAATTGCTCATCATGATAAAATTTACTTTCTTTAATTGACGGAAACGCTTCAATGTCCCATTTCAATACATCTTCTATCACATCCTCTGTTGTATCATAAAAAAAGCGTTTCGAGGCAAAATTTTCTGGGTTCTGATTATGCAGAATAATCCCTTCTTGTTTCTTTAAAACCGATATCCTTGGGTTATCTTCTGTACCATACCCGAATCGTTTAATATACATTCGAGGAACATAATGCTGATTTTTTGTTTTATCCATAAATACTGCCTTCCTCTCAGTCCTCAAAATTAAACCTTCGAACTGCTTTGATTATTCTACCATAAAACTGCCCATATTTGGAGACGAAATTATAAAAAACGCCCCACCGAAGCAGAGCGCTTTACCATCTCCTTACCAAATTGCCCGGAACATTTTCTGTGACACAGGCTTTTCACCCTTCGCCTTTTCGAGTTCCTTCCTCGCTATCTCCAAATCCTCCATTCGCTTCAGTTCATCCGCAGCATCCTCCAGTCCGAGATGCGTATATGTATTCAGCGTCACCCCGATCTCACTATGCCCCATCAGGTATTGAAGCGTCTTTGGATTCATACCCGACTTTGCCATGTTGCTGCAGTAGGTATGGCGGCAGACGTGGGGCGTGATGTTCGGCATCTGCACCCGGTAAATCTCATTGTACCGCTTAACCATATGGTTGAAACGGTGTTCCCAGTGCATCGCCACCAGTGGATTGCAGTCTTTATCCACAAAAAGGAATCCGCTATATCCATCAACCACCTTTTCAAACCTTGGTGGCTCCCTGTCCTCAATGATGCCCCGGAAGCATTCGGCAACATCCTCAGTCATGGGCAATTTCCTCGTTCCCGCATTTGTCTTTGTGGATTCAATTACCAATATCTGCTCTCTGCTTATCTCCTAAAGATGTATTTCCCGTTTCCTGATTAAGCATCATAAGTTCAGCACAGCTGCAATTTCTTGGATCTATAATCCATGCATGGTGCTTCCTTTCAAATTCTTTTCCTCTGCGGTCTTGCCCTTTAATATGTAAATTGGCGTATCATCCGAATAAATGTCTGAACGATGTATCTCAACGCTCTCCCCTGCCTTTGGATTTCAAAAAGACATCAATGGTTCATTCACTTTACTTCCTCTGTTTATATCTTCTATTTAAATATTAAAATTCTTACCTAAAACTCTCTTTTTACCCGTCATATAATTCGAGTTAATCCCAGTATTATTATCAATACCATTTACCGACATAATGTTTGCCCTCCGAAATAATTATATTTATTGGCGGTTCTTCTGCCGTTCAGAGCCGCACCCGCTCCCTCATAATAAGTCCGAGCGGTTCATTACCTCCATGCAAATGTACCTGCTAACTTCCCCTGTCAAACTTCATGACTAACACCCCCTCGCTGAAATTATCTGCTCTCTGGCACTTTATCTGCCGGGAACCGGCACTCCATTGTTTCCGCATGTCATAATTATATCATTTCTGTCGTAAATCAAAAGAATCTGTCATCCATTAATAATACGAACCAGCCCTCAAAAAAGTTTCACCTCTCTTGTCATCAGCAGCGGTCCCCCCTCTCTCCCGCTCAGAACCGCCCCTGCACCCTTGCAGTCCGCAGAGGCAAAGCCTTACGCCTCTGCGGAATAAGGTGTAAAGATTATATCTTCATATCCAGCCCTTCCGCCATACCGGATTTCCCGGACACCATTGATGTAATGCTCTCGTCTGCAAAAATTTCATCCAGAACTCCCGCAGGAATCGGCTTGCCATGCGTCCATCCAGGCACCTTTTCTTTCACGGCACTGGCTACTTTTGTTCCAATGCTTATTTCCAACTGCCCTAAAGTCCATGCCGCCGCTACCCGGTCTTCCTTCTTTAATGTCTTATAATAATTGTTTTTTGCCTGGGCCATTTCTTCCCACTCTGCCTCATTATCACCAGACATTCCATTGTATTTATAAAACGCATCCTTCACGCTGTTAAAAACGCGCTGCTTCATCTCATCAGATACCTTGATGATCTTCCTCGCATTGGGATTGTTGGTAACGCACATCCCTTCCACACCATAAGAATTTTTCCTATGTCCGGTAAGCTGGTCTTGCAGCGTATTCCTGCCGCCCGCCCCGGAACGCCTTGCCCCGGCGAAAGGCATATTCGTATTTGCTTTGCAACCGTTTATCCTTGATAAAAGCTGCCAGATTCCCTGGCTGTTATTTCCTATACGCATAATAAAATCCCTCCTTCTATATGGTCAAATCCAACTGTGCGCCTTTGCCTTCTTCCTGCACTTTCACAGGCTGGCTTGATCCCACTTTTATCTGTTCCATCAATTTTTCCACGGATTCCGCCTTTGCCAGCTTCTTCTCCTTTAAGACTTCCTCCTCTTTCTTCTTCGCACGTTTTTGCGCTATCTGCTTCTGTACCTTTTCCTTATAGACCGTGCCGGGGTTCTCCATTGTGTCCTTGCTCCTGCCGACCATCCAGTAAGATACTTTCCCATTTTTGTCAATGAGGGCTCCTGCACTGAGTATCTCGTCATTGTTCTCCCTTGCGAACTTCTCTATCCGCTCTGAATTGCCGGACATTTCTGCAAAAACCTTCTCATACTTTGCCGCCGCTGCCGGGTCTGACGCCATCTTCTCTACGATGCTGGATGAAACCGCTATGTTGTTATAGCCCCTGCTCCCAAGCATATAAGCATCTTCCTGTTTCCCATTCTTGAAGTCTGCCACCGTTATGTTCACATCCTGGTATTTCTCTTTCAGACTATTCAGATAAGCCTGCGAATCCCCGTTAAGGGAACTGCTCCCATTTGCCCTGTCTGCCGCATAAGTGTTTGTGTAATCCGTTATTCCTGAAATTGCCATAATAATCATCCTCCTTCAAAAAATCTTACCTGTGGCCCCTCTGTCATTCGGAGCCGCCCATGCCCCCTTATGGTAAGTCCGGGCAGTTTATGCCTCCATGCAGACATACCGCCTAACTTCCCCTGTCAAACTTCATACCGTTCACCTCCTTCCAGATCATCCCCGGCAGGGGCGCATGGTTTTTGCGCCTCTGCGGAATGGGGTGTAAAGATTATATCTTCATATCCAGCCCTTTTGCTTCTCTCGATACTGTTGATGTGATACCTTCATCCGCAAAAATCTCATCCAGCACATCAGACGGTATCGGCTTGCCATACGTCCAGCCAGATACTTTTTCCTTTACAGAACTGGCTACCTTGTTCGCAAAATTTACCTTCATCTGTCCTAAAGTCCAAGAGGTGGCAGAACGGTCTTCCTTCTTTATCGTTTTCAGGTAATCATTTATGGCCGCATTATATTTTTTCTGCTCCGCCTCGTTATCGCCCGACATACCGTTATACTTATAAAATGCATCCTTCACATCATTATAGACAAACTGCTTCATCTCGTCTGACACAGGCATAATCCTTTTCCGGTTGCTGCCCTTCGTTATCACCATGCCTTCCACGCCATGCGAATTTTTATAATGCCCGGTAAGCAGATCTTCCAGCGTATTCCTGCCACCCGCACCGGAACGCCTTGCCCCGGCGAAAGGTGTATTTGTCCTGCCGGACAAAAGCTGCCAGATTCCCTGGCTGTTATTTCCTATACGCATGATAAAATCCCTCCTTCTATATGGTCAGATCCAACT
>ERZ808040.2338-NODE-2338-length-10742-cov-18.848008_pt1 | contig 10742 bp, 13 predicted proteins | sample MGYA00380191_ERZ808040 | MGnify/ENA primary metagenome ERZ808040 (study PRJEB31490, sample SAMN06133395) | mouse gut metagenome | isolation source: J6 | host: mice | place: China: Chengdu | collected 2015-05 ... | reverse complement strand
TATTTTGCGACCATTTAAAGTTGACGAAAAACTTAAGAATTATTTTTCTAACAATTAACAGATTTTTAGAAGTTTATGAGGTATAACATATGGCAAATACAATTAGAGACACAGAAGCTATGGAGCGTTTTTCAATGGCTATTGAAGCATTTGATGAACGAATTGAATCAATTTGTTCTAAAATGGAGGCTGCGGTTTCGATGGCAGAAAGCGGAATGAATGATGATTCAACAAAGCAGGCTGCTGAAGTATTATATGATTTAATATCTTCGGTCAAAAGTGTTACTACTCCGATGGATGATGTGGGAAGTTCTATTTCTAAAGATGCAAAAATTTTAAAACGAGCTGAAGATATAAATTATAGGAGGTAAAAAGCAATGATAGTTGATGCAGACCCAGGTAAAATTGTAGAGTTGGCGGGAATAATAAGAGATTGTTATATTTCAATTAGCAATGAAACTACAGATTTGAATAGCACTCTAAAATCATTTGGGACAACAATTGATGAAGAGGCTTTTTATCAAATAAGTGCTAAAGTGACTAGCTTACTTAAACAGTTGGAAGATTCTCAAGAAAGCGTTGTTGTTATTTATCAAAATCTTATTAAATACGCTGAAATAGTAGAAGAGGCGCAAAGAACAATGAATTCTTAAATTATTATAAGTAAACACAGACTATATTATTACTGTGTTTACTTATAATTTTATATAAATATTTATTGGTGGTGATAATACTTTGGCAATTATAAATGTTAATTCTAAAGCATTGAGAGAGTATCTGGAATCATTACAGAGATGGTCGATTATTTTTGATGAAATAGATGATAATTATGATGATATATACAAAAGAATAAAATCTGAAAGAAATAAAGTTGATTCAAAAAACGATTTAATTATCACAGAAAAAAATAAACGCTGCATTGAAGCAAATAATCGTTTAAGTGAATTTATGTTTTCTATTAGGGAAGTTTATAGTTATGATGATAGTATAATTAAGACTATTAATTCATTGAATACTTCTGTTCGCATTTGCCAAAATGATTTAGAACGTTCAAAAAATATTAAAAATAATATTGCCTTTTTATATAATGATATTGATGAATTGTATCAAAAAAATAAAAATAATATTCATTTAGTTAAAGATAAAATCCTAGATTTAGTAAAAAAAAGCGTAGATAATCTTGATGAATTTGCTGATGTAACAGATTCTGCTAATGAAAATATTAACAATATTGGATATGTTGTTACTGGTACAAGCAATGTTAATGGTATTGTTTGTAGAAATCTTTCTTCTATTGCCAATACATCTCAAGAAGATTTCATTAGTAATGCTGTTTCTAAATGTCTACAAAGAAACAATAATACTCCCTGTAAATGTTATAAAGATGATATTAAACATATAGAAATTGAAGGATTAAAGGAAACACAACAAACATGGCAAACACAGGGAGAATATTCTGTCTTTAATACCCCTGAGAAAACTGGTGAGAAGTTAGATTCTAATCAAGGGAAATTAAATACTTTTTTAGGAACCTGTGGATGTGTTAGTTGCGTTAATGTTTTAAGGCTGGCGGGGATTGATGTTTCAGAAGAAGAATTAGTCACTTATGCTGCAACTCATGAAAATGAACAAGGCGAGGCTCTATGTAGTTATGGCTCTTTTGATTATGCAGCTAATGGTGGAACTACTGTAATGGATAGAAAGAATATTTTAGAAGCGTATGGTGTAAAATCTAAATTAGTTCCCCCTACAATAGATAATATTTTTGATGAAGTCAGCAATGGTAAAGGTGTTATTGCATCTGTTCATGCAAGTTTTCTTTATAATGGGGAAATTTCTAATAATGACAGACATGCTGTAACTATTACAAGTGTAAAATACAAAAATAACGAACCATACAGTGTAATTATTTGTGATTCGAACGGAATGCCAAGTGAAGAATACCATGTTGGAATTTTCAAAACGGCACTAACAGGAAACCTGTTAAATGTGACAGAAAAGATTATTAGGTGATTTTATGATTAGTTATGATGAAATACAAAGAATATTATGTGGTGAAAATTTCTGTAGATTAATTCCAGATGGTTTGGTCCTGTCAGAACCTATATGGGGCGTAAAAGATGGTTTAAATATTGTGAGTTTTTTTGTAACAAGTAAGCTTAACCATATATATAATCCACTTTATAAGTTTTCAATATGTATCGATTCAACAGAACTTGTTAGTTTTTCAGAGTATGTTAATCCACAATTGAATGAATGCAAAAATAAAATTGGAATGAATTTAGAAGAGTATGAAAAATATAAGAAACAATTTTCAGCTGTTGGAGATATGTATTTTGGTATTCAAGAAGTAAATTCAGAATTAATCTGTGATTATGTGGCAAATCTTTTTAAATTAATGCCAGATTCATTAATGCCATATTATAATGAATTATCAATTGATTTTTTTGAATGGGTAAAGGAAAATATAGAATAGGTGGATAAAAATGAACAATAAATTTGATGCAAAACTATGGTTTGTCGAAAATGAAAGTGAGTTAAAATCAGAAACAGAAAAAAGTAAAAATGCGAAAATTGATTTTGTTAGTGCACTTGAACCTTTTGAAGATTTGATTAATACTGAAACAAAAATAACATCGAAAATGGCGAAAGAATTTGCTAATAAGTTAAATTCTTCGTTATGTACAATGAAAAGGCTATTGGGACTAATGTCACTAATTACATTGATCTTAGGAATACTTTTGGCAGTTGCAGGAATTTCTATATGCTTATTGATATTTTTAGTATTTATCATTGGGTATTTAAAAGTGTCAAAAAAAGTATCTGTCTTGAAAAAAACAATAATATCATTAAAAACACCAGAAAAATTTGAATTGTATTATGACAAAGTTACATCTGCACAATATACTAATTTGCCATTTCGCTATGATAACAGAGCAGTGTATAATAACGATAATGCTATATTTTCAATTGATAATATATGTCTTATTTATATTGTAGAAAAGAAAGTGCATTTTGGTACAATAAAAGGTGATTTGATTAAATTTGATAAATCACTTTCAAAAGAAAATCAAGATGCTTTGATAAAAATTCTTAAAACAGCAAATCCAAATATAATGATTGGTTCAGAGTACATAAAAGAAGTTAATAAACTAATCGGAAAATAGTATTGACAATGGAAATTACATAACCTTTTTTAGAGTAGACGATGTTATATATTGTTCGTCATCAGATTTTGAGGTAGGGGTGGTTCAAGTTTTGTAGTGGTTGCAATTGATTTCTATACGAAACTGTAACGAAAGTTAAAAGTGTCAGTAAGATTGATAATATCGTTGTAAGGGCAAAAGCATAGACTGTCAATGAGCTTGCAGTTGCCAGCGGTATTGAGTACAAGATATATGTAGCAAAGTAATGTCGACACATATTCTTGATGAAAAATCACCAGTTGTTAAAGTATATTATCATAACACTAAAATTATATAGTTTTTAATAAATAATCCCATTCATTGAATCTTTTTGGATTGATGAATGGGGTTATTATTGTTTTATTTAAAATTTTTTAAATATAAAAAAATTGTGTTACTTTTTGATTTTTCTGATACTTAATACTTGTAAGATGAATTTTGTAATATTTAGTTGTGAATATAATAGAATATATATTTTTTTGTCGCAAAATTGTGCAGTTTTGTAATTTACATACATTTTTTTAAAAAGTATGTTATATTAAAATATAATCTAATACATTTAATTTATATATTATTTGAGTAACTTTAAAGAATAAATTAGGAGAGTAATAGTGGACAAGAAAAATAAAAAAATAAAAGTATCAATGATATATTTTATAGCAATTGGCATCATTTCCGTTATTATATTTTTATCTCCACTAATTATGCGTATACCAGTTATATATGAATTTGTTTGTGGCTTTTTATCAGCATTAAAAAAGGTTGAGTACAAGAGTGCATATGTTGAAATTGTAGGTGCAATTTTAGGAACACTTTTAGCAATTACCGGAGCTATATGGACACAAAAAATTTCAGATGAACATAAAAGAAAAATTCAAAAAGAAAAAAATGCATTGATTATATATTATGATTTTCAATTTGCAATTGATAGCATTTTAAATATAATGAACGCAATTTATCCATCAATTAAAAATAATGTTATGCCTGAGGATGAGTTAATAATTACTAAATTCCGAAAAATAAAAAGAAAAAATCATATATATATAAATCCTGATTGGAGAAATTTAGTTACAAGTTTGAATGACAATCTTTCTGCAGATGAAATTCGTGAGGCACAGATTATATATAGCCGATTGACCATGATTAGTATGAATTTAAATGCTAGTGTATCAGAAACAAGTCGTAAAGAAGATAAAAATTCTTATTCATTAATGTATGATATGATTAGTATTGAATCTTCTTTAAAAGAACCGATTTCATATGAAATATCAGCTAATGATAAAATATCTAATTTACTTAGTAAAATAGCCCAAATAGCATCTGTTGAGATGCAAAATACTCAAACAGATTAAAATAATAAATAATTAAATGTATTGAAGGAGTATTAGTATGAACCCTGTAATTTCATATAATGATTTTTTAAATTTTATGCGTTGTTCGTTAAATAATCAAAACAAACTTATTCCGGTGATTTTGATTAAACCTAGTACTGTACTATATTTAAATAGTGAATATCATCTTGACCATATATTCGATTATTTTGATCGGCGCACTGGAAAAGATATTCAGTTCTTTTTACCTGGATATTCACATTATCCAAGTACATCATTTTCGGAAATTTTACCTAATGTGCGTCCTTATAACAAAAAGGCAATTGCATTAAGAGTGAATAGATTAAATGAAATATATTATAGCGATAATGATTTTGTTAGTTTTATTGAGCTTTTAGAAGAAAATGTTCCTAGTTTCAGATACTATGGACATACGGAATTATTATTTATAAAATATATTTCAAGTACAGAAGATAATTTGGGGAGATTAGATTTTAATAAATTTTACCGCTTTAATTTATCTCAAATCTATTATTCAAATAATCATGGATATCGTGATATTGAGATTATTCTTGAAGAAGTGTTACATTTGATTCGTGAAATAAAGGATGAAGATGAATTAATTAAAAGAATTAAAAGCATTTTTGATTAATGAATATATATGTTTATAATTTATATCTATTTATATTTCTTATTTGACATAATATTACTTTTAAATTAGTGAAAGAAATAATAATAGTTGTACAAGTAGGCATATATTATAACTATTTATTGTTTTATAAGAAATTGACAAACAAAGTTTTTATATTATCACAAATTGTAGTGATATTTGATTGGAGAAAAATATGAACTCATTGATATATAGTTTTCTACATAAGCATAGTGTTTTTATTTATCCTGTATTTCTTAGTATTTTGTTCTTCACTTTATTCAGTGTATTACCAGAGAAATTGAAAGCAAAAATCACTTTTTATTTTAAGAAGATACTACCAATTCCTAAATGTAAATATGAAAAATATAATAGTAAATTATTATGTCAACAGTGGCAAATGCTGATTGGTGTTCTTATGGTTAATGTATTTGCTGTATTAGTTTATGATGATTTTTATCGAAGTTTATTGTATTTATCAATTACAATAAGTATATTTCAGATAATTGCAATAATTAAGTTTTTTATTAATAAGTCAATTGTAAGTAGTCAAAATTTAGTTGTTCCTTTTGTTTTAGGATTTTTAAGTATTGTTTTAGCATTTACCCATATATATTTTTATTTATTTGTTAATTTGAAATCTGGATTTACAAATTTTGATTATCAAGGAATGAACAGTAACAGGTTGAGTGATTGGTTAAACTGTTTATTCTATACTATTTCATTAATTATTCCGTATCCATTAACGGATTTATCACCTAACGAATATTGGATGAAACTAATATCATTACTTCAAATAATTATTTTCTATGTTTTTATATATAGGAAACTTGCTATTTTGTTTGATAAAAATAAAATAGATTGATTATTTTTAATATTAAACTCGATACAGACATTCGGCAGACACTAAGTACTGAAATTTGGCTGAATTACGGCATAAATTTCAGTTAACTCTACCGCTCTGACTCCGTCATTTAAGGTTCGAATCCTTATACCTCTGCCATATCAGGCTGACAAAAAAGATGTCAGTCCTTGAAACCCCGATTATATCGGGGTTTTTTGCATATTAAGAGGCGAAATTTTATCATTCATTTTCATAGATGTATTTGGGGTATTTTTACCAAGTGTAAGGATTTGAACCTTAAAATTGAATAATTCAGTAATCAAGGATTAGTAATATTGGATATTGCTAATCCTTTTTTTATTTTCAAAAAACAACAGAAAGGAGAAAAGATGTTTTTTACAGACGGAAAACTTCGTGGACTTGAAAAGTTTATGCAACTGCCGAAATATCCAACCAAGAAAGGTGGTGGAAAATATCGCGGTTCATATCATTACACGAAAGGAGATTGCAACTGTGTAAATTGTCTGCATTGGAAAAAGAAGTATGGATGCAGTCAGAAAGTTTGCCCGTTTATTCAGGAACGAATAGATTGCGGTGCTTGTACTTTTGATGTAGGACGGATTTTGCGGACATTCAAAATAAAAAAGAATGTGGAGGTAACAGACAATGGCAAAATCATTATTTGAGGAACTGGGCGGCAAATACGAAAGGCAAGGGGATTATTTGATACCGTGCTTAACTGTACCCGCCGAAGAAGAACAGGCAATAGGCATCTGGGGGCAACGGCATTTAGATTATCTAAAACAGTACCGTAAAGTTACATACACCAATCTTCTTACAAGCGGCAGGCTAAACGCCTACCTTGCCGACATCAACAGACAGGCACAGGAACGCTTTGAAAGGCTCATAGAGGGTATGAAACAGGCACAGGGCATAACGGAACAGCTAAAGGCAGAAAACGCCTTAGAATGGACAGGATGCCTCAATAACATAAGGGCTTGTGCGAGGGAGATTGTGGAAAAGGAAATTATTTTTGCATAAACAGATGATTAGTGGCAGGGGGAAATCCTGCCGCTTTTTCTGCTTTAGTTTGTCAGCTTGACAAATAAAGGGTTAAGGAATATAATTAGATTCAGTATTATACAAGGAGTTAATAAATATGCGGCAAGGTATTCTTAAATAAACTGTCAATTTGATAGTGGGAACAAAAAGTAGCAGTCCCGTTTCACTTTTAATATGGGGCTTAGTTTTTTGTACCCAGTTTAAGAATACTTTTATCATGTAATTTTATATGCCCGAAAACATATAAGTGTTTTGGGGCTATTGGAGTTATTTACCCAGTGATAGGAGTATTTATCACTGGGTATTTTTATGCCCTTTTTTGGGTGTTGATAGGAGGAAAATCACATGAAAATAATTAACTTAGGCATTCTGGCTCACGTTGACGCAGGAAAGACAACATTAACGGAAAGTTTATTGTATACCAGTGGTGCAATTGCAGAACTAGGGAGCGTAGATGAAGGCACAACAAGGACAGATACAATGAATTTGGAGCGTCAAAGGGGAATCACTATCCAGACAGCAGTGACATCTTTTCAGTGGGAGGATGTAAAAGTCAACATTATAGATACGCCAGGCCATATGGATTTTTTGGCGGAAGTATACCGTTCTTTATCCGTATTAGACGGAGCAGTATTATTAGTTTCTGCAAAGGATGGCATACAGGCACAGACCCGTATACTGTTTCATGCACTACAGACAATGAAGATTCCGACAATTTTTTTCATCAATAAAATTGACCAAGAGGGGATTGATTTGCCAATGGTATATCGAGAAATGAAAGCAAAGCTTTCTTCGGAAATTATAGTGAAGCAAAAGGTTGGGCAGCATCCCCATATAAATGTAACGGACAATGACGATATGGAACAGTGGGATGCGGTAATTATGGGAAACGATGAACTATTAGAGAAATATATGTCAGGGAAACCGTTTAAAATGTCAGAACTGGAACAGGAAGAAAACAGGAGATTCCAAAACGGAACGTTATTTCCCGTTTATCACGGAAGCGCTAAAAACAATCTGGGGATTCGGCAGCTTATAGAAGTGATTGCCAGTAAATTTTATTCATCAACGCCTGAAGGTCAATCTGAACTATGCGGGCAGGTTTTTAAGATTGAATATTCAGAGAAAAGGCGGCGTTTTGTTTATGTGCGTATATATAGCGGAACATTGCATTTGAGGGATGTTATTAGAATATCTGAAAAAGAGAAAATAAAAATCACAGAGATGTGTGTTCCGACAAACGGTGAATTATATTCATCCGATACAGCCTGCTCTGGTGATATTGTAATTTTACCAAATGATGTTTTGCAGCTAAACAGTATTTTGGGGAACGGAATACTGTTGCCGCAGAGAAAATTTATTGAAAATCCTCTCCCTATGCTCCAAACAACGATTGCAGTAAAGAAATCTGAACAGCGGGAAATATTGCTTGGGGCACTTACAGAAATTTCAGATGGCGACCCTCTTTTAAAATATTATGTGGATACTACAACGCATGAGATTATACTTTCTTTTTTGGGGAAAGTGCAGATGGAAGTCATTTGTGCCATCCTTGAGGAAAAATATCATGTGGAGGCAGAAATAAAAGAGCCTACTGTTATATATATGGAAAGACCGCTTAGAAAAGCAGAATATACCATCCACATAGAAGTCCCGCCAAATCCTTTCTGGGCTTCTGTCGGGTTGTCCATAGAGCCGCTCCCTATTGGAAGCGGAGTGCAGTATGAAAGCAGAGTTTCACTTGGATATTTAAATCAATCGTTCCAAAATGCGGTTATGGAGGGGGTTCTTTATGGCTGCGAGCAGGGGCTGTATGGATGGAAAGTGACAGACTGTAAAATCTGTTTTGAATATGGATTGTATTATAGTCCTGTAAGTACCCCCGCAGACTTTCGGCTGCTTTCCCCTATCGTATTGGAGCAGGCTTTAAAAAAAGCAGGGACAGAACTATTAGAGCCATATCTCCACTTTGAAATTTATGCACCGCAGGAATATCTCTCACGGGCGTATCATGATGCTCCAAGGTATTGTGCAGATATTGTAAGTACTCAGATAAAGAATGACGAGGTCATTCTGAAAGGAGAAATCCCTGCTAGATGTATTCAAGAATACAGGAACGATTTAACTTATTTCACAAATGGGCAGGGAGTCTGCTTGACAGAGTTAAAAGGATACCAGCCAGCTATTGGTAAATTTATTTGCCAACCCCGCCGCCCGAATAGCCGTATAGATAAGGTTCGGCATATGTTCCACAAGTTAGCTTAACAGCTTGCAAAAGTCATATAAAATGAGATTTGAAAGGATTAGAGACTAATTATGATGAAATGCGAATGGATATTGTGTCCTGTTTGTGGGAACAAAACCCGTAATAAAATTAGGAAGGACACTGTTTTGGAGAATTATCCCCTTTATTGTCCAAAATGCAGACAAGAAAGATTGATTAAAGTTGACAACTTGAAGATAACTGTCATCAAAGAGCCAGACGCTTAAGACGCAGAGCCGATGAAATTGTGGAACAATTCACGAATCATCGGCTCTTTTTGTTTCGTATTTGAAAGAACAAACTCACCAAATAAAAAAAACGATATTCGGGTGGGTTATTTTGTTATACCCTAAATTACCCTCTGAATTTGTTTTTAAATTTGGAGGGATTTTTTTATGTCCTTTTTTCGGGCAGTTATCTATCTGCTCATACGAAGCAAAATTTATCAATACATAGCATATCAGAGAACGGCAGGAAACCAGTTAAAAAAATTTCTGCCTATGCAACGGCACTTCCTGCCTTGAATGTAGAAGTACAATCTCCATACAACAGAATTAATATTTCCCATAACCGTAAAGGTCATAGAGCCTTTGCGGTTTTTCTTTTGTCGATTTTTGTTGGAAAGTGCCATAGGGCTATTAGTGGTGTTAGGTGTCGTTCGCCACCTCTCCATCTGGATTTTGAACATTTCAAAAATTCAGATGGGAGGTACTTACAGTGAAATACGCACCGAGAAAGGTATATATCAAGGAAAGCGGCAGATATGTGGAACTGTCCTATACGGATTTCTGCCGCCGCAGGGAATCCGACCAGACCTATATGGACAAGCTGTTTATCCCCATTCAAGGCTGTCTGCTTGAAGTCGTGAGGGAGCAATACACGGACTTCTACCGAGATAAGGAACGGTGGCGTTATCTGAAAAAATTAGATACGAAGAACAGCCTGCTTTCTCTGGATGGATTTACGGACAGCGAGGGGAAGCCTTTAGACTTTATCGCTGATGAAGCGGCAGACATTGCGGAAACCGTTGTCAATGCGGTTATGGTGGACAGGCTGAAAGCCGCCCTGCCTTTGCTGTCGGATAGTGAACAGGAATTGATACAGGCAATCTTTTTTGACGGACTTTCTGAGCGTGAAGTCGGGGCGAGGTTCGGCATAACCCAGAGCGTTGTGAACAAACGCAAAGCCAGAATCCTAAGAAAACTAAGAAAGATAATAGAAAATTAAAATTTAAGGCGTTCAGCCCCCTTGTTTTTTCCTTTGGGAAAATGAGGGGGTTTTTCTCTGCCCTCTCAATCAATTCTGATTGGAGGAAAAGAAGCATGGCATATAACCACGGACGGGAGGACAGGAAATGGCGTATCTGGAAAGAAGCGGAGGAAAAGCTGCTGCGTGAGTGCGGCGTTGA
>ERZ808040.2335-NODE-2335-length-10757-cov-4.439700_pt1 | contig 10757 bp, 10 predicted proteins | sample MGYA00380191_ERZ808040 | MGnify/ENA primary metagenome ERZ808040 (study PRJEB31490, sample SAMN06133395) | mouse gut metagenome | isolation source: J6 | host: mice | place: China: Chengdu | collected 2015-05 ... | reverse complement strand
TAAAGGACGTGCTGAACGCCAATGGGAGTGTCAGGGATCTGCTGGAAACCGCCACGCAGAACCAGCTCCTCCTAAAATCCAAGATGGAGTGCGCACTGGATACCACTCCCGCGCAGGGCCCCGCTGGTCCCACCGGCTCCACCGGCCCCACTGGCCCTGACGGCCCCGCTGGAGCCACTGGTCCCACCGGCTCTGCTGGCGCGACAGGGGCCACAGGCGTGACAGGAGCCACCGGACCCACCGGCCCTGCCGGTGCAACGGGCGCTGCCGGCCCTGCCGGCCCCACGGAGACAATCATTTATGCGCAACAATTCAGACAGCTTTTCCGCCAGTTTTGCAGAACTCCTTTGGGTTATTCTCTATGTACTCTGCAATACGGCGGTATTGGTCTGCATAATTAAATTCGATTTCGATGCTCTTATCCTCATGGACATAGATTGCGTTGACAAGCTCCACCAGCAGGCCACGGGACAAGCTGTCAATATTGCGGTGTTTCAGGAAGGCGGTCAAGTAGGGGGGGGCGGTATCAATGCCCTGGGCCAATATCTCGCACTCGCCCTGGATATGCGCAATCGTCTCCTGGAGCTGCTGGGACTGTTCTTCAAACCGGACCTTCATGCGGCGGTACTGGTCACGGGTGATGTCGCCGCTTTTCCAGTCCATGTAGAGGTCGTCCAGGACCTTTGTTACCTTTTCCAGCTCTCTTGTCCTCTGTTCCAACAGGGCGTTCAAGCGAAGGGATTCCGTGTGTACCACGGGGGCACAGTTGATCTCGTCGATCATCTCGGCAAGAGAATCTACAAGGTCGATCTGCTTTTGGATTGTGGCTAAAACAGCTTTTTCCAACACATCCAATCTGATACTGTGCTTGGTACACTGATTTCTGGATTTTTCCTGGTAGGTCCTACACTGGTAATAAACATGCCCTCTGGCCGTGTGGCGTCCCATACCTTTCCCGCAGTCAGCACAGCGGATAAAGCCGGAAAATAAGTATACCTCCCGTTTGCCGGGCGCCGTTCTGGTATCACGCTTGTGCAAGTTCTGAGCAGCTTGGAACATTTCCTTGTCAATGATGGCCGGAACGGCATTTTCTACAATATACCATTCGTCCTCTGGTACGCTGGTTCGCTTATGGACCTTATAGCTGATGACCTTTTGCCTGCCCTGGCGCATGACACCGATGTATAAAGGGTTTTGAAGGATACGCGCTACGGTAGAAGGCGGCCACATTCCATCGTTGTATTTACAATGGGGATTTTCGTAGTGAAAACCTTTGGATCGTTTATAAGCCGCAGGATTCAGGATTCCATACTCATTGAGCCGCTTGGCAATTCCGTTCTTACTCAGACCTTCGGTAATAAACCAGGAGAAAATATCCCGCACTACCTGGGCGGCTTCCTCGTCGATGATAAGGGAATTTTTATCCTCCGGGTCCTTGGTGTATCCGTATGGAGCAAAGGCCCCGATGAACTCCCCGTTCTCCCGTTTGTGCTTGAAGGTCCGCCGCACATCGGCGGAGGTCTTGTAGGCGTACTGCTCGTTCATAAAGCCGGTGATACTGACTTCCAGACTGTGAACGACCTCCGGGTCCAGGAAAGTGTCAATCCTCGGCTGATAGAGGGAGATAAAACGGGTGTTGTAGAGCGGGATAAATTCTTCCAGAAAGTGTCCCTGGTTCGCGCTGTTCCGAAATGCCCTGGACAAATTTTTGACAATGACGCAGTTGATCCGCCCGCACTTCATATCCTGGACCATGCGCTGAAAGTCCCGGCGCTCCAGGTCTGTTGTGCCGCTGGTCCCGTCGTCAATGTAGGTGTCTACAACTTCATACAAACCATCTTCAAAAAAGCCGGGGATTTCATCGTTTAGAATTTGGTCTTGATTGACTACAGATTCAGAGACGATATTCCCGTCCTCACGGGACAGGCGGATATATTTTCCAATCTTCCAAACGATTTGCGTTTTGACAGTTCTGCTCTTGTCCGATTTTCTGATTCTCGCCATTACGGGGAGCCTCCTTTTCTCCCCCTTCTATAACAATATTATTATAGCACAAATGGGAAGAATCATCAACTTTTTAGTCCCATAAAGTAGGACTTTATCTTCTTATCAAGTGTTTCTTCACAGGATTTAAAGGAAATTCGTACTGGAGTGTTCCCAACCCGGAAACAGTATGGGTTGCCTACCTGATCCAGGTAGCTTTCCAGCCGCTGGCTGGCAGTTTCGCCGCTGACTTCTACTGTAAGAATATCTTGCAGCAGGTCAGGGGCCACATCTTTGATTTTGATGCGCGACATATCTTCCAGAAGGTTCTTGTCAATCATGGAAAGCACCTCCTTCTGATTTCTATGCGCAAAAGCCGGACTGTATCACTGGATCAGCCCGATTGCGACAAAATCAAACCCTTTCTGGAGATGATCCCTTTGTGGCCCTACCCATTGCCTGCGACGCTTTGAACGCTCGGACTGTGGCTGTAGGGGAGTATCGTTGGCGTATTACTCACAAATATTATTATAATTTGAGATTTTCTTTAAGAACTGGACAGTACTGTGACAATATGGTATGATAAACTAGCCGTTTCAAAAAAGAAGGTGGCATTATGTTAGCATTTTTCCTTGCTGTGTTGGAGAGCAACGAAGAACGACAGCAATTTGCTGCCATATATGAGCAATACCATGAGAGGATGGAGCAGGTCGCGCTACATATTTTAGGGGACCGGAACAATGCAGAAGATGCTGTTCAAAATGCATTTCTCCAAGTGATTAAACATTTTGAAAAAATTTATGAAATTCCTTGTGAGGAATTGCCCTTCTGGATCATTTCCATAGTGAAGAACGAAGCACTTATGATTCTGCGAAAAAAGCGCAATGTGGTTCCGTTAGAGGATTGGGACCGTTTTGAACAGAGCGCGGGCGGCGGGTATAGGGAGCTGGTAGAATTGTTCCGTCAGCTGCCGGAGACATACCGGGCCGTGCTGGAAATGAAGCTGTTGATCGGATATACAGACAGGGAAATTGCCCAAAAATTGGGACTTTCGGAAACAGCGGTCAGTTCAAGGGCCAGCCGGGGGCGGGCCTTGCTGAGAAAGCTGATAGAAAAGGAGGGGTGTTAGGTATGACAGACCAGGAATTGGACGCTCTGATGAAGCGTATCCTGGTTGATTCTATCAATCAGGATTGTGAGACTATGGATCAAGATGGTACTCTTGCTTTTCAGCCGTCAGCTTATCATCAGCGACAAATGCGGTCGATGTTGAAGGACCCTTTGGGATGGGCACGGAAGAAGGCCCGGCCGATGTGGAAGACCATTGCTGAAAAAGTAGCTGTAGTCCTGCTCATTATCTCCTTGGGTTTTGGAACTGTTATGGTCAGCAGTCCAACGGCGCAGGCAGCCTTTGTACAATGGATCACAGAATGGTACGAAACCTATATTATTTATCGGTTTGCAGGAGAAAATATTTTTGACGAAATGCCGCAATTTGAGTTTGTAGAGTTGCCAGAGGGATTTGTGGAGACTGAACGTACTGAGCTACCAAGAATGACGAGTATAACCTTTGAAGATGAAGCTGGAAATGTCATATTCTTCAACTACGGATTTATGGCTCAGGGGGGAACCAGTGGGTTTGAGACAGAAACTTCGGATGTACATGACATTGAGGTCAATCATAACAAAGGGCTGTTTTTTGAAAATAAGGTTCCTGGAAACTTTAATACAATTGCTTGGATTGACGCAGAGCAGAATATCCAATTTGATATCAGCGGTATTTTTAGTTATATGGACATGTTGCACATGGCCGAGAACGTTGTTTTAGCGAAAATGACGAAATAAATTTTTTCTTGAAACAATTGTGAGAAACTCCCCCCTTTCTACATTTACTTAGTAGGACGGGAAATCCGACCGAGTAAATGTAGAAAGGGGGGAGTTTTATGAAAAAGAGAGTTTTCTCCGCTTTTGTGCCACTTTTGCTGGTGTGTATCTTATCTACACCAATGGCGCAGGCAACAGGGCAACGAGCAGTGAAACCAAGACCAGATTTGTTTTTCCAAGGGACAACAGCTATATGTTCAGCAATCTGTCAGGGTGATAAGGTGACCGATAAAGTAGAAGCAACTATGACGCTTTACCAAGGCGATACCTACATAGATTCGTGGAGCAAGTCGGGTGCCGGAAAGATTACACTTTACGGAGAATGTAAGGTAACATCTGGAAAGACCTATCGTCTGGAACTGGCCTATTCTATTAACGGAGTTGACAAGCCAGTTGTGTCAGCAACAAATTACTGCCCGTAAAGAAAACTAACCCAGTTCCCCAAAACCATCATTGTTTTATTAGAAAGGAGCCGTACCGATGAAAAAAACAACAGTCGCCAAAAAGGCGACAGCACTGGCGCTGGTATTCATAACCATGACGGCATGTATGATCAGTGCGTTTGCTTATAATACTCCTACCGAGAGCGATTATAAGACAGTAAATGGCGTTAGGTATAAGATAACCACCGATTTGTATTTAGACGGGGGCAGGCAATACAGAGGCGCTGTTTATGTGAGCACCACGGATCAGTCACATGTTCCTGCGGGGACTATATTTGTGCAGGCGGAATTATATGATACTAAATCCACCAAGGCAGTCAGCTATTCCGATTGGAGCTATAATAAAACGGCAGACTACTGGGCATACGCAATTACACCCAACTACTATACTGACGACTATGTTCGAGCTACCGGAAACGTTCAGATAAACTATGGTACTACATATGAATCGTTTACCGCGCCCGCCACCCGATTTGCCATAAATGGCAACCGCTCGCAGGATATGGATAATAAACTCAAATTGGCGTTAGATGCCGATGGAAACTACCCCAAAACAATCAATGGAGAGACTTATGGTTCCGGACTTTCATCGTCCATCGTTGGATACAAACCAGATTTAATTTCGGCAATCGGTACGAATGGAGTTAGCGGTTATATTAGAAATGAAGATGCGAGTCCTAAGCTTGCTACTGTAAAAGATTACGAAATTTACATGGCAAAACTTGAAGCAGCCGACCGAAAAATTCCTTTATATGATTTGCAGGGGAATGTGATCGGCGATTTTGAGATTTCCAAGAGTGAAGATGTTGTTCCTGGTGCAGAAAGCCCTGAAGTTGTAAGGGAAGCGATTCAACAGGAAATGAACAAAGACCGGCAGCCAGGTCTTGAAGAAACAAGAGATTACTTTGCTGATCAGGCATCTCCCGTCTCAAACCTTCGGCTCGCTTCTCTCGATGAAGTACGCGAATTTGAAGCGCGCGCCATGAAAGAGTGGTTAGTAGACGGTGAATTTAAGAAGACAGCTGACGGAAAGACGTATGCGCCCTCTGGCGTTGCCCATATGGTGGGAAAGACACCTGATTTGATAGGGGTGATTGGCAATAATGGAATGCATGGATACATAACAAAAGAGGACCAAAATCCGCTTCGCCGTTGCGAAACGCGAGCCGACATTGACAAGTTTATTGAGTATCTATCAACTCACGATGAACGCACTGTACCTGTCTATGATTTGGAAGGAAATGTTGTTGACGAAATGACATTTTACAAATCTGAGAAGCCTTTTGGCTGATAATTATGTGAGCGATAATTTCAAGTTTGTTCTTAACGTGAAAAAGTAATCTCACGGTGGGATTCGATTCTGGACAGGATTCGTGTTTCGCTGTGAGATTTGAATGTACAGTAGCGCCTGGAAAGACCTATCGTCTTGAACTGGCCTACTCTGTAAGTGGAGTATATTGTTGTTGTTACAAATACCTGTCGATGGCACCAAAATGTGTCCTTCCAGATATTTTACAGATACGAAAGTCAATAGTGCTATATTTGCTTGGAACAATTTGATTGTGAAATGGGGAGTATAACTATGAAGAAACACATATCTTTTATTGTGGTTCTTTTAGCTTTAAATATTCTGTTGTTTGGGTGCGCAAAAACAAAAAATGTAACGATTAACCAACTGGCTGCAAGTCGATTCACCTTAGCCGAATCTGTAGAGAATCTTCCTGAAATTAGCGATTTAATTGTTGTATTTACCCCTGAGACCCAAGAAAATGTACTAACCAAATACTCGGATGGAAATGTATCTGTAGGATATACTAAGACCTCTGGTATAGTATCGCAAGTTTTATTTGGTTCTGTTTCTGAGGGAGATAGTATTTTAATTACTGAAGAATGCTATACTACCGATTCCGGGTCTGTGCTTTGGACGCAAGATGGCTACCTCCCGATGAATATTGGCGAGAGTTATCTACTATTTCTAAAAGCATATGATGGGGATTCCATCTATGCTGGAATGTATTTTCCAGTTGATTTAGAATACGGAAAATATGTACTACAGTTACCTACTACCATGTCTACTGAAACTTCATATACTAATGACCAGCTTGAAATAGGGCCTTATGGCGATTTGGATAATTATATTGAGTGGTTTGAAGCAGTCCAAACGCTCTACCCAGATATTTTTTAATTTGTTGACAATTAGTCAAATAGTTTATAAATATTGTTCAGCAGATAATTGAAATTAGAAAGGCAGCTTTTGTTGCGATTTTGAATCAAATAAATCTCACGGTGGAGCTGTTGACAAAGTCCCCCCCAAGAGCCTGAAATATGGTATAATAAGAACAGAGAGGGGGGCGGGGATATGCAGTTAAAATATCACATGGTAACAATAGAGGAGCTGGTGCCAGCGGAACATTTTCTGCGGAAATTGGAAGCGGCGCTGGACTTATCGTTTGTGTATGAAGAGACAGCCCACCTGTACAGCCGGAGGTATGGCCGGCCGCCCATAGACCCGGTGGTGATGGTGAAATACCTGTTGCTTGGATTTTTGTACAGCATCCCCTCGGAACGGCAGATCGAGGTACGGTGCGCGGACAGCAACGCGTTTCGTTGGTATCTCGGGATAGACCTGGACGAACGAGTGCCGGATCACAGCACAATCAGCCAGCTGCGGCGGCGGAAGCCCACGTTTTGGAAAGTGTTTCGCCGTCTGTTTGAGGAAGTGGTGCGGCAATGCGTGGAAAAGGGGCTTGTGAGCGGAAGGCTTGTGGCGACGGACTCCACCCATGTGAAAGCGAACGCGTCCCGGGCATCGGAGTACCTGGTGGAGGTTCAAGAGGAGCCCGGAGCCTACTGGGAGCGGCTGGACCGCTATGAGGAGGAAGGCCTGGCTGAACTGGAGCGCCGGACCGGGAAGCGCCGGAAGAAGCGAACAAAGCAGATCAAACGGGACAGACGCAGGACCCACAAACGAGTGAGCCGCACAGACCCGGAGGCCGGCCATATGAAGCGCCCCGGCAAGTCGAGAGGGCAGTATTATCTCTCCCACCAGACCACAGATACAGACTGCGGCATCATCACAGGTGTGACTGTAACGCCGGGAGACGTGTATGACTCGGTTCCGTATCTGGAGCAGCTGGAACATATCCATCGGAATGTTATCCCTGTTCAAGCGGCGACAGCGGACTCCGCCTATGACTTTCCCCTGGCCCACCGGGTGCTGGAGGAGCAGGGAATCACGTTCTTCGTCCGGCCCCAGGCCGCCCATGACCGTACCAATGTGGAACTGAAGCGGGATGCTTTTTCCTATGACATTGAGCAGGACGCCTATATCTGCCCAACAGGAAAACAGCTGCGGCTGAATACCCTGCACCGCAGCGCCAGCGGGCTATACTGGCTCTACCAGGCGGATAAGAGGGACTGCCAAAGCTGCCCGCTGCGGGAGAAGTGTTTGAGCGAGAATGACAGACGGGGCGCCCGGAAACTGGAGCACAGCTATTTCGCGTCGGAGCGGCAGCGGCATCTGGCGCACAGACATGATGCTGATTACAAGGATGCGCTCAAAAAGCGGCAGATCTGGTGCGAGGGCACGTTTGCCGCGCAGAAATGGGGGCATAATCTCACACGCGTCTTACGACGGGGCTTAGGGGCAGCGGAGGACCACTGCCTCCTTTCCGCCACGGCCTTAAATCTCAAAAGGATGATAAAATGGTTGGGATGACGCCATGGGGCGTCTTTTTTCTTGCCTGCAAGCTGCCTTATACTAAATGTTGGCTGCTTTGTCAACAGGCCCACGGTGGGATTCGATTCTTGATAAGATTCGCGTCCCACTGTGAGATTTCATTTTATGAACTGTAGTACATGGGCCTGCCTATGATGGCGAAACCGGCCTTTCCAGTAATGACAACGTTATTGTGGCTGCCCGAACAGTGGATAATCGGAATATTGCCGCTGTCACCCCAGCTGCCCACAATGCCAACGTGGGTATCATTGGGATAGAAAACCAGGTCGCCGGGTTGGGTCTTGGCCCAGGTAATAGGGGTGCAGTAAGTGTGCTGCGTGTGAGTGTCTCCGCCGTGGCCCAGGATGTAACTGCCGCCTGAGATATTGTAGAACACCCAATTGGCGAACCCGGAGCAATCCAGGCCGAAGGGCCGGTAGGTGCCAGTAGTAGAGTTGCCATCTGCCCGCACTTTTCTCAGCGTTCCCCAGCGGGAGTCCCAGCCGATTACACTTGATTTTCCGCCCCCAAAATATGTTACTTTACCCACCAGCTTGCAGGCTGTCTCCACTACGGCCCGGCGCTCGGGGAATAGGTCCACAGGCAAACGGCGCAGCAGTTCAGCGGCGTCACCCTGAGAAATGCTCAGCAGAATAAAGGACATGACGGTGATAAACAGGGAGCCCAGCAGGGAGACAAGCCAGAGTGGTATGCTCTCCAGTAGGCCCAACCCTTCTATGGCCGTCACGATCTCGCTGGGCAGGGTGGCCGCCGTGGAGACAGAGCCGTCCATACCGGACATGACCGTGGCGATGATCCCGCCGCACACGCTGAAAATAGCGGTCATAATCTCCATACAGCTGCCCACGGCCACCTTTGCCAGAATGAAGCGGATAAAATGCCGCAGGGCACTTTCCTTGTATTGATAAAAAATATGCAGAGACTTATTTGTTACAACACAACGTTTTTGTTCAGTCGGAAGACATGAAAATCAGAGGTCAAGATGATTCTTTCAACGTGACCTCTGATTTATCTATTATCAGAAATCTTTTCGCTTAATAAAATATTGTTTATGGATTTTCCACCTGTTGTAGGTCTGCCGGATCCCACTGATTCCCATAATTCGAGAAATTGTTGAAAAGCAATTCCAGCCGTATCCAATCGCCTTCAAATACACGAGTTAGTATCCAGGCCAAATGGTTTACCATGTATTTATTTAAGACTTTCATATCCTCTTGAGATAACTGACCATTTACATGCATATTTTCCACTGGCCCGTGGCGAAAAACATAATGTGTCAATGCTTTGGCTAATGCATCTATGTTTTTAAACTGAATAAAACGTTCTTTTGCCCGTTGATTCAGTGCATATAATTCTTCTGGTGAAAGCAAATCAGAAATCTCTTTCTGGAATCGCATATCTGCTAATCTTGAGTATTCCAAAAAGGCATTGTCAATACTATGCATCTGTATACTCACATTATATAATTTTCTTTTTTTCCTCACTTCGTTTTTTGATGTGCCAAAACGTTCTGCAATTAAAGAATCTGATAAGTTTTCTTCATAATAAAGTTGTTCTAATTCCAGTCTACCCACCTGCTCCCATTCCATAAAATTTCTCCTCTTTTTCTGTCGGTTGTGTGCTATTCTACACAAGATTCACTATAACTTTTATAGTCCATCCAACTTTTTGTAAGTCCTGCTTTGTCAAATCATCCACAAATTCAATCGGTATTGCAATACACAGCAACCCCCTTGCGCTTGTCATGGCCACATATTTACTATCAAAATCATTGTTTTTGACCTGTACGCCGTTCTTAAACTAAGTCTTCCCCAAAACAATGTCACCAAGATATTTCTCGCTGTTAAGCATCTTTGAAATTGTTTCTTTGCTTCAGATCTTTTTGCCCGTGGGAGATAGTACATCCATCCGAGCCAAGGAGACAGAAATCTTTCCAAGGCTGTCACCAGCAACAAAGCGCTCAAAGATGTGAAAAACATAGATGGCTTCCGCAGGATAAACTACCAGATCACCTTCTGCTGTCACTCTGTAGCCATAGCACACTAAAAGATGCTTCAGCGGACTATTTTTACTGTTTTCGTTGGAGACCAATGAAAACGTACTGTCGGTAATGCTGGCAGCTGCCGATTACTTATCTGAAAACATTAATCTTGGTATATTTGACTAACTGTTACTGATATGTCCAACTTGGACACCACATGGGCAAAAGCAGGCACCTCTCCAGATGATCGAAGAGGTGCCTGTCTTATTTGTACCTTGCGAATTTTGTCAAATACTGCTATATTGTCCACGGGGCCGATCCACCAGCAAGACCCAGGAGGTGAGGCCGATGAGCGCAGGCGACGTCATAACATTACATCTTTTTCTGTCTCCTCCGGCTCCCCAGTAGATCAAAAGCTGGATATCGCCCGATGTGCCCAACTTGGGCACATGGTTGAAAAATCCTCAACTAGACACCGCCAGGGCGGTTTGGTAAACTAAGATTGTATTTATTTTAGGGCGGGGTAAGTTAAGGAGGAGTGGCAAGGATCAGGGGGATAGTGGGCCCTCAGCCAAACCGCAGCAACCCTGAAAACTCGAAATATAGAAAGTTTATATTGAAATCCACAATATATTGCGGTATAAAAGAGGGTAATTGATTCTATGTGCGCTCCTGGTGAAACTCCGGGGTAGGCCATTGGCCTATGAGCAGGCAGGGACCGGCATTG
>ERZ808040.2334-NODE-2334-length-10758-cov-9.886434_pt1 | contig 10758 bp, 4 predicted proteins | sample MGYA00380191_ERZ808040 | MGnify/ENA primary metagenome ERZ808040 (study PRJEB31490, sample SAMN06133395) | mouse gut metagenome | isolation source: J6 | host: mice | place: China: Chengdu | collected 2015-05 ... | reverse complement strand
CATAATCTTTCCTCCTGACTCTGCTGGATAGATTATACCACTCGTTCTATATGTCTATCAAATGGGGTATAAGGTACATAGCATTGATGAGTTAATTGCGGATGGAGAGGAATTGTCAAATCGTTTGAGAGGAGTTCATCAGAACAGGTCTACTCTTTCAGAAGTGATTAAGCCCTATTTGCAATTGGTCGTCGAAAATGAAAAGGATGAGTTTACGGGAATCAAGACATCAGATATTTGGAGATACTTTCGTTTAACCTGGTCAACTCCTGCAGAAACTACTCCAGGGCGTACAATGCAATATCTTATCAGGGATGCTTCCCACCCGATGCATGCCATAATGGGAATTGCATCACTTGAAAATTGTGCGGTTCAGATAACCTGCCGAGATGATTTTATAGGATGGAATCAGAAAGCTTTTATCGAACATATTACATCCTTACATGTAGAGCAAGCACGGAGTGAATTTGAAAGGCTTTTACAGTATATTGAAACTGGAATTGAGGGTATTAACTATTCAGAGTTGTGTACAACTGCCACAGTAAAGAATCCTACCGATGAGGACATCCAACAACTTTTGGAGTATGCTTTCACAGCAGAGCAGAGAAGGCAGGAATTACTAAAGGAGGCATTAGAGGAAGGTATTGATGAAGCTAACAAAAGCGAACTGGGCAGTATTTCAAAAGAAACAGAGAACGCCTTATATAATCGAAAAAGAGCGGAGCAACTAGGGCGTTTGTTAATGGCAAAAAAATCCCTGCTTGAACTTTATAATTCCGAGGAGTTTGACGAGTTTTGGGTTGATTTTTGCAATAGTGAGATAGGAAACTCGGCAATTAGGACTGCTTTAGTTGCACAGAAGACACAACACATAGGTTCCAGTCTTATGGAACTAAATGTTTGCGGTGCAATACCACCCTATAACGAGATACTTGGAGGGAAACTTGTAGCCTTGCTGGCAACTTCACCGCAGGTTATACACGACTACAAGGAAAGATATGCAAATCAGGCCAGCATGATTGCTAGTCGACTAAAGGGGGAGAATGTATTCCGACCGGCTGATCTGGTGTACATTGGCACAACATCCTTGTATTATGTCGGCTCAAGTCAGTATAATCGTCTGAAGGTTCCAGGAACCGTTTTTGGCGCAGATTTTGATGTAATGTGGAAAAGACTTGGGATGACTATAGGCTTTGGAACCATGCATATTAGCAAGGCCACCACTTTAAGTCTGACAGAAGCAACCAGTGATGGCTATAACCGAATCAATCATGTTTTTGGTGAAGGTGCAAGCCCCAAGATGCGATTACTCACTATGTCAATTCGAGAATTACTTGAATCAACAAATGAGGATTCTAAGGACTTCTCTAAGCATGCTATGTCAAGGATTGTTTATGGAGCTTGTTTGGCAAAAAACACAGTTGATTATCTAATGGGTATGTCGGATAAGCCTGAGTATTATACGGATATTGAAAATTACCAAGAGGGCACACAGTTGATAATCGACTACTGGATGACAAGATGGCTAAAAAGTCGGTTGAATTTTGAGCCGATATATCAAAGGATAAGTAATTTTGACAAACAGAGTTTTCTGGTTGGAAATCAGGTTAATGATGATGAAGAGTGGAAATTTGAAAAGCTCAAGGAGGTGCCCCAGATGCCGTCAAATGATGATAAAAAGGTAGGCTTACAGTTCATCCGCAATTTCTATAGAGGTACCAGTGCCTACGCCGATCACATTGACACAAAACTGCTCTCCTATATTCACCTGAAGACAAGACTGGATGATGCTATAATTGAAGCTGTAAGGACAGGCAAAGATATTGTCCTAACCGGAAATCCAGGAGATGGTAAGACCCATATTATCAGAGTGCTGAAAGAGCAACTGGCACAATTACCTACACCGGTGATTACCGAATTGGACGCCAGCACATTGTCGAATGAGGAAATCTACTCTCGATGGAAACGGGCAAATAAAAACCATACACCATTTGTTATTGCAATCAATGCGGCTGTGCTTTACTCGGTGTATAAGAGCTATCCCGAGTTTGAGCCAATTAAGGAAACATATTATCAAATGACCCATGCGGTTGTATTTCACGATGAAAAAAGTGAAGTAGAGTCGTTAGTTGTATTTGATCTCAGCAAAAGGGAGTCCTTAACACCTGAAGTACTGAAACAAGCGATTCTCCGTATGACTGACAAGAGCCATTATGAGGAATGCAATAGTTGTCCATTAGTAGAAAGTTGTGTTGTTCACAGGAATCGTACCCTACTCAATAATGAACTTTTTCAGGAACGACTCAGTTTAATTCTTCAGCGCGTTTCTCTTAGAGGCTATCATGCCACACTTAGGGAAATTCAGAGCCTTATTGCATATCTCATTTTTGGCAATAGAAGTTGTAAGCAGCTTAATCAAACATCAGGGAACAGTGAATATGATCTCGTGAACTTGATTTACTCTGGAAAGGGAAAACTTTTTACAGCAATCAACGAGGCAATTGACCCTATCAATATTTCACATCCTATTTGGGACGAGAAATTATTGCTAAACACCATTGACCAGGATTCATGGATTGATGGATACGCGGTACCAGCTGAAGCGATTTCATATGATAATGAGGTCTTATTCAACCTTAGAAAAAGGCAGTTTTTCTTCTTCAATCGTCATGGTATCGAGTTGCTTACAATCCTTGACGATGATATCTCCCGGTTCCAAAGATTCTTGAACCAGGATAATGGAAAGATAATTAAAGAATTAATCTCTAAGTTAAACGGTTTCTTCGGAATGGTCAATGGCTCAAATACTAAACTGCAAATCTGGTCAGGTCATCGGTATAACAGCGAGCCCAGGAAGGTACTCATATCAGCAGGCGCAATCAAGAAAAGTGAATTTAGTATTGGACGACCAGTCTTGCTGAATAGTATGCGGACTGGGATAGATATGATGTTCAGCTACATTAGGCTGGAAAAGAAGGACATGCCAAATATCTTCTTGAAGGTTGATTTTGAAATGTATCTCCTTTTGAATGAAGCGGAGCGAGGGGTACCCGTTCTTTTTATGGAGTCAGATCTTGTAAAGAAGGTATGGCGCTTTATTGAGCAGCTGCGATCCTATAAAGGGATTGATGAAGAGGATACCGTTGAACTTGGCCTAATGGATGTCCAGAATAAGAGAACAATCATGATTACCATTGATAGAGAGGATAACAAGTACTCTTCTATTGATAGCGAAAGAGCGAGAGAGGGTTAACCGACATGAGGCAGATTTATTTACGAGAAGCGCGCAAGGATGTAGATAAGCTTTATGTGGGGTTTTCGCCCAATGGAAGCTCGGTGAAGCCTGTTCACATTGCAGGCGGTTCCTTGCGTTGCATATATGGAGAATATAATCGAACCCGAAGCATTAAAAAAATGGCACTTGTTTCCGATTCAAAGGGAAATGTCCCTCCTGGTAATGATGCGGACACAATTTTTGGCGAACTCACTGATAGCGAAAAAATAGAGGATGGCATTACAGAGAATGCTGTTGAATCAATGAGAAATGTAATGCAAAGACTTCTATCTGTTGATAAGGGTGTCTATGTGGTTAAAGGCTTGAAGGATGGTATGGTTTCCTACTCAGCTGGTTCAAAGTATTTCTTAACCAGCAAGGCAATGTATGAGGATGCAGGAGAATTTATTGGAAGTGTCATCAGAGGCTATTGCCCAAGACTTGCGAAATACATAAAGGAACTTCTCGATCAGGCTAATGACCCTATCACTCTTTTGTTTGAGCCGGTTCTTGAAGCGGATATGGAGGTGTTTAGCGACCAGAATCAGCATGAGGATATACCCGCATTCAGGGATATGAATGAATGCACAACTTGGTTTGTCAAAGGAATTACTGATAGCGGGGAATGCTTGCTGGATAATCTTCGTCATCATCCCAACCCATTGACACAACTCAGGCTATTCAACTTCTTTTGTGTTTTCTGCTTGATGCGGTATATGACCATGCTGGAAGCATTCTATTGTGGTGAGACGATTCGTCCGGTTCTGTTAGACTTTAGCGGGAAAGGTCCTAGCTTCAGTAGTGTTGCCAGAGCGTCTGAAATGTCCTATACGCAAATTTATAAATCAATAAACAGGTTTTACGCTTGGGGATATGCAAAGTGGCTAGGCAATAATGGCTACAGTAAGGATGAACTGTTAAATTTAGAAACTCCAATTTATGAAGAAGGGAAGACTGTATCCAAGGCAAGCAAGGAAGAGTTAGATACATTGTGGTCGCTTGCAAAGGAACGGGCCGCAGATTTAGATGATACTGAAAGTTTATTGATGTTTGGCGAGACTATGTATGATATGCTTGCAATGGAGGCATCATCGCACCCAATTACATACTTAAGATCTCTTGGCAATTTGTCAGGAATTCTTTATCCGCCCGATAAACTGCATCCCAACAAACGCTTTGTTGTTTCACAGGATATCCTGGAGATGCTTCTAAGATGCTGCGTCAATTCGGATGAAATAGTAAGCGGAATGGATATTAGGCAGCGCTTATGGGATAGGTTTGGAATCATTATTGGAGGAAGCCAGTTTGAGATGCAGACCCTCCGATCAAGCGGGATGATTCTTCAAATTGATGAGGACGCACTTGAAGAAAATTTTTCTGCATTTGCATTAGTGCTTGAATCGATGGATTTTGCCGAGGTTATGGCAGATGGTATTTTGCAAATCAGGTTAGGAGGTACCGAAAAGTAATGAATAAGCAAGATTTAGTTACTGCACTTCTTCGTAGGCAACTTGCTAATATAAAAGTCGGTATCTTAGTCAAGGGTGTTGACGATATCTTCCCAGAAGAGATCATCAAAGCTTTAGCAGCGAATGGGAAACATTTATATGCAGCGGCCATTGGCTATGACGGGATCATCGAGCATTTGGGGAGTCAGTACGATATTACGAATTCCATAGAAAAATCCGTACTCTGGAGAGGTATGCCTGAGTGTGCAGGTCGCATAATTGTTTTCGTCAGAAATGATGCGGATAAACTGCATTCACTGGCAGAACTTGAGATAATTACTACAAGAGATATTGCGCGCTTTTTGATAGAGCAGCAGATAAAAAGCGAAAATAATACCCCAACCAACAGTTTCTGGAAAGCATTACAGGAAACCTCTGACTTCTATACATTTGATACACTTCATGAATTTGTTTCCGCAGTAATGGAGAATGACAACCATGCAGAAGCAATCCCGCAGAATATGTGGAAGCTGAATTTGTTGTGTGACGTTGAAATACTTGGGACTAAAAGCAAGCCTACAGAACGCCTTGCCAAGAACCGCGATTTAATTTTTGCCATTGGACAATTAAGCGAGGATTCCAGAAAAAAATTGAGCCGTTCTCTTGTAAGGGCATCGGCTAAGGATAAAACTCGCCTGCAAAGGGCGTATAGAAACCTTCAAGGCTTCTATAAGTACGGAAATCATGACGCCCTAAAGGAACTTGATTTGGAAACAGTTCAGGAATTATTTTCTGCATCGCAAAAGGCAGGAAAAAAGCAAAAGGATAATACGGTTCAATCAGGTGAGACCTCTGGTACACCAGATGCTATCGCTATCACTCCGATTAGACCTCAGGAGTTAGAGCAAATAGTTTCTGATGCTGTTGTATTTGGCGATGAGGAGGCCCAGGAAAATATCCAAGCTTTATTAAATGAACTGAATACACACTATGACACGGAGACAGAAGAAAATGATGATTCACTCCCGATTATTGGAGGAATTTTCGGTGACCGCAATATAACACTTGAAGCACATCAGGCGGACCTAAGAAAATTAGTCGGCAAATTCTGCAGTACTACAACTTGGGGCGGCATTATGGAGACAGACGAAAATGTTCTAAAGGATGCCATTTCTGCAGATATTAGTTCAATGCAGTTGTTTGCTCCAGACAGTAAGGACTCAGTTGTGGCTTTCGTGGGCGGAGTTGATGGAAACCAACCGCTGTTTGATTTCATCATGCAGTTTGATATGCAATTTGACAGCAAGGGATTAGAAACAGCAGAGAGGTTCTCTTCGGTAATTAGTAATCTCAAGGAAAAGAGAGAGCAGTTATTCGCCTCCCTTGATATGATAATGTATCATCCAGTACTGCTATTTGGAGCCTCCGAGAAAGACAGAAAAAATCTTATTGACTATATTCAGGCCTGGGAGCAGTTATATCACGCCTTTTGTGTAAATGAACCTGCTATGAGACAGATTAGTGCCGGAGGTACCAACTTTATCGCTAGGGCTATTTTGTCGTTGGATGTTCTCTATGTTAAAACACCGAATGAATGGAAGGGCATTTTATTACCACTTCACCCTATCTATTTATGGCGCTATTATGAGGTGTTCAAAACACTTCCGACCAAAAGAACAATGCTTAGCGATGAAGATAAGAAAGCCCTGTCAAAAGTTCTTTCACAGCTTCCGCAGCTGTTGAGCTTTATTGTTGCTAATAGCATAGTGACGGCTACAACTGAGGACCGTGTATTGCCCTGTTCGGGAAGTATAGAAATGCTTCCGACCTTTGAAAACAAAACAAATCGGTATTTAGGAAATGATGGCACCGAAGCTGTTGAAGAAATTCTTACTCGGTGGGTTGGTTTTGCACCATATACCAGGAATGAAGTAAGAGTTTGCTCTATTGACGCACCTGACTTGATTGGAACTATTCGCCAGATAAAAAGCTTCATGGATAAGAATTCTGTGAAAAGAGTGGTTTACGATGTTTATTTGACACGAAACCAGAATGGAAATACAGAATTGTCGAAGCTAGATTATTCTGGAAGGGATTATGAGATTGGAGAATACATTCGGAATGATCGTATCTCTATTAGTATCCGGAATATAAGCACTTCGCTTGCTGTAAAGTCTGCACTAGATTTAAAGCCAGTACATGTGGCGTTTTACTTCGACCAGTCATCCTATGCAATTGAGTTTGGTCCTAATAATCACAATCTTTATATTAGTCCGCTTGTCATTACATACGATTATGACTTCGATGAAATTCAGCATAAGGGCAGTATTTACCCTTCATCCGAAATGGATTCTGGTCTTATCGGTGATTACCATAAGCTAATGAGATCGGCAGACATCATTAGCAACAATATGAATCCTAGGACTACTTATAACGGAAATTCGGATATGACAGCTGTTGTTTCCACTATTAAAGGCAAACAAACCCAATGGCTTGTTGTTGCGGATAGAGATACAAACAATTATCAACCTGCCGCAGCAATCCCAATCGGTGAAATGCAGTACGAGAAGCGTATGGTTAATGCTTGGGCTGCGGATGATTCTAGGATCATTACTCAATATTTGACCTTGCTTCGCGGATACAATTTGTATCCGAAAACGGGAACTCTTGTAGAAATACTACAGAGGTTTGGCCATATAGCCTCCAATGGCTTGATAAGTATTCCAAAATTTGGCGCCGATACGCAGGCGGTTGATAACAAGAAAAAGGGATTAATCGGCACCTTGTTTGCTGCCTCGTGGTATATGAGACAGCATGAAGGTGATGCACTTGTGGCTTCACTTGATGATGATAGAGCGCGTTTGTGGTTACAGAACAACAAGCATGGAAATGAACGCGCTGATCTGATTGGCCTTTATTATGATGAGGATACCAACACACTGCATGTTGAACCTATTGAGGTTAAAACAAGGGACGAGTCACCAGATGCTACGATTACAAGGGATGAAGCAGACCCCAAGACATTTATCATCACTGGACATGCTACGGAGCAAATAGCATCTATGGTTGAAATATTGCGAGAAGTTTTCACGGCAGACGAAAGTTTAATGGATATGTTTACCGTTGCTCGGAAAGAGGTTTTGAAATATCAGATAGTTTCTGAATGTTTTCGCAATGTTCATGACCCTGACTGGCAGAAAAAATGGTATCTAATTCTGAAAAAAGCATTCAGTAATGAGAAGAGGCAAAATCTTACAATTTCTGTTTCCGGTCTGTTGCTTCATATAAAACTGAACGAAGCGTCCGGCGGGGAACATATAACTTGTAAAAATCCAGACTTTGATGACTGCCAGATTGAGTATTGGAAGTTGACCTCAAGAGAGATTCAGCAGGATGTGCTAGGTGAAGATACGTTAGTCAGGAAAACAATTACACTTGATTTTGATATTTCTGAGGAGCAGTCTGAAAGCACTCTGGAAACAGAAGATGCAATAATTGACTTTGATGTAGAGGTAGCCCCTCAAGCTGGAGTAAAAGATCAAAAGCATAGGCCTGTTGTTATCGCTCAACCCAGCGAATTGTCAGTAGCTATGGAGGCATCCACACAGTGCGATATTATAGAGCAAGGAACAGAAGCGCTGGTGGATAAAGATAGTGGTGTAAGCCAAGAGGAAATTGACCAGCTTGTAAAGGATTTCAAGCGTTCCTGTGGGGATTATCATGTTTCCTTAAGGGAGTGCAATACTGAGGATACTGTAGTTGGTCCAAGTGTGATTCGCTTAAAATTTAGGCTTGGCCGTGGACAAGCCCTACAGGGACTTTCTAGTCATCTTGAAGATATTGGACGCGAGATGAAAAGAACAGGTGTAATAATTCAACAGGTTCCAAATTCTGATGAACTGCTGCTGGATGTTCCGAGGCTTAAGCGAGAGAGAGTGCTATTTAGGGATGTGATTTCTACTTTGCCCAAGGTAACCTCTCCTGAGCAATTATATTTTCCATTGGGTAGAACGCCTAATGGAACAGACCTGTTTGAGGATCTTGGACAAATGCCCCATATGCTTGTCGGCGGTAGTACCGGATCGGGTAAGTCTGTATTTCTCTTCACAATGCTTGCTTCCATGCTGATGACGCATCCGCATAAGGAAGAACTTCAACTTATCTTATCGTCGGCTAAGCTTGAGGACTTTATTCATTTTGAGGGACTTCCTCATCTGTATTCTGGTAGTATTATTTCTGATGCTACCGAAGCAACTCGAATTATAAAGGAAGTGGTATATGAGGAATCAGAACGTCGCGGAAAGATGCTAGCAGAGGCGCGGGTTGCAAACATTATTGAATACAACAAGATTTCAACTGAGAAATTGGCTCCAATTGTTGTTGTGATTGATGAGTTTGCCGATCTTGCTGATCAACTGGAAACTAAAAAAGAACAGAATGCTTTCTACAAGCCAGTTCAGCGCATCGCGCAGGCTGGGCGCAGTAGAGGTATCCATTTGGTCATCTGTACACAAAGGCCTGAAGCTAAATTGGTTCCTTCAACTACAAAGGCACAGCTTAATGGACGTATAGCTTTGAGGGTGAATGATGGTATCTCTTCTAGGATGATTATTGAGGAACCTGATGCACAATATTTACAGAAACACGGAGACATGATTTACAAGAACGGTGACATCATTGAACGTGCGCAGGGTTATTTGATTGAAATTTCAGAGTTGGATGAAATTGTCCAGAATATAATATCTGGAGAACACATAAGGTAAGAGGTGATTAGATGGTGTCAGATTCATCAATTGAATATGGTGTATTTAAGGCTGAGATTAAAAACCGGTTTTTATGTACGGTAAATGTCGATGGGACTAACACCATCTGTTACATACCATCATCATGCCGACTTAGTAACTTTATTGATTTGGTAAATAAAAAGGTAATGCTTCGTCCTATTAAGAAAAAAGATGCTCGAACAAAGTATTCTGTTTATGCTGTAAAGTACAGACAATGTTATGTGCTTCTGGACCTATCAAGCTCAAATAAAATAATAGCTGAAAGCCTAGATAGAAGGATATTTGCTTTTCTTGGCTCAAGAAAAAAAGTTCTTAGAGAAAAAGTTGTTGATGGGTACAAGAGTGATTTATATCTCGTGGATACAGATACCATTGTAGAAGTAAAGAGTATTCTTTCCTTTAGTAAAGTTGCACAGTTTCCAACGGTGTTTTCAGAAAGAGCAAATCGGCAGTTAAGAGAAATTAGGGGACTCCTGAAAAGTGGGCACAAGGTATGCTATATGCTTGTATCTATGTATTTTGGTGTAAAGCAGATTTGCATTAATAAAGAACAAAAAGAATATTATAAGTTGTTTAGAGAATGCGTTGAACATGGAATGACAGTCTGTGCATTTTCACTTGGCATAAAAGAAAGTCAGGCATTTGTAAAAACACATGTTGATGTGAGATTTTAATATTTTATGGTTGTAAGTATTGGGCGAATTTTTCTTATATAAGTCCGGAAACTAAGAAGAACTACAGCATTTTGAAATGATTGGCATTCTTTGGTGCTAACGGTCCAAAGTGACCCGTTAGCAAAGCGGGGTGGACAAACTTTGTCCACCCCATCGGAAAGCAACTGTCAGAAGTGCTGGTTATACAAATCCGTCACCACCAACATCAACGGACAAATTTTATCCGTTGATGTTTAAACCGCTACTTGGCAAGCAGTGTCTTTGTTCCCACAAAGACTCGAAACTGCGATTTCCGGCGATGCCGGAAACCGCAGTTTCTGCTTGTTGGGGTCGTACCCCAAACCCCGTGAACAGCCCCGTAGCCGGGGCTGGCTGTGCGTTCGTTTCACAAACGCTATTGTTCCTGCTTCGCAGGAACAGACGGAGACTGCGCCTCCCTGCAAAGCGGAAAAGCGGCAATCCCAATTCTCGCCACCATCATCGGATTGCGGCAAGACTGGCGATAGTGTCAAGTTTTTTTCGCAAATTTAATTTCTGCCATTTGGTATCCGGTAGTCAGCCGGCTATGATATCAGACA
>ERZ808040.2330-NODE-2330-length-10778-cov-10.007756_pt1 | contig 10778 bp, 9 predicted proteins | sample MGYA00380191_ERZ808040 | MGnify/ENA primary metagenome ERZ808040 (study PRJEB31490, sample SAMN06133395) | mouse gut metagenome | isolation source: J6 | host: mice | place: China: Chengdu | collected 2015-05 ... | reverse complement strand
AAAAGGTTTCCTTCCGCCTTATGCCCGCAAGGGGCACGCCATGTCTCTAAGACAGCATAGCTGTCAAGAGCCAATGCTGTATCCCCAGAGCTAAAGCTCGGGGGTTTACGGCGGTTATGATAAGACAGGCCCTGTATAGGGATGACTCACTTTCCTTCAGTTTTTTCTTTTTCTATCTCTTTGCAAATGCTTTTTATGGTTGCCTCGTAGGGATTCAGGATTTCAATTGATGCGGACCACACAGGTAGACACCTCCTTTTACGGTTCTTCTTTGTACCACTTTTCGTATTCCTGCTCGTACAGCTTGGCTAAGACCATATGAGTCTTGGTAATTCCCTCTTGGCTGCCGCTCCCGGACGGTACATGATACGACATCCTTAGGGCGCTAAGTACAGAAGTGAGTCGCATCAGATTGCGGTATATGAACTCGGCCATCTCGGGGGACTGTTCCCATGTCTGCTTGATGAATACCTGAGATACAGCATTTGGGGTCTGGCTACTGATCCAGTCGCGGATTTCTCTTACTGCGTCCGATACACTCTGTTCATGTTTGATCACCAACATGATATCGTTCTTATCTGGGGTTTCTGCCATTACCTCCTTGACTGAATCGATCCTGTCAGCAATGAGCCGGTCAACGCAACCCATCCAGCCCTCCAGCGGCAGCTCGACGCATGTCGGCTTCACAAGGACCATCTCCAGCTTGACGTACTTCTTATTGGTGTACTGCCTGGCATGGTTGGGAACTTTCATATATAACCCATAGTCATTCATCAGGCTAGTGATATCAGAGAAACTTTTTACCTGACTCCAATCACAGGGGCAGAATACCCCGCCATCTTCGAGTACCATAACATCCGGCAGCAGTTTCAATGCAGTCACAAACTCATCGAATTTGTAGACATTTTTCAGCGACCCGTAGTCGTCATACCGCCCCTTTACTAAAGCAATAGGATTGTATTTAGAGCTTGGGTAGCAGCGGGAAGCCTCGTAGTAGTTTTCTGCCATCAGGACTGCGTAGCAATCCTCTCCCGAAAAGATAGGCAGATGGGAAATAAAGCACGTCTCATTCCAGCAACCCATAGATTATTCTCTCCTTTCTGTCGTTTCCTCGTAATACACCTTCACCTAGGCAACTTCCCATTGTTTAGAGCAATGGCATGATTGGAGAACGCCGTCTCCCCTGTGACCTCGCGGATCAGATTCAGTTCCTCAGGCAGGATGACATCCTGCCCTCTAGCGGACAACTCCACCTCAACGATGGCCCTGCCATCATCGCTGGCATACACATCCAGCTCCAGGTACTGGCTGCCAAAGGCAAAGCAATACCGGTCCTTATGAATGGGTGTAGCAGAGGGATCGGCCTGGGCCAGCAGAGAGGCATACTCTCTTGGAGTGATCTTCTTCTCGCGCTCGTTGCGGACCTCTTTGTCTGCAGTCGGAGTCTTCTCCGTGTAGAAAAAAGTGTAGTCCTCCCCTGCCCCACGTTGTCGCACACGTCGCTCCATATCGCCAATGCTGGGCAGATAGGTCTGTACGATATGGGATTTGACCGGGCTATACTTCTCCAGGAGGGTGAAGTCCGGCATGGAAATGAGGAACTTCCGCTCCCGCTCCTGTGGCACAGGGATACCGAATAAGTCCATGATGACCTCCAAGGCGCGGCCAATCTTTACCTCAAACCCGGTGGAGTTGTCTACGATGCTTAGATGCGGATGGCCCATCCAAGCAGCTAAGGTCTTTCTATCCTTTTCTTTGGCCTCCTCGACCGTTTCCATCCGGGCGGCATTGTTTGCCAGAGTATAGGCTTCCTCCGCCCCAATGGCGGCAGAAACCATGTACAACACGGCGTCATAGTCGTCCCGCGCTTGTACTAAGGTCTCATTGCGCTTGGCCAAGAGCTGGGTCATAGATGCCCTACCCACATAGGCCATTGCGTCAAGTCGGCCTCGGTCACAGAGGATAGCAACTGGTTGGTCCTTTACAAACTCCTTGGCTGCCTGCATGGCAATCTTCTCATTGGCCAACTGCATATCCAAAACGAATTCTTGAAAGCCCATCAGACCAACATTGGGGTCGACAGGGCTGATACCCATTGTGGCAATCAGCAGAGTTGGGGACTCTGGAACAACCAAGACCTTGACGCCTCGGTCGGACAGATACTGAACCGCTTTGGCCATTAGGGTGGATTTGCCGGCGCAAGGACCGCCAGACACCGCGATTTTCAAGATTTGCTTTTCCATTTTGTATTCCATCTCCTGTTTTTGAATATTATTTGCCAAATTGTTAGCTGTTTGATATGATATGCAAAAACAAAAAAATCAATTATTTCGAACGAGCCAAAATATTTTTGGATGGAGCGAATACTATATTTGGAGTGTCAACCTGGGCCTGCACACCGGGAAATACCTGGTTGGCCCCTGGACGAACCTACTACTGTTCACCACGTCTATCACCAACACCATGATTTTCTTTTGGTGAATACGAGAAATGTGGTGGGGAGATTTTTCTGCGTCCACAGCCTGCGTGCTCTGAGCCTCCTCACCGATCAATGGTATTTGGGCAGACATCTGGTGGGTGTTGTATCGTCGAGGGCCTCTGTGTTGAAAACAACAAAGAAGTCCTGCAAACAAAAGTCAAGCCCTAAAATGGAAAAATTTTGAGTGGGCGAAAAAGGGAACAACAAACTAAGCCTGCAAAAGTGAGTTTTTTGCAGACTGAATGGATAGCGGATATCAGCGTCAGTTAATCTTTGGAAAGTTCCTTGGCATCGGCGGCAATGAGGCACTCCTTGACCCTGGCGTAGTAAATGCGTAGGAACTTGTTCTGAGCAGCGGTCATGTAGACGAAATAAGGCTTGCCCTCGGCCCGCTTCTTGTCCAAGAACTGGTACACCGGCTCGTCAAAGGGAGCCTTGCGGAGATAGGTGCAAACGATCTGGTACAGTGTTTTGCGCAGGTGAGGAGAGCCTCTCTTCGTTGTGGGATTGCTCTTGGAGATGTGTTTTCCAAAGTCATCCACCGCCGGATCAACGCCGGCAAAGCTCACGATGGAACTGCGGCGAGGGAACCGGCGCACATCACCAATCTCCGCCATCAGCTGGACAGCAGTGGTTTCGCCCACACCGTATATGGCCCGGACCGTTTCATACTCTGGGAGCTGCCGGGCCAGCCTGGTCATCTCAGCGCGCAGGACGGCCAGCGTGGCCTTGGGGGAGGCCAGCTCCTTTGCTGCGGTCGTAATGAGCAGTTTGGTGTTGCTGTTCCTGGGCAGAGTTGTAATATGACCCATGCTGTCCATATACAGTTCCGCCGCTTTCCTCTCGCTGAAATGGTAGCCTTTCCGTTTGCACCACTTGCGGTAACGCTCCGTAAAGGCCGCTTCGCTGACCAAATTGATGCACTCGCAATGCCAGAACGTCGTAACAAAATCAATCCACTTCTGGCTGCCATCCGCACGATCCGGGCTGGAGAACAGCGCGTTCACCCCTGGAAAGGTCTTGTCAGTAAGGGAAGTGAGATTATTCTGCAGCGCCACCACGTTCTTCATGTAGAGATTGTACTGGCGGGAGCACAGCTTCAGTTGTTCTCTAATCGCATCCATAGGGGTATATTCCCGCAGATCCACCCAGTTGTCAAGAGCGTACTTGGCGATTTTCATAGCGTCTGCTTTGTCGGTCTTAACCTTGCGGATGGAGCCTCCTCCGCTCTGCTTGATGAACAGCGGATTTATCACGGTCGCCCGGATGCCGTACTCGTGCAGCGCCGCCGCCACCGGCTCATGATACCGGCCCGTGGCCTCCATGAGCGCCCTGGTATCCTCCCCAAGCGCGAGGATGTCCAGCGCCATCCGCTCCAGGCCAACCTCGGTATGCGGATACTCCTTTGGCTGCAGAGCAACTTCACCCATTGGCCGTAGGGCCGCCATCATGATCTTCCCTTTCGATACGTCAATGCCTACTGCGTTCATGATCTCCTCCTATGTGATTGATATGGCACCCGCCTCTGTTTCTCGCCGCTTGTTCAATCTCCTGGCTGACGCGAACGCACTGGTTTGACCAATGGTTCTACCTGCGCAAATCGAATGCTGCGAATGAGAGAGACGGCTGACGGACTTCTTTTCGGGCGTGTTGGCCCAAGGTGAATAGCGTCAGGCCATTTACTCCCTCATTCTACAGCTTCAGCTTTGAGACGACAAAAGACACGGCTGGCTGCCGTGCCTTATACCGTAACTATATTGTAGGAGGTGGATCAGGAAGAAATCCCGATCCACCCTGTATTTGTCAGCCAATATGGCCCATAGATGATCCATGGGCCATACTTTGGTAGGATAGGGCATACCCAAACCTATACGCTTGGGGACATTGTGTAAGCCCTTGCTGGTGCAGGCTGCGGTGGTTGCAAGAATCCCCTGCCTTTTACGACTCGCTAAGTGCCGCCTACAGCGGTTGCTCGCTTGCATGGGCCTGCGGGCCCTAAAGCATGGGAAGTGTCAAATCGTCTCCTTCATCCAGACAATCGCTGTCCAATCAACGATGATGTTCTCTTCTGAGGTATAAGCCCACTTGCAACTCGAATGCAGCATCTGCTGTGGGGCCGGATGTACTATCAAATCATAGTCGTTGAAGTCTACCAACTTGCCGCAGATATCTCCGTTTGGTCCATAGATTTTGAGGCGGGTCCCAATTAGAGTATCGGTCGCCGGAGGTGTGGGGGCCAGAGGCTCCAAGACAGGGCGGAAACCAATACATGTAGACCGAAATGACGCATTGTTGCATTCCCAGATTCGGGCCGAACTACATCCGCGACATACGCGAAGAGGTCCCCACCCCTCCAAGATTTCCTGGCCCCAGAAGTACACCCCTGACCAGTGCCAGAGAGAGTCATCCTCCCCGAGGTCATTCAGGATAGAGTCCCATTCATTTGGGGCGTCTACTTCAATGCCGGCCTTAAGATACCGGCAAAGGTAGGGAATCCCGTCAATCCTGATGGGCCAGCCAAAAATAAACCCAAAATGGTTCAGCTCGTTCCAACTGATGTTGGCACAGATGCATCGAGCTGCAACTAACAGATTCCCCCACTTCACAAATGGAATGGCTTTCACTGGGTCGGTATCGCCAAATGACAAAACTTCTCCGTTGTATTTAACACCGAGTCCCTTGGGCTGCCTATCAAGCTGCAGGCAACCCAGTTTGATAATTTCCGCCATATCAGTCCACCTCCTGCATCCAGGTGATGGCAGATCGGTCGATTATGATACGGTCGCCATCTCTGCTGACCCACTTGCAGTCAGCGGGAATGAGCTGCTGGGCAGACGGTTCGATTACCAGGTCGTAGTCACTGAACTCCTCCAACCGACCAGAAAAGGCCTTGTTAGGACCATAGAGCTTGAGTGAGGCTCCAACCAGGGAATCAGATATCAGAGGCGCAGGGGGCAGAGGCACCAAGACGGGGCGAAAACCGACGCCCTCGCCCCGAGACGACGCATAGCTGATGCCCCAGTTGCGGGCCGAGAGATACCCCCAAACCGCACGAGTCGACGCCCGCTTTTTTGGAGTTTCTTGACCCCAGGAGTATTGTTTCTTCCAGTGCCACAGGCCATCGTCTTCTCCTAGATCATCCAAGATAGAATCCCACTCATTGGGCACATCTCTCTCTTCGCCAACTTTGAGACTGCGGCAGAGGTAGAGGGCTCCGTCAATTTTAACAGGATGGCCGAAGATATACCCCAAATGGTTCAGGTCGTTCCAACTGATGTTGGTACAGACACATCGAGCTGCTACCAACAGATTCCTCCACTTCACAAAAGGAATGGCTTTCACTGGGTCGGTATCGCCAAATGACAAAACTTCTCCGTTGTACTTAACACCGAGCCCCTTAGGCTGCCTATCAAGCTGTATGCAACCCAGTTTGATGATTTCCGCTATGTTAGTTCACCTCCTGTATCCAAGTGATGGCAGATCGGTCGATTATGATACGGCCGCCATCTCTGCTGACCCACTTGCAGTCAGTGGGAATGAGCTGCTGAGCAGACGGTTCGATTACCAGGTCGTAGTCACTGAACTCCTCCAACCGACCAGAAAAGGTCTTGTTAGGACCATAGAGCTTGAGTGTGGCTCCAATCAGGGAATCGGATATCAGAGACACAGGTGGCAGAGGTTCCAAGGCGGGGCGAAAACCGACGTTCACGTCCCGATTCGCTGCATAGTAGCTGTTCCAGGGGCGGGCCGAGTGATACCCCCGAACCGCACGATTCGATGCAAAGCGGCTTGAAATTTCTTGCCCCCAAAAGTATCCATTGCTCCAGTGCCACAGGCTATCGTCCTCTCCCAGATCGTCCAAGATAGAATCCCACTCATTGGGCACTTCCCTTTTTTCACCAACTTTGAGACTGCGGCAAAGGTACGTGTCTCCATCAATTTTGACAGGCCGGCCGAAAATGTACCCAGCCTTGTTCAATTGCTTCCAGCTGATGTTGGTGCAGACACACTGGCTAGCCACCAACAGCTCTCCCCATTTTACAAAGGGAATAGACCTTTCAGAGTCAGTATTCCCAAATGATAAGACCTCTCCGTTGTATTCAACTCCAAGGTCTTTCGGTTGTCCATTAAGATATAGACTGCCAAGTTTTACGATCTCCGCCATGTACTACTCCTCCTTCATCCAGACAATGGAGGTTCGGTCGATGATGATGCGCTTGCCATCTCTACGGGCCCATTGGCACTTTCGAGGTAAGTGCAGTCCGGTATTTGGTGCTACGACCAGGTCGTAGTCACTAAACTCCTCCAACCGACCAGAAAAGGTCTTGTTAGGACCATAGAGCTTGAGTGTGGCTCCAACCAGGGAATCGGATATCAGAGGCGCAGGGGGCAGAGACTCCAAGACGGGGCGAAAACCGACACCCACGCGCCGATTCGTGGCATAGGTGCCGTTCCAGTAGCGGGCCGAGTGAGACCCCCGCACCGCACGAGTTGATGCCCCTTTTCTGGATGTTTCTTGGCCCCAAAAATACATTTTGTCCCAGTGCCAAAGAGAGTCGTCTTCACCTAAGTCGTTCAGAATATCGTCCCATTCATTGGGTACATCCCTTTCTTCGCCAACCTTGAGGCTGCGGCAAAGGTAGAGAACTCCGTCAATCCTGATGGGCCAGCCAAAAATAAACCCAAAATGGTTCAGCTCGTTCCAGCTTGCGTTGGGACAAACGATTTCGCTAGCCACCCAGAGGTCTTTCCATTTTACAAATGGGATAGCCTTCTCTGGAACGGTGTCTCCCAGAGAAATAGCCCCACCTCTATATATGGCCTTGAGCTCACTAGGCTGCCCATCCAAATACAGAGAACCGAAATTTTTGATTTCCATATGTATTATCCTCCCAATTGATTTCTGACAAAAATGATATGCAGATTAAGATAATCTTATTCAAGAAGTGTGAAATAAGACTCTTCCTCTGGGGTGTTTTCCAATGCGGAGCCCCTCAGCGACATAGTGTCATGGGGGCTGCCCAAATATCATCGATCGGTGGGATAACCCAGGATATGTGGGCGCGGAGCCCGGGAAAACCTTCCCGCCATGTTTTCTCGTATGCACAAAAAAAGAAAGAGGTTTCTCTACAACAACGCTTGCTGTATCAGGACAATCCCAGCCGTCCAGGCATAAAAAGCCCCGCCCTTCTCAAGTAGAAGAGCGGGCTCAATATCTCTACGAAAACAGCCATGGCAGCCAGCCTTGCACCAGCTCCCTTGCAAAGAACAACACTGCCGCAGTAAACAGAGCTGATAGAAATAACCCAATTACCATCAGGGATACCCTTAAGCCCCCGGCACGGTTCCAAGAATCCATTACGGCCCGGAAAGCAGCTCCATCCTCAAACTGTCCGGTGCCCCATACCCAGCGTTCCGCAAACAGTCCGCAGGACACATTCCAGGCAAAAAACAGCGGAGTGGATGCTAACACTACAAAGAGCGGTACGACCTTATATGCCCATAGCACTGCCACCAGACACGGAATCAGACATGGCAGGAACGCCAGAATGGTTTTATATGTCCGGTTGGCAAACCCGAACAGCACTGGATTGGCAAATGCCCCCCAATTCCATCTGAACTGTTTGGTTGGCACATTGTAAAAATCTGAGGCCAATCCAATCACCTCCTTCTTCCCCTATTGTATGCAAAGACAAAACCGTCCATCGGCAAGGGAAAATAGCCTTTCCCCCAACCGCATATCATAAGGGTAGATAAACCAGAAAGAGGTGACTCCGTGTTGGATAAAACAATGTTGCCCGACAAAAAGGCGGGCAAACGCTACACAAGAAACGAACTTCTGGAGCGAGGCTGGACCACCGAAATGATTGACAGTCTCCTCCGCCCTCAGCAGGCCAAAAACAAAACCTTCTACCGCGCCTCCGAAGTTTTGACAGCCAAACAGGACCCAGAGATCGCGGCTCAGCTGGAACAGAACCTGGCCCTTATGGATGCCCGAGTCCAAGTAACAGCTACGCCCCTTGATATCCGGTGTGACATGGCAAAAAAATTTGCCGGGATGCTGGACCAGGCATACGAAGTCGCAGCACTCCAGGACGATGTCTTATCCGTAGCCTCCATTTGGCATCGTTTGTTCCTCTCTGCTCTGAAGGATCAGCCGCAGGTCATCAAAGATACCCCGCTCCTGGCCGATGAAGTTATGACCAAGCTGGATTCCTGGCTTGCCGGCAAGCGTAATGTGAGCAAGTGGGCTCGCAGTTGGAGAAAGTGCGCTCAGGATGCTTGGGTCATCCTAAAAGCGGATGAGGCTACCGATAAAGCTGTCAAGTCCTATATTTCGACCCTTATATCCCTGGCCAACCGGGAAGTCAAGGAATTGAGGGACAGGACTGTTACGGCCCCGCTCCAGGCTATTTTGGATATCCCTGCTGTAAAAGATGCTTATCCGGCCTCCCACGACCTGTACTACTGCTATGTGACCTACTATGTTCCGGACAGTATTTCCCGGGACCTGACCAAGCTGCTGGCGGTGGATCCCAAGGACGAATACCCAGAGGCCCGGATGATGCAGCGTCGTTTTGAGATCCACGTTGGCGGGACAAACACTGGGAAGACGTTTCAGAGCCTCCAGAAGCTTATGCAGGCCAAGGCGGGTGTTTACCTTGCCCCCCTCCGTCTCCTGGCTCTGGAGGTCCAGGAAAGGCTCCTGGAGAGCGGTATCGTATGCTCCATGCTGACAGGTGAGGAAGAGGACATCCGGGAGGGCGCTACCCACATCTCCAGCACGGTCGAGAAGCTGGATGTCAGCAAGGTGTATGACGTAGCTGTTATCGATGAGTGCCAGATGATCAACGACCGGCAGAGGGGCTACGCATGGACCAGAGCTATCCTCGGCGTCCAGGCCGAGGAGGTGCATCTCTGTGTGGCTCCAGAGGGTCTCGATATTCTTCTGAAGCTGCTAAAGGACTTGAAGGAGCCTTATGATATCGTCAAGCACGAACGTAAGACCCCACTGAGCTGGGAGTACACTAAGGTCTACCCCAAGCAGGCGCAGCAAGGTGATGCTTTTGTGGCTTTCTCCAAGCGCAAGGTCCTTCAGATGGCGGAAACCTTGAGAAAGAACGGTACGCCTGCCTCTATTATCTATGGCAATCTCCCCTATGCTACCCGCCGGCAGCAGATGCAGATGTTCCTGGATGGGGAGACGACTGCTTTGGTTGCGACTGACGCCATCGGTATGGGACTGAACCTCCCTATCCGCCGGGTCATATTCATGGAGGACAAAAAATACGATGGTGAGGAAGTTCGCCGGCTGAAATGTGGCGAAGTGCGACAGATTGCCGGGCGGGCTGGCCGGTTTGGCATCTACGATGAAGGGTTTGCTGCCGCCGGGCCTGACTGCTCCAATGAGTTGGCCGAGATGCTGGACACTATCCCGGAAAACGTCCAGTACGCCTCCTTGGGCTTCTCCGATCTGGTGCTCAAGGTGGACCATCCCCTGATTGACGTGCTCCGTATCTGGAACCAGATGCCTGTTAAATATCCATACAAGCGTATGGATATCAGCCGCCACATCTTCGTCATCAACTACATCAAGTCCGTTCTCCACCTGGACTTTTCCAAGGAAGACCAGCTCCGGGCCGGCAACATTCCCTTCGATGAAAAAGATGGTGATTTGCTGAAGTTGTTTGGAGAGTACTGCAAAATCTACATTGAAGGTGGAGTTTCCCTTCCAGTACCCCAGCGCGAGGGTAGACGCTTGGGGGATTTAGAGCTATACTATAAGAAGCTTGACCTCTACTATTCCTTCTCCAAGAACTATGGTATGACATGGGACAAGGGGTGGCTGAGTGAGGAGAAGGAATTGGTAGCTGAGGAGATCAACTACCTGCTGATTCATGATTTGAAAACCAGAGGTGCAAGTTGTCGGAAGTGCGGCGGCCCTCTCCCCCTCTTCTCCCCCTATGGAATGTGCGACAGGTGTTACCATGCATCAATTGCCGCCATGCAGGAAAGGGATGGCCAGTATTGGGGTAGATATACCAGGAAACGGCGATAGGAGGATTGAGAACTGTATGGAGAAGCTTCGTTGTGTTGTTGAAAGAATTACCTATCAGAATCAGGAGACTGGTTACTCTGTACTCAAGGTCGCCGTAAAAGGTTACGACGACCTTATCCCCCTTGTCGGAAACCTTTTGGATGTTACTGCCGGTTCTGTTTTACTTGTGGATGGATTTTGGAAGGCGGATGCTAAATATGGACGCCAGTTCATTGCACAAAATTGGGAGGAAACTATGCC
>ERZ808040.2329-NODE-2329-length-10805-cov-11.500466_pt1 | contig 10805 bp, 15 predicted proteins | sample MGYA00380191_ERZ808040 | MGnify/ENA primary metagenome ERZ808040 (study PRJEB31490, sample SAMN06133395) | mouse gut metagenome | isolation source: J6 | host: mice | place: China: Chengdu | collected 2015-05 ... | reverse complement strand
CTTGTGGATGGATTTTGGAAGGCGGATGCTAAATATGGACGCCAGTTCATTGCACAAAATTGGGAGGAAACTATGCCCGCTACCCTATACGGGCTAGAAAAGTATTTGGGCAGCGGACTTATCAAGGGTGTTGGCCCCAGGTTCGCCAAGAAAATTGTTGCAGCTTTCGGTATGGATACTATTGACATTATCGAAGGTAATCCAGGGAAGCTCCTTGAAGTCCGTGGGATTGGAAAGAAGCGGGTCAATAAAATAAAGGATAGCTGGGAGCGGCAGAAAGAAATCAAGAATGTCATGCTGTTCCTGCAGGAGTATGGGGTCAGTACGGGGTTTGCAGCCAAGATATACCGAGCTTACGGTAACGAGTCCATAGATACAGTGAAAGAGAACCCGTACAAGCTAGCCGATGACATATGGGGCATTGGTTTCAAAACAGCCGATACCGTCGCTGAGAAGCTGGGGTTTGGTAAGGAGTCCTTTGTTCGCTGCCGGAGTGGAATCATGTACACGCTGAATCAGTTGGCCGACGAGGGACATTGTTTCGCCTATCGGGAGCAGCTGGTTGAGAAAGCCATAGTGCTGCTGAACGCCAGTGAGCCAGTCATCGTCATGACCATGGACCAGATGCTGAAAGACCAGGATTTGATTTTGGATGCGGATAAGGAAAACGGGGATGCCATCTACCTCCCTCCCTTCTACTACGCCGAATCTGGGTCAGCCAATCATCTCAGGAAACTGGTCAGCGCCGGGTCTCAGATAACCCTCCCTTTGACCCTTACCCTTGAGGATATTGCAAAGGGGGATGGGATTCAGTATGATGAGGTCCAGCTCGATGCAATCAGAAAGACCTTGGAATCTAAAGTCATGATACTTACCGGTGGGCCAGGGACTGGGAAAACGACTGTAACCAAGGGTATTATTGCGGCTTTGCAGGCATCTGGATTGAAGATACTACTGGCGGCGCCTACTGGCCGGGCAGCCAAGCGAATGACTGAGGCTACTGGGTTGGAATCCAAGACGATACACCGGTTGCTGGAGTTCAAACCGGCGGATGGCTATCAGCGCAATGAGGAGAACCCTTTAGAGGGCGACGTTCTGATTGTAGACGAGTCATCCATGATCGATATCATTCTAATGAACTCGTTACTGAAAGCTGTGCCTGCCCATATGCGGCTAATTCTGGTGGGCGATATTGACCAGCTCCCCTCTGTGGGGGCTGGGAATGTGTTGAGAGACATTATTAATTCTGGGGTGGTCCCCGTGGTACGGCTGACAAAAATCTTTCGGCAGGCCCTTTCCAGCCGAATCATCACGAATGCCCACAGGATCAATGCCGGCCAGCTCCCGGATATCACAACAAGAAAGGACTCCGATTTCTTTTTCATCCAAGATACGAACCCGGACCACGCTGCAGAGCAAATTGTTGATCTGGTGAACAGGCGGCTTCCCAATGCGTACAAAGTCTCCCCTACCGATATCCAGGTCCTGGCTCCGATGAAGAAAGGTGTTGTAGGGGCAGGGAATCTGAACACCATTCTCCAAGCAGCGGTCAATCCAAGCGATATCTGTTTGCGCCGGGCTGGTATGGAGTACCGGCTAAATGATAAAGTCATGCAGATCAAGAACAACTATGACAAGGAGGTCTTTAATGGAGATATCGGAACCATTGAGGTTGTAGACTTAGAGGAGCGGACACTCTCTGTCCGGTTTGATGACCGGCTCATTGAGTACGACGTGACAGAGCTGGATGAGCTGACGCTTTCTTATGCTACATCTATTCATAAGGCCCAGGGGTCAGAGTTTCCCATTGTGGTCATGCCGGTTCTGATGAGTCACTATATAATGCTCCAGAGGAACATGATTTACACCGGGATTACAAGGGCAAAGAAGCTGCTGGTCATCGTGGGGGATCCGAAGGCTTTAAAATATGCGGTACAGAATGTCGTGACAACAAAAAGAAACAGCCGGCTAAGCGACCGGCTGATGACGGAGTAGGATATTCTCTTAGCTTACAGGGCTTGGCTTTTGGCTGAGTCCTGTTTTGTTTGCGCAGGCCCAATATGCACGAAAAGAGAGTATTACCGACCTCCTCCGTCGAGTTGCAGACTGCTCCCCCGTCCCTCACGGAGTAGGCTTTCCTGCGGCTCTATTTCTGTAGGTATGCGTCTTTTTAGTGGATACAGAGAGATGTGGTGGTTTTTTTGAGATCGTCAGCACATATATTCTGAATTACCACACCGATCGATGGTATTTAGGAACCAGCCACGGCCCCCATTGGCCATTCCTCATTTTTCAAATCTCGCTTTTGAAGACGGTAAAACAATACCCATCCTCCGGAATCTCCTCGACCCAAGGCTCGCATGCGGTATCATTCCCATACCGCTCCCATACGATTTTCTCCGCGTCCTCCGAGTTGTCTGCATATATCACTCCAACCTTCTTGGCAATTTTAGCTTGGGTACGCGGCGAGCAGAGGGTAATACAAAAGAAATATGGATTTTTCTTGCTGCATCCATCCATGAAAAACACCTCCTCTCCCCTATTGTACGAAGATGCAAGGCGTATTTCAAGCAATGTCCAATATTTTCCCCAAAAGACAGAGCTCCTGGGAAACCCAAGAGCTCTCTGTATTCTACTCAACGATGATTTTGTGTCCCATGACGGTGCTGACTTCCCGGGCACAGAAGCCCATGGCATCACGCTCCACCTTTTTCTTGACAGCCTCGATAGCGTCGTTTTCAGTGCTGCCGATGGACAGAGTTTGCTGGTTTAGTGTTCCCGAAAAAGAACAGTTCCAAATGCTGTATTGGACAATAAATAATTTCACGAAAATTCCTCCTCAGATTTTTCCAAATGCATGTAGATGATTGCGCTCCGGTCAACAAGAATCTCAGTTTTGGAGATGTCTACGATAGAATCACCTTCTCCAGACCAAGATGCCCATCCTTCAAGGGGGTCAGCGTTATCCCGGATGGGTTCCGCATCAACGATTCCGTCAAGGACCAGATCATAGTCAGTGAAATCTTTTACACGACTGGTTATCCAGCCCATATTACTGAAGACTTTGACATGCGAGCCTATCAGGGATTCATCAACCAGAGTGATTTCTTCTGGTAATGGTACCAGAACGGGTCTGAAACCGAAGTCTTTGGACCGCTGGTCTATGTTGGCCCATTCCCCTGTGAAGGCGGATTTTCCACCATAGCCTCGGCAGGTTACGGTGTAGTTTAATTTGGCTGAGTCTGAAGTCTCAAACGTATCCTGTGAAAAGGAGCATATACCACCCCAATGCCAGATAAAGGCATCAGAACCAACCCTGCTCATGGCGTCACTCCACTCGCAGACCTTGTTTTCCTTATCCTCCTTCTTCAGAACGCGGCAAAGATAAGCCTTTCCGTCGATTCGAACGGGCGTGCCCCATATGTAGCCCATCTTCAGGAGGTCATTCCAGCTGATGGTGTTACAAAGGATCCGGTCTGCAATCAGGACACCATTGACTGGAACCCAGGAGATGATACTGTCTTCAACAGAGTTGCCGAAAGATATCTTCCCCTGCCCGGGGTATTTATCCCCCAGTTTTGCCAGGTCATTACCGAAGTACATAGAGCCCATCTTTATTTTCTTAATCAATTCGGTGTCCACCCCCTCTGTATATAGCACACAGCGGAGCGATCCACGGTGATGAATCCGTTTTCGTAATCCACGCTCAGCCGGGGGATGAAGTGGTCGGCTTTTTTCCACTTGAGCCGGCCGGACAGAACGATGTCATAAGGCGTTGCACTGTAGAATTTCCCAGACACAGTTCCATTGTTCAGATGCAGAGTTACCCAGGCACCGCACGACAGCTTTTCCGGCACCAGAGAAGGGCCGAGCAGCTCCAGAACTGGTCGGAAACCGATCCCAGGGGTCCGTTTCCACACCTCAAATCGCTTTGTGTGCTCTGGGGTTTTCCAGCCGCGGGCCGTAACAAACTCCGGTTCTTTGGCTGTGTTGAGGCTCGCTTCCTGACCCCAGGTGTAGGTTACTCGCCAGTGGAAGATATAATCCCTGTTTTGGTACAAGTGAATAAGCCGATCCCACTCACTGGATTTGCCATCTGGACTTTCTGTTGTAAGTGACCGACAACGATATGGCTTCCCATCGATAATGACGGCACGCCCTGTACACAGAGCCTGTTTGTGCAGTTGTTTCCAGCTGACAGAGGTGAGGTTTACCTGATTGGAAACCCATTTGCCCTCAAAGGGCAGCCAGGACAGGAGACTTTCCTCAGAAGCCTGGTCGGTATTTCCAAAAGAAATGACACCAGTCCCATATTCGCTGGCCTTTGGATAAACCTGTCCGTCGATTGTCAGACATCCAAATTTCTGAACAGAGTCCAAATCGTATGAAAGCGGCATTGTTTTTCTCCCTTCTCATTTCTGTATGGGTACGGCTACAAGATCCAGCAAGCGTTCCATTGAACAATCTGTGTTAGATACAACATAGATGTCTTTTGGGGAAATAACGTCCCGGTAAACGCAGCTGATGTTTTCGGCGCACCCAACAATATTGCGATCCTTTTCCAGCAGAACTGGGTTAAGTTTGGCAGTTGGTACAGCCAGCAGAACGATTCCAGAGTTGTAGACCTCCTCCGAAACCTCCTCGGCTGTCTCAGCGAAACTGATGGCGATGTCCGGATACGGGGCGAAGCAAACGACTCCATTTTCGCTAAATTCCCAGTTTTTGTGCTGAGCAACGCCCAATCCTTTTTCTTTAATACTGTTTATGTATTTCCCATAGGTTGCGTGGTATAGCACGTCTTCCATGGATATTTCCTCCCTAATTGGTGATAGCTCCATCATATGCAAAATCAAAATAATCCATTTCGCATACCATAACGCTATCATTCAATGAGGAGGAGCTATACATATGGACAACAAAGAAGTCAACTATGTTGCTTATTACAGCATGGGTTTGGCTGGATATGAGGTCGGGGTCAGTGACGACGGAGAGACGGCTTTCTACCGCTACATTAATCCCGGCGGGGGCAAACCCTATGGTCAGCATGCTAAGATTCGGTATACATCAAAAGGGCGCGCCTATTTCCTGGCTAACGGCCGGCGCATCCACCTGGACCAGTGTCTGCGAAAGGATATCTGAGAGGAGGATTGACTATGATTGGAACAATTGGCATCGCAAATATCCTGTTGGCTCGGTCTTTCGATGAGGAGCGCCTTATTAACCCCATGAAACTGCAGCGCCTGCTGTATATTGCAACCTGCGAGTACCTTAAGGAGACCAGTGACCTACCGTTTACGGAGGATTTTGCCGTGTGGGCATATGGACCAGTTCTCCAGTCCGTTCACTGGAAGTTTGGCTGTTTCCGAGTCGGGCCGATCAAGGTCTATGGACGGGATGCTCTGGGCTATGTCCAAGGCTATGGTGAGACCATTGACAGGCGGTTGGAAAAATGCCTGAACCGGGTATGGTTCAGCTTCAGGGATTGGTCCGCAACGGATTTGTCCAATCTGCTCCGAAAGGATGGTTCCGCCTGGTACAAGGCATTCCAGAAGAATCGAGAGACAATTGCCAAAGAGGATATGCTGGAGGATTTCAGCTACATCAGCGAAATTATTTGTTGAGAACAACAGAGAATGGGGCCCGGAAATAATTCCGGACCCCGTTTTTAGTCGATTGTAATATAGCACCCTATGTCCTCAACTCCAGACAACTCGTTGTAATTGCCTGTCAGAATGGGTCCACCCAGAACAGCCTCCAAAAAATCTGCGACCCGCTCGCAAGCGGTCTCATTGGAGCAGACGATTTCCTCGCCATTGAACCAGAAGCCGCGCACGGCACACTCTGGGTCCTGGGGCAACGCCGATGTAATGATATCGAACAATTCCCCTCTGTTCATGCCGTACCCCTCCAATTATTCATGCCAATACTCATCGAATACTAAGGCCTCAGTGTCTGCGTGGTCCAAAAGTTCTCTCTCGTACACATCAGCCTCCATCCCGAAGAAAGAGACATACTCCTCATCGGGAGTCCCAAAAGCGTCAATGTTAACCTCAGGATCCGTAATGGCGAAAACCTGTTTTGTACGCAGGTTGATTTTGCAGGGTGTAGCGATGCTGGGGCCACCATCCCACCAAAGATTGTACTCTGCATTCACGATGGGGGGCTCCGCTTCCAGAGGGAAGATTCTCCAATCGATATTGTCTCCCAATCTGGACCAGGCGGTATTTTTGCAGACGCCAAGGTCGTAATCGTCAAATCCTCCATCTGTGGCAAGTTTCTCCATAATTGCATCAAAGGTCTTTTCATCCTCTCCGGAGCACTTGAGCTCATCTTTCAACTGCTCCAGCATGCTGGTGTATGCAGCTTCCTCGGTCGCAAAGAGTTTACGAGAGATGGCCTGTTCGCGAACGGTAATGAGCTCGAATTTAGGCTTGGCGGCCAATGCCTCGACTGCTGCCTTTGTCAGGCTGTCTGTCAGGTCGGCTTCAGGGATGACTTCCTCATTCGCATTGTTGATGACAACCTTGCCATCAACGATTTTTGCCTGATACAAAACCTCGCCGTACATAAACTTCTGTCCATTGATTTCCATTATCAATTCCTCCTAATTTTTATATTTAGCCGATAATCCTAAGGATCTGTTGAATTGCGTGCTCTAAACTGCCGTTATTGGAGACAGTCCAATCGCAAATTTGCTCATTTTCCATTTCTTTGTCCAGCGTCATCAGCCGGCGTACCTTGTCACCTGTCGGAACATCCCGCTCCAACAGGGCCGAAACAATGTCTTCCTTGTTGCGGCGGACGAACACAGTCACGCAGCGATCCCCATAGACAGACTTGCAGGCCATAGCACCGTGAATATCCACTGGCTTGATGGCGATGCGGCCATCCATCCAAATCTTCTGGATTTCGTCCTTGGAGATGCCATAGCGATGGCCAGCATAAACGGTATGCTCTACAAGCCGGTCACAGGCGATACTCTCCTGGAACTCCTCCTCCGTAACAAATTTGTACTCCTGAGCATCAAGCCCATCAGGGCGCGGAGTTCGCGTGGTCAGAGCCTTTACCTTCCGGAAAAGCGGGTTTCGGACCAATTCATCGCAGATGAAGCTCTTGCCAGATGCGGACGGGCCTACCAAGCAGATCATGCCAGGATGGCCGGCAGCTCCCAACTTGGGAATCTCGATAGTGGGGGCCAGAGAGACGGCCTCGACCATCTGGATAAACTCCTCGTAGGCCCCAACACGCAGGTAGCCCTCAACGGACATATTCCACGGTTGGTTGAATACCACAGGGTACTGAGCCCGGCTGGTGGAGATGTTATACATGGCATCATCCAGCAGGAAATCAGCCTGCAGCAGATCCTTGCGGCTCCCCAGGATAATGTTGCTGGGGGCAATGCGCGGGAAAAAGCGGAGGACCTGATTGGCGCGGATCCCCATCTGGTGGGGCTTCATAGCGGAGGCAATAATTACCTCATGCTCAGCGTCCAGCAGTTCGTCCACCATCTCCACGGCCCCAGGATACGGCTTCTGGTCGTCGAAGAAGTCGGGCTCGTTGAAGATAGCCATGAGAGCCTTGCTCACCTCCGGAGGGAAGTTGGCGAAGCTATACAGAGTTACGGCGCTTACATCCACAGGCAGTCCCCGGGCAGTTGCTTTCTGGCAGGCAGTCTCGGTGCAGGGCATCAAGACATTATCCACGTCCAGTAGAATGGTCATTTTTCTTCCTTTTTTCAAGTGTTTCAACCTCTTTCCTTATGTAGTTAATCCCTATATTGTGGAGATGCCCTCATGGTATGCAAAGAGAGAAATCTTTATTTTGGAGGGGGCGATCTGATTTTCCTTTGGTGGATACAAAGAGATGCCGGCAAGAATTTTTTTTGCGTGCAAACTCACTGGTATTGACTGGACTTTCTCGATCGATGCCAATAGGGATGGTTCCCGCCTCTCTGTTGTTTTCAACACAGAGAGCGTTTAGCGACACAGTGACGCAGGGGCTGCCCAAATACCATCGATCGGTGTGGTAATTCAAAACACGTGGGTATACGCCCCAAAAATCCCCCTCTACGTTTTATCGTATCCACCAAAAGAAGCTCTTTTGCCAGAACGCTTCCGGCTGCACCCAAAATATCAACACCAGAACAGCAAAAAGTACTCCCAGCCTATATAGGCCAGGAGCACTCTGTCTTAGGATACAAGTTGGTGAATTACCGTTGTTGTTGCTCCATCTTTCTCTCTTTTCCCATTAACTCGAATCTCGTCAATCCAGCGCACCTCAAGATGTTTGTTGTCGCCGGAGCCCACCCAGTAGCGATGAGGATGGCGACGTCGCATATGGGGCGACATCTGCCAACCATGCCGGCGTACCAGATCCCTGTTGGACACTTTCTTTACCTCACTCTCGGAGAGCTCAAAAAGCTGTAGAGACGGCTCTGGACCAACAGAATACCCGGTATGGACTGTAGGTATCTGCGTTGCTGTAGGAGTAGGCAGGGATGGAGGAGTTCCCTTGTTCGCAACCTTGTTAACAGGCTCCGAGGCAAGTCGCTTGAGATTTTTTTGCCTGGTAACGGTCAGGATGTGTTTTAGAGCACAAAGAAAGGTTATCGTTTCATCAGCTAAATATTTGGGATACTGGGACAGTTTGTCCTGCAATGGTTCAGTACCAACGACAATTCGAATTTCCTCTGAGGTACAGATGTCTATAAGGACAATTCCAGGTTTCTTTTCACCCTCAATGACGCATGCTCTTGCCAAAAATGAGTACAGCCCGTCAGACAAAGCAATTGTGCGATGCGGCACATATTCCACAAGCCCATGGAGAAAGCCGCTTTCAAATAAGCCATCTGCATACATATCAACAAGCTTTTTCTTGAGTGAGTTATCGAAGCTGTAGATAACTCTGTTTTCTTCCCACTCAACGATGCTGTGGTAGAACGCAAGTGTGATATGTTTTCCCCTATCATCTGTTGCTGGGATTATATCAGGGATTACACCTTCGCACTGACTGATTAATCCCCTGAATTCTTTGAGCATGTTCTCTCGTTTCAAGTACCCCATAAGCATACGAAGCCCAGGTACTGCCCACTCTGGGGACATTCCTGAAATGGGAAGATCGTTTGGCCTTTCTGTCGGCAACACCTGTATCAATGTCCCGTTTTGAATACTTTTGTTGACCAGATACTCTCCATTTTCATCCGCCATGTTCATTAGATACCCGATATAGATCAAAATTTTCAAAATAGTTTCCCTCTTTGTGGTAAAAGAGTTCTGGTTATCAGCTTTCTCCAAGCCAGTAAACAATTCCTTTGCTGTGGGGTCTTGATAAGCAATGCAGTCCATGACATATGGAGGGTTCAATGTGAGCATTGCGACACGGACATCATTTTGCCCATATGAACCGTATTCCTCGCCCGATTCTGGAGGAATGATAGATATACAACTGCAGATTGTATTGGGGATACTGCTTCCTGTTTCAGAGAAATCCAAATAGACTGGCGTGAAACATGCCGATCGAATTAACGGCGTACACCTTATGCTCCAATCCTGCATCCAGAAGTCGTTTTCAACAAACTCCAGCAGTTCTTTCGTTATTTTGAAAAACTTCTTGTTTGACAGCCAATTTCCCAAAACTAACGATACCATTAAACCTTGGTAGAAATCTTGCTCTTTAAGCATCTTTGACAAGAACTCTTTGCCTTTTGAAGTTTGAGGATCTGGATCTGAGGCCGGACCATCAGGGAGGTTGAGTATCCCTGTGATTTTTTTATACTGCTGCTTGAATGCCAAAAGCCCAGCTTTAAACATTTGAATATTCGCGGTTGAGATATGGCAAATCCCTGCAATTTCCAACTCAAGCGGAGTCAGATTCCGGGTTTTCTTCCCAGATCCACCCTTTCCCTGTTTTTTCTTTTTTCCCATATGTACTTTTAAACCTCCTTATTGTTGGATGCAACAATGATATGCGGAGACCTCAAATCCTATTTTGTACTGCCTGTGAAACAGTGACGCAAAAAGAAAGCACCCTCAGCCAATAGCCAAGGGTGCTGTACTCAGTTGCCCAAAACCTCAACAGAGAATCCTGTCTCCGTCTCCTCGATGCTCATGTTCAGGGCAATCCATTCCAAGGTCTGGTCTCTCCTCCTGAGAGCTTCCGCATCCGGGCGCTCCATCCTCTGCCGGAACTCCTTGGACTCCTCTCCCGATAAAACGATCTGATTTTCCTGGTATTCTGCCACAGCATCACTCCTCCCGACCTGCGGTACAGAAGAAGTCGTCCATACAGAAGCGGAATCCTGCATAGGCCACAAAGATGACCTCATCGGGAATGTCCTTATCTACATCGGCAAGTTCGCCATAGGACGGGCACCGGTTCTCGTTCTGTTCCAACTGTTCGCAGAGATAGGACTGTTTCAACTCAGTGAGTTGATCTCGGGTCAAATCTTTTACTGACATTGTAGACTCCTCCTGATTTTTTGTTTCTATGATTAGTGCTTTGGTTGTTTTTACGCCACGTCCTCGAAGGTGACTTTCCCAACCACACTGTTCTTGTTCTTGATGAAAACGACGGTGTTCCCGTTCTCAGAGACTACCTTGTAAGAAACATCGTCGTACTCCAAATTAGAGAGAAAATTGTTGAAAGCGTCCTGAAACATACTAAGTCCTCCTTGTTTTATATAGGATTTTCCTTGATTGATAGTGCTATCATTAAGATATGCAAACGGTCCACAAACAATTCCGCGACACAGTAGCGTTGAAAAACCGCCACCCATTTTTGGATGACGGTTTTGTGATGGTTAGTTT
>ERZ808040.2326-NODE-2326-length-10819-cov-8.309346_pt1 | contig 10819 bp, 12 predicted proteins | sample MGYA00380191_ERZ808040 | MGnify/ENA primary metagenome ERZ808040 (study PRJEB31490, sample SAMN06133395) | mouse gut metagenome | isolation source: J6 | host: mice | place: China: Chengdu | collected 2015-05 ... | reverse complement strand
TTGGTGATATCCACAATATTGTTGATCGGACGGATGCCGTTCGCCGCCAGACGGCGCTGCATCCACATCGGGGACGGACCGATTTTTATATTCTTTACAACCCTGCCGACATAGCGGCTGCAAAGTTTTGTATCCTCGATTTCCACTGATACATAATCCGAAGCCTTCTCGCCGTTTCCCGTTTCCGTAACGACGGGAGGTACAAATTCTTTGCGGAAGGTTGCCGCCGCCTCGCGCGCGATGCCGAGCACGCCGAAGCAGTCCACGCGGTTGCTCGTGACCTCATACTCAAAATTCACATCGTGCAGCCCCAGCGCCTCCACTGCGTCCGAGCCGATCTTTACATCCGCGTAGGCCGGATTGCTGTTGAATATATAAAGTCCCTCCTCCGGCGCGTCCGGATACATCTCCCGGCTGGAGCCAAGCTCCTCGATCGAGCACATCATGCCGAAGGACTCCACGCCGCGCAGCTTCCCTTTTTTTATTTTGACGCCGCCCGGTGTTTTTACGCCGTTATGACCGCCTGCCACGCGCCCGCCGTCCAGCACTACCGGAACCACGGCGCCCTCGAACACATTCGGCGCGCCCGTCACGATCTGCACCGTCTCGCCCGCCTCGCTCACCTGCACCTGACAGATCACCAGCTTATCCGCATCCGGGTGCCGCTCCACCTTAAGCACTTTGCCGACCACAATCTTTTCCAGGTCGGCGTCAAAGCATGTATAGCCCTCCACCTTTGTGCCGGACAATGTCATCGCATCCGTATATTCCTGCGCCGTGCAGTCAAGCCCCGGCACGTACGCTTTAATCCAAGAAAGCGGTGTATTCATAGACAAACCTCTTTTCTGCCGCTGTTTACGGCTTTAATAAAAATATTTTACCCTTCTCCTGCGGAAACACCGGACAAAATTATCTGCACCGGATCTCAGCCGCCAAGCAGCACATTCCTCTGCAAATTCCATGTACCTCTGCCGGGAACCTCCCCGGCGCTTCTTTTAAAACTGCTTTAAAAACCTCACGTCATTTTCATACAGCAGCCGCATATCATCAATTTCATATTTCAGCAGCGCGATGCGCTCCAGCCCCACGCCGAATGCAAAGCCCGTATACTGCTCCGGGTCGATGCCGCTCATTTTCAGCACATCCGGGTGTACCATGCCGCAGCCCAGGATTTCGATCCAGCCCGAGCCCTTGCAGAACCGGCAGCCCTTCCCGCCACACTTGAAGCAGGAGACATCCACCTCCGCGGAAGGCTCTGTAAACGGGAAATGATGCGGGCGGAACTTCACCTTTGTTTCCTCGCCGAACAGCTCCTTCGCAAACTCCGCAAGCGTCCCCTTCAAATCGGCAAACGTGATGTGCTTATCAATCACCAGCCCCTCGATCTGATGGAAACTCGGCGAATGCGTCGCGTCCACCTCGTCCGAGCGGAATACCCTGCCCGGCGCGATAATGCGGATCGGCAGCTTCCCCTGCTCCATCACATGCGCCTGCACGGACGAGGTCTGCGTCCGCAGCACGATATTGTCCGTCACATAGAAGGTATCCTGTTCATCCCTTGCCGGATGGTTCTTCGGGATATTCAATGCCTCAAAATTGTAATAATCATACTCAACCTCCGGTCCTTCCACCACCTCGTAGCCCATGCCGACAAAAATGCGCTCCACCTCTTCCAGCGCAATCGTGTTCGGATGGCGGTGCCCAAGCATCGGCTTCTTTGCCGGCAGCGTCACGTCGATAGTCTCCGCTGCCATCTTTTCCTCGCGCAGCTTTCTTTCGAACGCCTGCCTGCGCTCCTCCAGTTTCGCCTCGATTGCGGCTCTCGCCTCGTTTACCATCTGTCCGACGGCAGGCCGCTCCTCCGGCGCAACATCCTTTAAGGATTTCAGCATATCCGTAAGCTCGCCCTTCTTGCCAAGGAAAGCCACACGGATATCATTCAGCCTGTCAAGCCCCTCCGACGTCATAATCTGAGAGAGCGCCTTTTCCTTTAACTGTGCTAATTTTTCCTTCATAAAAGCTCCTCTTTCTGCGCTGCATTTTACTTTTCAGCGAAATATTTTCGAAAGCGTATATACCAAAAGGCATACACTCACTTCGGCCAGTTTTCGCTGTTTCCGCACCCTGTTCCGGCAGCACGCAAAACAAATGCGGTATCTTTGCAAAAGGGGCGCCCAGCACCAGCATCGGATTTTATGCGAGGAAACACGCAGGGATTCGTTTGCTCCCATCCGTGCATTTACTCCCACCGGTGCATTTTCGCGCATCCCTCCGCATAAAAAAAACGTCCCTTCTGCAACACAGAAGGGACGGAGTAATCTACTTCGCGGTACCACCCTGATTCCCGCCGGAATCCGGCGGACACTCAATCACATGCGTAACGTGCATAAACCGTCAGAGCCTACTGTCTCGGTGAAGCCGGAACCGTATTCTGAAAACCGGAAATCCAATCAGAAATTACGGCAAAACCTCACGCTGGTTCAACCCTGCTGCTCCGGTGCGAAAGTCAACTGCTGTCTGAACACGGGAGAGCTTTCAGCCGGTGACTCCCCTTCTCTGAGTGAAAACAACAATCTGCTGCGGAAACCGCTTACACCTTCCCCGCATTTGTACTATACCCGGCACATTCCGCAGGCCAGCCTGCGTCTGCGCGCCGATCCCGCGCAGGCGCACTGCGGCGGAATTTGCTATGGGAACCATTTTAGCATAAAATCCCGGAATGTCAAGACGCTTTTCACTCTGTAATCTGAGAAATTTTCATAAAAATCCGTTCGCTCCCCGCAGCATTTCCGCGCGAGCCCGTACAAGCCTCAACCGGACAGATCAATCCAGCTCTGCCCGGCGGAACAGCTCCAGAATCACCTTCTTATCTTCACAGGCTTTCTTAAACTGCAGAATAAAGTCCGCCAGGGCATCCCTGTCCGCAGAGCAGGCACAAAACATGTCCGCCTCCGGATCAAAGTTGATTTTCTCCTTCAGATCCGGACAGCATTCCCCCAGAAATACCTGTGCCAGGCTGCTCCAGTCATAGCCGCTTCCCTCGAACCCCTCGTCCGCGCGGGTATCAAAAACCTCCTGCATGTACTCTCCCGCATTCAGACATGCGGAAGCCCCGGAGCTGTACTCCACCCAGAAGAACGGCGCAATCTCATTTTTGAACTTTTCTGTAATCTCCATATCAATCTCCTTTCATGCTCTGTTGTTTTCCGGCGGACGGCAGCTTTTGTTCGAATTCTTCTGAATTTTATAAATTTTATGAAATTCAGGAATTTTGTGAATTTTGTGGAATTTTCCACGTATTCCACCGTTTCGCTGCATTTATTTTACCATATTCTCAGAAAAATGAAAACTGTATTTCCGGCCCGGCTCAATCCGCATGCCGATAAAAACAGCCGGCCGATTCCCTCTGCAAATCGGCCGGCTGCCTGACGGTTTTCCGCGGTCAGCTGCCCATATAGCGATCCAGATACTCCTCAATCTTTTCCATCAGTTCTGCATAGAGCTTGTTGTCATTCTGCAGACCGTGCCCGGAATGCGGAAATTCGATATATTCGTGCGGAACATGGTTCTCCTCAAGTGCACGGATCAGATGCTTTGCCGATTCAAACGGGCATACCTTATCATATTTTCCATAAGCGCATACCGTCGGCGCCGAATTTTCATTTACCCACATAAAAGCGGAAATATCCTTTACCGCCTCGTCGTATGCCGGAGTGCCGATCATATCCGCTGTTATTTCCCTTCCCGCCATAACGCCGAACAATTCCGCAGCTGCCTCCGCGCTCTTATCCAGGCCGTAAGTCGTCCAGTCCTCGGCGTAAAAGCTTGCCGGCCCGACCATCTCAAATACCATCCTGACCGGAAGCGGTGATTCTGCTGCGTCGCGGTATGCATAGATCAGCGCCAGGCATCCGCCCGCCGAGCCGCCGGAAACCGCCATCCGGTCAAGTCTGTAACCGAGCTTTTCCGCTTCCTGCACAATGGCCGGGATGCTGTTTTTTATTTCCATTGACTGAGAATACACGCTTGCATCCGGATGTGCTCCATCGCGCAGGGTATAGTTGACCCCCGCCGCCACATAGCCCTTCGAGCAAAGCCACTTCAGCATTTCGGCGTCGCCGCTCTTGTCTCCCGTCGTAAAGCCGCCCGCATGCAGATAGACAACCAGTCCGTAAGTTTCTCTGCCGGTTTCCGCAGGGACATAAAGATCAAATTTGTTTGCCTCTCCTTCGCCGTAAACAAGATCCGTATAAACCTTCCCGACGGAATCGTTCCAGGCCGGTGTATATTTCTTCCCCAGCGAATTGCCTTTTATTTTAAAGACCGCAGAAGCGGCAAACACCGCAATAAAAACCCCGGCATAAAGAAAGCCCCACATAATTCTCCCCTTCTTCTTTTCTTTTTCCTTTCTCATAGAAAATTCCCTCCAAACATGCTTCCGCCGAGCAGCAGGTTCATTACCGCACGCACGGCAAGCCTCCCCAAAACAACGGCGGCAAGAACAACGATTATCAGCGTAATCATCCGCTTCTGTGTCAGTGTCATTTTCATTTCCTTCCTTTCTCCCCGAACCGGGATCTTATACGAGAACCTCCGACGGGCCGCCTTTTCATACAGGCAATGTCGCACGCCGTCTGCAGAACAGCCGCAGGGAAACCGCACGCATCGGTTCGCTTCCCCTTGACAATACGGCAGCCGCACGGTAATATCGTCGAATCATTTGTATTGTCATTACAATTGTATCAGCAATATTTTTCAAAGTCAAGAGGAGGAAGCCAAATGAAACAAACCGGGCAGAATGTATCACCGATGAGCAGCGAGGGACGCAATGCCTGTGTTATGGAGCTTCTCACGGTATGGATCATCTCACGAAAGCACTTTTGAGGCTGCCGGAAGAAAAGCCGCCGGCTGATATTTCCATCAGCGAGCTGTGCGATAAAGCCGGAGAGCGGACGGACATCCTTTTACCGGAATTTCAAGAGCAGAGAGGATATTGTAAGAACATTTATCGGCAAATTATTTGGAGATTTCGTTAAATCAAACCTGGAATTTTACGGACTGCTCCAGCAAAGGAGGCTGACCTTTCTAATGAAAAATATAGTGATCGAAATTTTCGGTTCAAAGCCCGAACAGAACGCGGTTGAGGCTTGTGCAAAGGCGTTCACCGCCTACAGCCTGTACGGATGGATAGAGGTCTGGTTTCCGCGGGGGATGCAGGAGTCTGCCGACGAGCTGACGGAGCGCCGTATTCGCTCAAAAAGAGAAATGGTTTCCGTTTGGGTGAACTGCTTGACAAAAGTGCTCCATGGCTGGTTCCGCCCCCCGCGCATTATTCTCACAAGACTCGGAAAAGGAATGTTCCTCATAAAGATGCGGCGTCAAATACTTTATTAAGATGCGTCGTCCCGGGCAGATTTTATGCCGTCCGGCTCTTACAGGGCTGTCGCCAGCACCGCGATCCCTTCCTTTCCAGGCAGCCGTATCCTGGTTTTTCCGCTTGCCCCGAAATACGCCCGGGTCTTTGTCATCTCCCAGATATCAATTACTTCCACCTGATAAGACCTGTCCTCAGGCAGGTACAATGTGGTAAGCCCCGGGCAGGTTCTGCCGAAATAGCGGAGGAAAAACTGCGTCCCGTACCGGCCGGCGTATTCCGGAGACCGGAACATCCCGTCCTTTTCCGGTCCCTCGCCGAAATAATAAAGTTCTGCAAGCGGATTGTCCTTTCTCACGCCCCTCAGCATATCCGCCACGGAAAAGCCCTCCCCCGGTTCTGCAAATTCCAGCAGATTCCAGGCCTCCAGCGGCCCGTCCGCCTCCTGAAGCACCGTCTTTAAAAACGCGATGCGGGCCGGGCTTTCACCCTTTAAAATACCGCCCTTCGCCCACCACAAAACCTCATCGTCCGAAAGGAAAACCTCGCCGTGCGTACCGTAGGCACCCTGTGCATACAAGCTCCACAGACGATCCGCAAGCTCAAAGCCGGAGATATTGCCCCAATCCAGCGGAAGGTTCCCTTCGTAGGCAAGTTCGTCATAAATAACCGGCTTTTGATATTTTTCCGAAAATTCTTTTGCACGGTTCACATCCCGCAGCTGCAGACAGCAGTGTGTCACGTTTTTTCTTCCGAAATCGTAGGCGACGATGCACTGGTGATTGCTGAGCAGATGTCCGTACGGATCGTGCGCCGCAATATATTCCTCCAGCTCATACCAGTCGGATATTCCGCGCTGAAACATCAAATCATACTCATTCGCCATGCTCCACCAGACAGAAGGAAAGGCGGCTAGGCGGCGCAGCAGATAATCGAGATAGATTCTGTTTTCCTCCATGGAAAGTTCCGCAAATCCCCACCGGTCATACGGGTGAAACAGGATCAGATCCGACTGGATTCCCATTTTGTCAAGTTCCGTGATGATCCGCTCGAAATGCTCCCAGAACTCCATACACGGACGGTTTACATCCCAGGTTCCGTCCGGTTTTCTATGAAATGCGAAAAGCTCCGGCTCATTATGATTATAATCATAGCTTTTCGGAAAAATACAGTAGCGTACCTTGTTGAACGGCGCTTCGGACAAGGTTTTCAGCGTCCGGCGGATCAGAGCTTCCGGCTGATGCGCCAGCGCGTACACCGTAGTGCCGACCGGCGTGTAACGGGTGCCGTCCTCATACATGAAATGCCTTCCGCAGGCCCGGACCGGACCGTGCCCCGCTCCTTCCAGCGCCCGGAGCTTCCGGCTGTCCGAACCGCTGGAAACCGCCTTACGGTATTCGGCCCCGTACTGGCTTCCTCCGCTGTACTGCCTCTCCCCGCCGCAACACTTTTCCCTGTCATACTGCATTTCTTCGCGGCACCGATTCTCTCTGTCGGACGGCCTTCCTCCGCTGTGCGGATCTTCCCCGGCGTACCATACACCGCAGCATGCCGGTTCACAGACGGCTTCTCCTTCCGCCTCGATCTCTCCTGTCACCCTCCAGAAATATTTCCCCGCCCTCTCCGGCAGAAAACGAACCTTATAAATGCCGTTTCCCGCATAAAAGCCCCGGACAGCCTTTTCCCCGCCGCCGCAGGAAAATACAGCATCCAGACAAACATCCGCCCAGGAGCCCTCCGGCTCCTCTCCCTGCCAGGCCAGCTCGGCCATCTCATACTGTCTCATATCCATTCCCCCATTCGCAAAACATCCGCAGTATCTTCTTTTCCTGTTCCCAATTATAAATGAAAACCGGCCGAATGAAAATACAAAGCCGCATATTTTTATGCTTTGAAATAACACGGTATCCATGCTTTGCTTCTTCCGGCTGTATCAGCCTAAAATCTGCCGTTTCCGGAGATCCGTTCCTGAGCTGCCTTTGCCGCCTCTTCTGCTTTCTTAAAACCAGGTCACTCCCGGAGGTCAGAAAAGATATTCGAAAACCGGTTGACAAATCTGATCTATTGCAGTAAACTAAAACCAGGCTATTGCAATAGACCAAAGGAGGATGCTGGCACATGGAAAAAATATTTGAGAGCGAATACCGCTTTTTATGCATTTTATGGGAAAACGAGCCTGTTGCAAGCCCAAAGCTTGTGCAGCTCTGCAGCGAACAGCTTGGCTGGAAAAAATCAACCACCTACACGGTGATTAAAAAGCTGTCCGATAAGGGGATTGTAAAAAATGAAAACACAATTGTATCCTCTCTGGCCCGCAAAGATGAAGTGGATCGCCAGGAGAGCGAGGAGCTGCTGCAGCGCACCAGCCGCGGACACATTCCGACCTTTCTCGCAGCCTTTCTCCGGGATCGCAGGCTGTCCAGGGAGGAGGCGGACGACATTCGCCGGCTGATCGACGAAGCAGAAGAAAGGGAACCGTGATTAACGGCGGCTGTTTTCCAGACTCCGGAACACGGGGATTCCCGGCCGCCGGCATATCCTCCGCAGACAGAACCCTGCTGCGATTTCAGTTCATGGTTTTTCCGCCTTTTGTACTTCCCCTCCGAAAGGATACATATACTGTACGGACATCGAATTTTCGTACCACCGGAAGGAGAACTGCATGCGGTTTCTGGAAGCCTTTCTCTCCAAAATAAACTCTCTGTTCTGGGGCGGGCCGATGCTCCTTATCCTGTGCCTGTTCCATCTCTATTTTACCATACATACCGGCGGCGTTCAGAAGCAGCTTCTGCGCGGAATCCGCTGCTCTGTCTCCGGCGGAGATCAAAAAAAGGGCTCGGAGAACGGAACTGCCCGAAAGAATTCACCGGGCACAGGCAGCCAAAACAACTCCTCCGCTCCGTCCCACCGGGTATCCGGGCTGATGGCGCTCACCACGACACTTGCTGCCACGCTCGGCACCGGAAATATTATCGGCGTGTCCTCCGCCATCTATCTCGGCGGTCCGGGCGCACTGTTCTGGTGTTTTCTGACGGGCCTCTTCGGCATGGCCACATCCTACGCGGAATGCTTCCTCTCCATCCTGCACCGCAGAAAAAATGCCGACGGCACCTACAGCGGCGGGCCGATGATAGTGCTGGAACACCGGCTGCACAAAAAGGGACTTGCCTGTGTCTATGCCGGTGCGGTTATTTTCGCCGCCTGCGGCATGAACTGTTCCACACAGGCGCGGGCCTTCGCGGACGCAGCGGTCTCCTTCGGCCTGCCGCGCATCCCGGTCGGAATCGCTCTCGCACTGCTTGTCGGTGTCGTGATCGTGGGAGGAGCGGAGCGAATTCACAAATTTTGCATCCGGCTCGTCCCTGTTATGGGCGGTCTCTTTCTGTTCTGCTGTCTTCTGATTCTGGGCAAAAACCTCACCTGGCTTCCCGAGGCAGTTACGCTGATGCTGCGCTCGGCTTTCTCCGCAAAGGCAGTCGCCGCCGGCACACTTTCCGGCGCGTTTATGAGCGCTGTCCGGTACGGTGTAACACGCGGACTGTTTACCAACGAGGCAGGGCTCGGAACGGCAGCGATCGCCGCAGCGGACGCGGAAACGCCCGATCCGCAGACACAGGCACTGATCTCCATGACCGCCACCTTCTGGGATACCGTTGTGATCTGTGCTCTGACCGGTCTCGCCATTCTTTCAACTGCTGTTGCCGAACCGGAGAGCATGGCCGGCTTTTCCATGAACGAGCTCACAACGGCCGCTTTCCTGCGCCTCTCCGCGGGCGGCCCTGTCCTGCTCAATCTCTGCCTTATGGCTTTTGCCTTCGCCACGCTGACCGGCTGGTCCTATTTCGGCGAAAAAGCCGCTCTTTTCCTCGTGGGGGAACGCGGTATTTTCTGCTACAAAACCTGCTATATCGTTATGATTTTCCTCGGCACCATACTGTCGATGAGCCTGATCTGGCAGCTGACAGACTTTGCAAATTTATTTCTCGCGGTACCGAATCTGTACGCACTTTTCCTGCTGCGGCGCGATGTCACCTGCAGGAAGCCGGATCGCAGGTAGGCATCCGTTCAGAAAATTTCAGAAGTACATAGTAATCCGTATAGATTTTTCCGTCATCCCCTCCGATCAGCGTTTCCTTGGATTCGGCAAAACCGGCCTGCTCTGCGGCCTTTCTCCGCTCGGCAGCGAACGGCGGAATTTTCGTAGCAAGCATCCGGCAGCCAAACAGCGCAAAGGCCGGCGGTACGATGAGGGAGAGGATTTCCTGTATGCGCTCCTCTCTCTCGTAATCGCTCCGCAAATCCAGCCTCAGCAGACCGCAGTTGTAAAAATAGTCGGTTATTTTCCCTGTTCGGTTAAATAATTCGATGGTTCCTACCGCATGGCCGGTGTTCCTGTCCACAACCGCCCAGCGCACAAAGCCCCTGTCCCTGTATGCCCGCAGCCAGAAATCAATGGCCTCCTGCATGCGCTCCAGAGTCGTGTAGTGAAAATCATCGCCGTTGCAGTTGTCGCTGTTGAAAAACGGCACCGCCCGCTCATCCGAATAAACAGCGAGCAGATCGGATGCATCGGAAGCCTCCACCAGCCTGAAAAGATAATTTTTGTTTTCGTATACCGGACATTTTTCGTATGGATCTACCATAACAGCACCTCCTGAAATTTTATGTTTTACAGAGACGCATACAGACTTATCATTTTAAATATAGATTACTATATTTTTATATCCCGTTCCCGCAGTATTTCCGGCGGTTCCTCCGCCTCCGCCATGCTCCGGGCCGGGCTGCCACTCCGGCTGTCCGCCGCATTCTCTTGATTATAAAATACCACAGCATATATGACAGCTGTCTGTCATAATTCCGGATATCTTAGAAATTATTTTTTCTCATATAGTAATTATTTTGTCCCTTTTCGGAATTGCGTACCCGTTAAAAATAAATTATGATTATACTAACAACTTTGGAATTTGGGGAGAGGTAATTATATGGTCATTGATAGTTGGGAAAACGGTCAGTATAAAGAAATCTGGGTTTATTCAAATGAAACAGAGGACGATGAACGGGCGATGTGTGGGTTGATAAATGGTAATTGGGGGTGGCTCAATTATTATAACGAGGAAGGCGACGCAGGATTAAGCTCCAGAAATCCGAACTATACTGGTACAGATGATGAGAACATGGATTTTATTATAAATGGTGAACTTGACCCATTTCCTTTATCTTATGTGTTGCCCGCTGAACAGGTGATGGAAGCTCTTGAATATTTTGAAAAGTATCATAAGCTGCCCACATTCATAACATGGCATGATGATAATGTCGCTTAGAAACTCCAGTTAGTGGAGTTTCTAATGGGAACATTTTTCGGGCAGGGGGTGCGGACAAAAAACTGGACTTCCACGGACTCCGAAAGGAGCTGGATCACTATGTATTCTCAGGACAAAATCAACA
>ERZ808040.2323-NODE-2323-length-10848-cov-4.790827_pt1 | contig 10848 bp, 16 predicted proteins | sample MGYA00380191_ERZ808040 | MGnify/ENA primary metagenome ERZ808040 (study PRJEB31490, sample SAMN06133395) | mouse gut metagenome | isolation source: J6 | host: mice | place: China: Chengdu | collected 2015-05 ... | reverse complement strand
AGCAGGGCTTACGGCGGACCATTGACCTGTAGGTAACCAATCCACGAATAACGGAGTGGCCAAATGCCGGGAACTGTAGACCCAAAGACTTCTTTTGGATATCTTCAGAATACAAATGTGGGTTTTGTCAGAGAAAAAGTTTGTTGTAATTTAATTTACCTCTTGACAAAAGTCACTTCATAACGGAGGGTTAGTGCTATGGCAATGACACAATGTCCTGAATGTGGACAGGAAATATCGGATAAGGCAAAGAAATGTATTCATTGTGGGAAAGTTTTGATTGAGGATGTTTTACCCAAAAAATTCTGCAGTGATTGTGGTAAAGAAATAGCCATTGATGCAAAGGAGTGTCCCTATTGTGGCTGCCCTGTTGAGGACGATAAAGGGGAAAGTGTTTCTAAGCCGGAAAATGGTAATAAAAAGATTATTATAAAGCTTCTTGTTCCAATAATGGCACTTGTAGTGATTGCAACCATTGCAGTTTTTGTCATAAATTTTGCCGGTTCAACTTTAAATGAAGATGAGCAATTAGCGTACCAAAATGCGGTAGAAATGCAGAGCATGATGAGGGATCCAGATTCATTCAGGTTATATGATGAAATGTTTTTGCTAAAACATCTCGATGACGATGGAAATATTGATTATATTTACACCATATTTAAATATGGCGGCGCAAATGGATATGGTGCGATTACAACAGATGAAGCGATTTTTAAAGATGGTGAATATATAATGGATTATGCTGATGAACCAGATGAAGATGACCGGAATTATATGGAGCAATTATTGGTACAAGCAGATTTGGCTCTTTTCATGTTATCTGGCGGCGGAGATCATTGGGAGATGGTTAACATTGACATTGAAAAAATAAAAACGAAGATGGGACTTGAATAATGTACTGTTCAAAATGTGGAAAACAAGTTTCTGATGAAGCAACATATTGCCAATATTGTGGCAACCGACTTTCTGAGGAAAACAAAGGTATTGATTCACATAGTAAGGTAATGAAACAATCTCAAAAAAGCGAAATTAGTCGGTATATAAAATATTCGGTTATAGGGATTGTAATTGTTTTGCTTGTAACTTATATTTTTGGGTTCAGATGTAAGGCGGGTTTTTGCCTTTTGCCCAGTACTTTCCGCGGCGAGTATTGTATTGTTCATACATGTGGTATACAGGGATGTTATAATAAAGCAGTTAAAGAGAAGACTTTTTGTTATACTCATATGCCGTCCGCCTCAACAGATTATAATTATACGCCGGAAAAAGCAGAAGATGTTATTGATTTTTCAGACATAAATATCAGTTCAAACAGTTCCTATACCATATGTACGGCAACAGTTACTAATAATGGAATGAGAACATATATGTTTGTTGAGGTAAAGGGAAAATTTAAAGATTCATCCGGAACTGTTATTGATACAGACTGGACTTATGCAGTAGGTTCGGAGGGTTTGGCACCGAATGAATCGGTTTCAATAAGGCTGTCTGTAAAAAAGGATTTCAATATATCCACATGTGATTTGGAAATAATTGATTATGATAGAAAATAGATATAAAAAGGGTTACGGTTATCCGGAAGATTGTCAGGCCTATATTATGGCTCTCGATTTTATTAAAATTGATACTGCCAGCAAAATTGTTCAGAGGATTGCAGGCGAAACAATACAAAAAGGCACCCGTTCATTTTAAATTAAGTGGACGGGTGTACTTTCTTGAAACCTTATTTAAACTCCCGTAAAGCCAACTGTATTGCCATGGATAAAAATATGGAAGTTTAGTTGATGCACCAAAAGGAAGCAAAAACATTCTGGCAGGCCATGGAGCAGCTTTATTGCTCAATCAGATTTCAGGATAAGGGAATGGAAAATTATAAAATGAATACAGAGAATGAATTACTGAAAAATTCGGATAAATTGCATACAACCGAATTAGGCGTAGAACGCATTAAAAGGAATCTGTCTTTAGATACAGATGATGTGGTTGACTGGTGCCAGACGAAAATCAAGTCAGCTGATGCCGTTATTACACGAAACGGGAAAAACTGGTATGTGAATGTAGAAAAATGTATCTTAACAATAAATGCATATAGTTATACGATTATTACCGCACATAAGGAAAAGAAATGAAATATTCAATTCGTGAATTGGAAACATTTTCAGTTATTGGGCAAGAAGTAGAACTTGTCAATCACCAAAAAAGAAACATTCAAATCAGTACTGCCTTTTGGCGAAAGTTTAACACTAATTTGAAGAAATCATACCTTTCACAATCGGGAAACTGGGTAAAATATGCTTTTATGGAAAGGAGAAACTAAATGCTTTTGATTTAAACAAAGATGGTGCTGATTGACTTATGATGAGGACTTGTGATATGGTTTAAGACATGGGGAGATTGAATGTAGAAAGAGAAATGGAGGTAATGCCATGTACTATTCTTCTCCAGAGGAATTAAAGGGCATTGTTCCTTTTTATAATGGGATATGGAATAAGGAATATTTATATGAATATCTGGTTTGGCATTCTAACAAGGAATTCAAAACATCTATTGACGATTTTTTTAAACAACATTGCAAAGATGAAGATTTGATAAATTTATTGTTTTCTTTTTTGCTGGATGAGGAATATGACGGGTCGGATCGTCAGATGGGGGCGGCACGCATTATTTCCCAAATGGATAAAGGTTTGCTTAAGAATAAGAAAAATATGTTGCTGCAGGCACAAAAAAATGAGGTTTATTGGAAAAGGCCTTTTCTGCAGGATGAGTATTTAGAATGGATTGATTAAATATCTTTTGTTCTTATATGGAGCACCGCAGGGGGAGGAACAGCATGGAATTAAATATAAATTATCCGGCATATTTTAAGGATTTTTATGGTGTGGATGATGAGGTATACAGATTTTGCCAAAGGGCATATTTGTTTTTCAAAGGTAAAGAATACAGCGATGTGTTGCATACAATCGGGATAATGCCTGTTGCGGCTCCGCAGGAGGTTTATGATAGCGGTGCTTGGGAGGAAAGCATACAGTTGATTAGCAATAAGAGCTGTGCCATTATAACAATAAGGATGAATTTTGAGAATTACTATAGGGCAGACAGCGGCGAAAAGGTGGAACAAATTAAGGAAATGATTTTGACAGCAATAAAACGTATAAAATCTAAAGGTAAATTTAATTATAAAAAATTTAAAGAAGATTTTGATTTGATTTCTTGATATTGGAGGTAAGCTTTATTTGAAAAGATGGCAGGTGGAAGAATGACCCGGATAAATCAGGGGCACCCTATGACATCTATAGCAGGAAGATTCTGGATCTGAAGGATGGGAAGAGCAGTGCGGTCAATTATTTTTATGCATTGCTGGATGAGGAAATCTGCCAGGGAGTTGCTGTCTGCGTGGTGCCTCCGCATTCCCTTCAGAGTTCAGACAGTGGTATGAAGATGCTTGGACGGAAACTGGCAGAAGCGATCTTGGAGAAGGGCGGCTGCCTGATTAGCGAGTATCCGGAAGGGATTCGTCCAAGAAAGGAAAATTTTGTGGCAAGGGACAGATTGCAGGCTCTGTTTTCCAGTCTGGTGATTGTCGTGGAGTCCAGGGAGGGGAGCGGAACCTGGCATACGGTGGAGTATGCCAAGAGATATCAGAGGCCGGTCGCCTGCTATATGGAGAAGAATGGGGGATCCAGGCGTTTTTGAAAGAAAATGGGCTGGCAAAAACCCCATCTGTTATAGGTGTGGATGAAGTATGGTATAATGCATTTTTTCATGTGAACACTGTGGAAGTACATCAAATGCCTGTTCCATATACAATAAGGGAAGTTTTAAGAGGGAGTCTGGCTGTACATAATGAGATAAAGAGTGACGGACGGAATGACATAAGTGTAATTCAAGGAAATACAGTAGGTTGGAACAGGAAGGAGATTGGTTTGTTTATGGGCAGTAGTATGGCATAAATTAAGCTGTTGACAGGTTTGTTGTATTATACAATAAACCTATATAGTGTACAGATTTGAGGCCTGCTATTATGCCATCACACATATATTATATCGAACTGTCTAATGATGACCAAGACTATCTAAAATCATTGATCAAAACGAATCATTCAGGCTCAGGTAGGTAGTGAACCGGGCGAGGATGCTCCTTTGGAAATCAGAATCCCAGTCTGATATAACTATTGCAGATAATCTTGCATTAGTGTAAACACTGTACGTCAGTGTATTAACCGGTATATTTCCGACGGAATGAACCTTACCTTTTTGATGATGAACATTCCCGCCGTATAATCGAGATCATAGACGATGCAATGGCCAAGATCATCAATATTGTATGCCAGAAACCGTTGATTATGTCAATTACAGTAATCTGAAGAAGTTTTCTTCTGGCTTTAAAGCCGTATATTATTCTCCAAATGATTAATCTGCACTGTCTGGGCCGGAAAAGGTCAAGAAGATCAATTTTTCTTAGTCAAAAATGAATCCCCTTTAAATTCAGAAATTATGTTCCGAATTATTTCTATTTGTTTATCTGACAAACCATCCACATTTACCATTACAGAACTGTCAATTTTCACCGACCTTCCTAAGATATAATCAGTTGATACATGGAAGATGTCAGCTAATGCCACCAGTTTATCAAGGCTTGGCTTTCTCTCTTGATTCTCATATGCGCTGATTAACGCAGGAGTTACGCCAATTTGCCTTGCAATATCAGTTTGAGAAAAATTATACTTTTCCCGTAACGCGATTAATCGTTTTGCTATAGATTCCGTAAGTATCAACTCCTTTCAACTGTTAGTATAAAATAGGATTTGTTACAAATGGTTGTATATACATTAAACTATATGTTGAAATGCTGGAAATATTATGGTACAATACCTGTGCGTTACAAAATACGAATTCTAAAGAAAGGGAGATACCAAAATGAAGAGAAAATTGATTTTATTACCCATAATATGCACATTTGCAATTAGCTTGAATGGCTGTGGACATGAGCATGTATGGGCAGATGCTACTTGCTTGGCGCCTAGAACATGCAGTGAGTGTGAAGAAACCGAGGGGGAAGTTGCTGACCATAAATGGATAGATGCCACTTGCGAAAAGGCAAAATATTGTGAAGTATGCGGAGAAACAGAGGGCGAGCCATTAGGCCATGAATGGTTAGAGCCGACCTATACAGACCCCAAAACCTGTGCTTTATGCAGCTTGACGGAAGGAGAACCCTTACCGGAACCCTATTGTGTGAAAAACAATATTACCTTTGAAAATTTGCAGGATATGGAGCTGCCATTTGCTACGGCTTTTTCAGAAGATGGAGAGATTGTGGAGATAGATGGTCTTTGGGCAGATCCAGGAATGGCACATTACAGTTTTGGAGAAATAACAATCGAACCTTCCGAGCAGGAAGGATACATTGATGTTACCATTCCATACGAAGTATCATTGTCAGCGGAAGTATATTTAGATACTACAAAGTTTGGCGGCGGATTTCGAATTGAAGCATCTTGGGCAGCCTTGAGTGTTGGGGATAGCTATACTGGATTATTTGTACCGTCTCAGGGCACTTATGGAAGTGATACAAACCAATATATCAAAAATTTTGAATGGAATGGAGACACTTATACATTAAGCTATACAAAAGATACAAATTCGGAAAGCGGTTTTACGGATTGGACCGGTGGGGACGAGTCGATTTATAATTGTACTTATGACTTGTCTGCCGATATCGTTTATACAATCACAGTTCCAGAAGGATATGACGGCGCAGTATTGGCAATAGAGAGAAATGGCAAGGATGAGGTGAAACTGGGAAGGGACGAAGAAACAGACGAAAAGGATATACATTTTCTCGATGAGCATGATGCAGATTATTTTATTTTCTATCAGCTGTCAGATTTAATACAATAGGCAATATCAGCAAGAAGATTGCACAAACAGGAGAAACGACATTTATACAGGATGTCGTTTTCTCCTGTTTTGCCGTTTACAGACTGCCTTGCATAGATAGCGCCTATATGGTTTTCCATTGTCGGTTCCTTTCCGTAATGGAATGGAGCCGTCCACCCCCGGCGGGTTCTTTTCCTGTCGATGACTATAAATGCAGTACATAGATAATTGAACATTGATTGGTGATATGATATGATTAGTTAAAATCTAAGAGAGAAATGTATGCCTGTGTTTACAACGCAGGATCCTACCCATTGCACTGATTGACTCTGTATCCGTTTTTTGATATTGGAGGAATGGAAGAGGGAGTTTCTTATTTGAAAAAGACCGGCATACGAGGCTGATAGCATATATGGCCAAGTTGCGGAGTGTAAGGAGAAATTGAGAAAAATGGATTTCAAGGCACTTATGAACACAACAGAATACGATTTCCTTCGGACGAATGAGCGCCTTGGAGACAGAATCATGCTTCTTGGCCTTGGAGGCAGTTATGCATATGGGACCAATAACGAGGGCAGTGATATAGACTTCCGCGGCGTCACGCTTATGATGCCATCTGATCTGCTGGGCCTGACTGTATTTGAGCAGTATGAGGATGATAAGACCGATACGGTTATCTATGGTTTCAATAAACTGATAAAGCTGCTGTTGGAGTGTAATCCAAACACTTGTGAGATGCTGGGACTGGATGAGGATCAATATTTGATCAAGTCGGAGATAGGACAGGAACTAATTGATAACAGCAGACTGTTCCTTTCGAAGAGGGCCATCAAGTCCTTTGGAGGGTATGCGGATGCACAGCTTCGGAGGCTCCAGAATGCTATCGCAAGGGACACGCTTCCACAGAGTGACAGGGAAAAACATATCCTGAAATCAGTTATGAATGCTCTGGATGATTTTAACCGCAGATATGCTGGCAAGGATAAAGGAAGCATGCGCCTTTATATTGATCAGGCCGAGAATCCGGAACTGGATACGGAGATTTTTGTGGATGCAAACTATGAGCATTTCCCTTTGCGGGATTATACAGACCTGTGGGGAACTATGAAAACGGTGGTCCGGGATTATGACAAGGTTGGAAAGCGGAATAAGAAAAAAGATCATAACCATCTGAACAAGCATGCCATGCATCTGATCCGGCTGTTCATGATGGCGATTGATATATTGGAGAAGGGTGAGATACGTACTCACCGGGTGGATGATCTGCCAACGCTTATGGCTATCCGCAGAGGTGATTATATGCTTCCCGACGGCACGTTTTCGCCGGAGTTCTACGAGATGCTTGAAGAATACGAACGCAGACTGGATGAGGCGGCTGTAAGGACGATTCTGCCCAATAATCCGGATATGGATAAGGTAGGAGCCTTTGTAGAGCGGATCAACAGGTATGCAGTGACGGGAGGATTGACGTGAGAGATATCATTGACGAGATAAATGAAAAGCTGGATGAAATAGAAAAAGCAGAGGGCGTGCGGATCCTTCATGCTGTTGAGTCAGGGAGCAGGGCTTGGGGATTTGCATCTCCGGACAGTGATTATGACGTGCGATTCGTGTATGTCAGGCCAAAGGAAGACTATCTGCGGCTGGACCAACCGAGAGATGTGATTGAATGGCAGCTGGATGAGGTGCTGGATATCAATGGATGGGATCTGAAGAAGGCCCTGATGCAGTTTGCAAAAGGGAATGCAACACTTTTCGAGTGGAGCGGATCTCCAATCGTCTATCGCACAACGGACGAATGGGCGAAGATAAAGGATGTATCGAAGCTGTATTTTTCTGAGAAGGCGGCAGTTTATCATTACTACGGAACCGCAAACAGTACATTGCAGGGATATCTGCAGGGAGATAAGGTCAGGTATAAGAAATATTTCTATGCGCTGAGGCCTTTGCTGGCAGCGCAGTATATAGAGAAGTATCATACCGTTCCGCCTGTGCTTTTTGATGATATTCTGAAGATGGAGCTGCCGGAGGAGTTGCGGCAGGCAATTGATGAACTGCTGGAAGTGAAGAAAAGGACGACAGAGGGAGAAGAGAATCTGCAGATGCCTGTTATAAAGGGGTTTATTGAATCGGAGACCCTGAGGCTGAAAGAAATCGCAGATAATCTTGAGGATGACCATAACAGGAACCTTACGGCATTGAACCGTATTTTCATGGAAACCATCACAGAAAAGGAGCATACAATCAGAAAGTAAACCGTATTATAACTGTGCTGGGCAAACGGCGGGAGTTGGGCGTTAGATAAACAATTGTTACATGGCATCCGGATGCTTACAAATACAGCAGAGATGATGTTCGGATGGAGCATATGGAAAGGCTTCGTAAAGCAGGTTTTGAAATCAGGCTTGTGGAAGAGTCTTGCGAGCATTATGCTGTAATCGATAATGAGATTGTCTGGTATGGAAGTGTGAACCTGCTGTCAAAGGAAGATGCGGAGGACCATCTGATGAGGGTTTGCAGCAAAGATATTGCCGCAGAACTTCTGGAAATGGCATTTGGCTTTGAAGCAGATATACAGGAATGGTGAATATGGACGCAAAAGAAGTTTTAAAGTTATATTTTGGATATGATTCCTTTAAACCCGGGCAGGAAGAAACCACCCAGGCTATCCTTGGCGGAAAGGATGTATTAGCTGTCATGCCGACGGGATCAGGTAAGTCTATTTGCTATCAGGTTCCGGCCATGCTGCTTTCTGGCATTACGATTGTGATATCTCCGCTTATATCCCTTATGCAGGATCAGGTAACAACTTTAAATGAAGCCGGGATTCATGCCGGATATATCAATTCGTCTTTGACAGAAGCACAGATATCAAAGGTATATGCCAGAGCTTTGGAGGGAATATATAAGATCCTGTATGTAGCGCCGGAACGTCTTGAAAGTTATGAGTTTACGAATTTTGCCAGAAAAGTAGAGATTTCAATGGTAACAGTGGATGAGGCACATTGCATCTCCCAGTGGGGACAGGACTTTAGGCCCAGTTATCTGAAAATTGTGGATTTCATAGACGGCCTGCGAAAGAGACCGGTTGTCAGCGCTTTTACGGCGACTGCTACGGAAGAAGTGAAAACAGACATATCTTGTGTGCTCAAATTACAGAATCCGAAAGTAGTTGTAACCGGATTTGATCGTGAAAATCTGTATTTTGATGTAGAGACGACACGAAGCAAGGATGACTATGTGTCGGAATATATTCAAAAACATCCGGGCGATAGCGGGATTATTTATTGTGCTACCAGAAAAAATGTGGATTCGCTATTTGAATTACTATCCAGCGCCGGGGGTTCTGTGGCAAGATATCATGCCGGAATGGATAATGAAGACAGAAAAGAAAGTCAGAATGATTTTATCTATGATAGAACCCCGATAATTGTTGCAACCAACGCATTTGGTATGGGTATTGATAAATCCAATGTACGGTTTGTCATACATTACAATATGCCCCAGAGCATGGAGAACTACTATCAGGAGGCAGGGCGTGCCGGAAGAGACGGCGAACCATCGCAATGCATACTGCTGTTCTCGGCACAGGATATTATGATAAACAAGTTCCTTCTTGACCATAAGGACTTTACGGACATCCCTGATGAAGACATTGCTCTTATCAAACAGCGTGATGCAAAGAGGCTTCAGGTTATGGAAGCCTATTGCCGGACTTCGGGATGCCTTCGCAACTACATTCTCGAATACTTCGGCGAGAAACGAGGTGAGCCATGTGGCAGCTGCGGTAATTGCCATAGAGAGTATACAGAGATCGATATGACAGAAGATGCAAAGCTTGTCATTAACTGTGTTTGGGAGACAAAAGGAAGATATGGCCTGAATATAATCCTTGGTACACTTCTTGGTGCAAACAGAGCCAGATTAAAAGAGCTTGGAACCGTTGAATATAGGACTTATGGAGCTCTCAGGAATCGTTCTGAGCCGGAGATCAGGATGCTTATCAATCAGTTGCTCCTTGACGGATATCTATATCAGACTGCAGATAAATACAGTGTGATCCGGATGGGGAATATAGAGCCACTTAAGGATCCGGGTACACACGTTTTGATCAGGAAACATAAAGACAGAGAGCCTGAACGTCAGGTAAAAAGCCGCAGCAGGAAAAGTACGGATTCTCTTACAAAAGCAGGCTGCGATTTATTTGAGGCGCTTCGCCAGCTTAGACTTACGATCGCCAGGGAAGAAGGTATGCCGCCTTATATTATCTTCAGTGATAAAACGCTGATTGATATGAGCCTTAAGATACCGACAGACAAATCCACAATGTTGAATGTGTCCGGTGTGGGTGCGGCCAAGTATGAGAAATACGGCGAAAGATTTTTAGAGGCTGTAACTGCCTTTATGGACGAACACCCTGAGGCAGTAACAAGCATTAGGGATGAAGAAGATGCTGCAGATGCAAAAGCGGAATCTCAGAAAAATCGGAAGCTATGAGTTAACCATTACATACTCAGTTATAGGTAACAAAAGTATTTATTGCCAATGTTGTATGTACCATAACAGTGTTGATATAACAACCTTTGACGGATAATTTGATGGCAATCTGCAAATGTGGGTAGATGCAGAAGATAGTTTAGAATGAGATAGTAATTCGACAGTTTAATTCCCCCGAATTCGGGGGAATTAAACTATACCAAGACCTTTGTGTTATGTTCCTGCAAAAAGCTCTTTGTGTGTCGTTTATTCTCTGATATTAGCCAGATTTTTCATCGGTTCTCCCCATTTCCCGAGATATCTTCCATCAATGGAAAAATAAGTATTTTCGCCCGGGGCTAATACCGGAGCAGCCTGAATCAATCTTTCTGTAAAGGGAATCGTTGTATCCAGCAGTTGTTCATCCTGGGTTACATTGCGGATTAAACAGAGAAAAATATCTGATCCATCTCCCATAGGGATTGTTTTTTTC
>ERZ808040.2322-NODE-2322-length-10850-cov-4.293512_pt1 | contig 10850 bp, 12 predicted proteins | sample MGYA00380191_ERZ808040 | MGnify/ENA primary metagenome ERZ808040 (study PRJEB31490, sample SAMN06133395) | mouse gut metagenome | isolation source: J6 | host: mice | place: China: Chengdu | collected 2015-05 ... | reverse complement strand
CGGGGGGGGGGGGTACGGCAATCTAGCATTTCTTTCCGGGGTTGGGGAAACTTTTCTCCTCGATATCATGGAATGTGCATCGCAAAGGAGGTGTGCATAGCATGAATATTGTTGTGATCGGCCTTGGTTCGATGGGAAAAAGAAGAATCCGCCTGATAAGGCAGATGCATCCGGAATTTACCGTTATCGGCTTGGATGCAAGGGAGGACAGGAGGATTGAGGCGGAAGAACAGTTTGGGATCGGCACATTTCCTTCGCTTGAAGAGATAGACCAAAAGATAGACTGTGCTTTTATATGTACATCCCCGATGTCACATGCCCACATCATAAAAAACTGCCTATCGAGAAAGTGGCACATATTTACAGAACTCAATCTTATTGATACCGGATATACAGAAAACATGCAGTTGGCAAAGGACAAGGGCTGTGTTCTGTTTCTTTCGTCCACGTTTTTCTATCGGGAAGAAATTAAATATATAAGGTCAAAGATAACACAGGGCAAGCACTGGAATTACATTTACCACATCGGGCAGTATCTTCCTGATTGGCATCCGTGGGAGAATTATGAGGATTTTTTTGTTGGGGATAAACGGACGAACGGTTGCCGTGAAATTATGGCGGTCGAATTGCCGTGGCTTATCGCAACGTTCGGGAACGTTGTAAAATCAAATGTAATATCCGATAAGATCACGGGGCTGAAGATTGGATTCGATGATAATTACATGATCCAGTTGACCCATGACAGCGGCAACAAAGGTACGTTTATCGTTGATGTTGTTTCACCCGTCGCAGTCAGAAAGTTGGAAGTATATACCGAGGGCAGTTATCTTTCGTGGAACGGAACGCCGGAGGGTGTATGTGAATTTGATCCGGCATCAAAGAAATTAAGACCGGTCGCCCTGACGGAGGTGACAGAGCATTTGGATGGATACTGTTCTTTTGTAGTGGAAAATGCATATAGGAACGAGATACGGGAGTTTTTTGATGTTGTGTCAAAGGGGAAAATACCTCTTTATGGGTTCGGGCAAGACCAGAAGATTTTGAATTTGATCGACATTTTGGGAGCGTGATTGGAATGGGCAAACGAAAAGTATTGTTCGTTGGTATCGGCTCGATCGCAAAAAGGCACATCCGCAATCTTCATGTGGTCGCGGCAAAAAGGGGATTATCCTTAACGGTAGATGCTTTCCGGCGAACGAAAAGCACCCTCCCGGCGGATGGGATGAACGAAGAATATACGGAATTATCAAGTGTGCCGAGTGATTATGACGCGGTTTTCATAACGAATCCGACACAACAGCATCTTGAAACACTGAAGCAATTCCACGAAAAAGGAAAGAACTTTTTTATTGAAAAGCCTGTCGTATCGCTGGCGCAGCTTGGGGCGGCAAAAGAATTTGAATTGCACCCGAACCGTGTTTATTATGTTGCCTGCCCATTACGCTACAACGCGGTGATCCAGTATATAAAGAACCATATTGATCCGGGCAGTGTGATATCCATACGCAGTATTTCCTCCAGTTATCTTCCGGACTGGCGCGCGGGGCAGGATTACAGGATCACGTACAGCGCGCACAAAGATATGGGCGGTGGTGTGAGTATAGATTTGATCCATGAATGGGATTATCTCACCTATCTTTTCGGATGGCCCCAAAAGGTTTGCAGCATGATCGGCAAGAAATCGCCTTTGGAAATCGACAGTGAGGATTACGCGATTTATATTGCGGAGTACGAAGATAAGCTTCTGGAACTTCATCTGGACTATTTTGGGAAAAAGACGATCCGGGAGATACAGCTGATCACAAAGGAAGATACCATCATAGGTGATATCGCGAACAATAAAATCCGATTTCTCCTGCGCGGGGAGGAGATCTGTTTTTCCGGGGAAAGGGATGATTATCAGATAAGGGAGCTGGAATGTTTCCTGGATGCCATATCCCGACAGATCAAGCCGGATAGTGATTATCTGCACGGGATTAAAGTATTACAGCTGACACAGGGGGTGCTTTGATGGGTGACGGGAATTTTGACAATGGGCAGATTGGCGATCTGCTCATACATCAGCTAAGATCGTTCTGGAGCGATGTGGATGAGGAATTTATCCGGCAAGTCTTGCCTGAGGTGAGGAAGCAGATAGAAGAAGGATTTCGTGGTTTGCCCAGCAAACGCTTTTACGATGGAAAGAATATCGTATTTTCCCCTTACATGTCTATTCATTGGATGATTTTTATGTACCGTATGTCACGTCACATATTTATGGAAGGGAGGGGGAACAGCAGATCAAATATATTATCTTAATAAAATAATGCATGGTGTTGACTGGTTTTATGCGGTTGACCTGCCGGTGCATTTTTTTGCCGAGCATCCCGTGGGAAGTGTTCTTGGAAAGGCAAAATACGGGGATCATCTGTTGGTATATCAGGGGACAACAGTAGGTGGCAGCAGCAAGGATGGGAAGATACACTATCCGGCCATCGGAAATAATGTGATTTTATTTTCAAATGCATCCGTCTTAGGAAAGAGCGACATCGGATCCAATGTCATAGTATCAGCCGGGGCGCAGATCGTGAATGAAAATGTCCCGGATAACTGCATTGTGTTTGGACAAACGCCAAACCTTATTATCAAGGGGAGGAATCCGGATATTATGGAAAAAACAATTGATGGCTATTGGAGGTAGATCATGAAGATTTTATTTACGATCTGCGGAAGGGCAGGGTCAAAGGGCATAAAAAATAAAAATTTAAGGAAGTTCTGCGGAAAATATCTGGCGTATTATACGGTTTCTGCGATTGATCTGTACTTGAACCGGAAACCGGAAGTGGAGGCGGACATTGTTGTAAATTCCGACAGTAAGCAACTGCTTGATCTGGTGTCCGGCAATGGGCTGAGAGAAGTGGAAAAAATCATGCGCAAGGAAAGTCTTTCCGGGGATTCTGTCGGGAAGATCGATGTGATCCGGGACTGCCTGTCAAAGATGGAGGAGCGTAAGGGTACGCATTATGATATGGTGGTCGATCTGGACATAACATCCCCACTTAGGACGGTCGGGGATCTGGAAAAGGTGATCGGTCTCCACAGCATAAAAAATGCGGATGTCACAACCACGGTGGCTGCCGCGAGAAGAAATCCATATTTTAATCAGGTGAAAAAAACAGGGCACGGGGTAAAAAAGGTGATTGATTCGGATTACACGGCAAGACAGCAGGCTCCGGAAATCTTTGATATGAATGCCTCGGTTTATGCTTATAACCCCAATTTTCTTGAACAGGGAAAAGGCGTATTGGACGGGTATTGTGAGGTCGTCGAAATGTATGATACGGGGATTTTGGATCTTGACCATGAGAATGATTTTGAATTGATGCAGGTGATCGCAAAATATCTGATCAGGAAAAACGATGGGTTCCGTGAAATATATGAGCATGCTCCCGGCTGATAAAAGAATTGACACAACGGGAAAAGGAGATTTATTGGAATTGCGTGATGGTATCGTTTTTCTAAAAGATAAATTGCGGGATAGTCCCGTGTTTGTAGCTGCGGCATTGTTTCTTGTTGTTTCGAGGGGAGAAGTTCCCGTCGTGAAGACGATGTTCCTCCTTCTGGTGCAATTATTCTTTGTCCTGATCCCGGGAGAGGTATTCGTACGATCTACGAAAATATCGTTTCAAAACGGTGCGGTTGCACATTTATGTGCATATGCCGCCGGATATGTGATGAGCATTTTACTTTATATCGTTGTTCTGATGGCAGGAATCCAGAAGCATTGTCTACCGGTATATCTTCTTTACGCAGCGGCGGCGATTTTTTTCGGATACCGATACAGGGGGAAATTTCCGAAAAATTATAAAGAACACATTCCAAATCCGGATCATGCAATTCTTCTATTCTGCCTTATCGTATCGTTTTTGGTCGGCGTGGTCGTTTATCTTCTCCCAAACAGGTCCGCGCAGGTCGTCGGATATCAGAATCCGGCGGGGGATCTTACGTACTGGTTTAAAAACTGCGTGGCGGCGACAAAAGGATATCCCCTGCCGGAACTTTCTGTTGACGGTCTCAAACTTTACTGGCATCTGTTCAGTTGTTTTGAAGTGGCTTTTCTTCATTTCACGACGGGAATCGAGATCTACAATCTTTGTTTTACGTTTTCGTATGTCTGGAAAATCCTGCTTCTTGTGGGCGGCGTTTATGTGCTTTCGTCCTATTTCCTGAAAAAGAGAAGCAGTGTGCTGGCCGTGATGTTAATAACATTATTTACATCCGGATTGGATCGGCAGACAATGGTTTATTATCAATATCATCTTTTCCGTTGTTCCCTTGCATTTGAGGAGGGTTACGCCATGAGTATGTTCGGACTTGTATTTTTCATGAAATTCATGGATATGGAAAAGAAAAATATATCAGCGTATCTGCTCACGGGCCTGGGGCTTGCCGGGGCGCTTGGGCTAAAAGCATCCGGCGGAACCGTGCTTTTGGCGGGAATCGCGGTAAGGCTTTTGGTTTCGCGAAAGAAAATGTGGAAAAGTCTTTTTGAGAGCGGGATTCTTTTTGTGTCTTATTGCCTTGTATATCTTGCGATATCTAAGCTTTTTATCATTGATGGGAATGCGCTCACATCAGCAACAAGCAGCCACAGGATGGTGTTTTCCTCTTTCAGTACACTGATGCGTCCGGGAGGAGGGCACTACGGAGCTATTTATCAAACGTTGAAAACGGGATTTTTGAATAAATACATTGCATATATAATCACTGTCCTGATTTATTTCATCCAGTCGAATTATGCAGTATTCATACCGCTTGTAATGAGTGTTGTTTTGACATTGGCAGGCAGGAAATGGAGGATTTCTTTTCAAAGGATATTTTGACGCTGGCTGCCGTGGTTCTGTGCGGGCAGGGGGTATTCCTTCTTTTTGACCATCCGGGTTTTTCACAGGTTTATTTTATGTTTAACACATTTTCCTTTGCGGCGGTACTTGCCATGCTGTTTTTGGAAAATTGTGAATATCGTTTCCGGTACGCAAGGCAGGCGGTTGTGGGAACGGCATTGGTACTGGTGTTTTTTAGCTGCCGCTCCAATTTTACAAATTACATGGATGTCTATGCACTCGCGCCGCATTCTTTTCAGAACGCAACGTTGGCACAAAGCAGCGGGCAAAATGATGTGTCCGCCCTTGAGATGACGGGTCTGCGCTGGCTTCGTGACAATCTGCCGGAGGACGTTGTGCTTGCGACGAACAAAGTTCTTTTTGGGAATCCGGAACAAACAGGTTTTTCAAGGACATTTATTACGTCGGAGTATTCGCAGAGGCAGGTATATCTTGAGGGTTTTAGCTCGACGAACCTGCCGGACATGGAATTTGTCATGAACCGTCTTGCGCAGCTTCGGGATTATTACAGCGGGATCCCGAAAGCGGCAGATGTCTTGCGGGAAAATGGGGTAACCCATGCAGTGCTATTCAAGAGCGGTAAAAATCCTTCGATATTGTTGGAGGAAACGGTGATTTATGAAAATGATGACATTGCCGTTTTGGATTTGGGAGAGGGGGATAAACAAGAAGTTCCGGTTTTGTTCCGGGCCTCAATGGGAGAGGTTGTTTAAAATATTTTGTGAAAGGATATGGGAAAATGGAAAATACGTCATTAAGTGTAATTGTTCCGGTATACAATGTGGAAAAATATTTGGGGACATGTATCGAAAGCCTCCTTGCGCAGACCTATGATAATTTGCAGATCATCCTTGTCAATGATTGTTCGCCGGATGGCAGTCTTGGCATATTAAGGGATTATGAGAACAGATATCCGGATAAGATTACGGTAATTGACTCAAAGGAGAACCTAAGACAGGGAGGAGCGAGAAACCTTGGCATAAAATCATCCCAGTCGGAGTATGTCGGTTTTGTGGACGCGGATGATTTTGTCCATCCGCGCATGTATGAGGTTTTGATGAAGGAAGCCTTGGAAAATGGTTCGGATGCGGTATATTGTGAGTATCAAAAAGTGGGCGAAACTGCGACAGGAGAGTTTGGCACAAGGGAAGATGCAGAAGACTTTGATCGGGCGGGGGGGGCAGAACTGTCTGGGCTGAACTGTCTGATTCGGAGCGGATGGAAATGATGTCATCTCATAAGTACGGGAGTGTATGCGGCGGAGTATATCGGAAAAACCTGATTGTGAATAACGATTTATATTTCCCGGAACATTTGACATATGAGGACAATTACTGGGTATATACTTTACAGATGTTTTTGCAAAGCGTGACAGTTGTTCCGCAGAAGCTATACTATTATAGACAGCAGGATAAGTCAACCTGCCATAAAAAAAATGCAGAACATCATTATGACCGTATCGAGATTGGCAGGAGATTTCTTAGATTTGTAAAAGATAAGCAGCTGTTACAGCGCTATCACGATATTATTGAATATCTATTTATTGATGTGTTCACGCTAAATTCTTACTCCATGTTTCTAAAATATTTTGACCAGCCGCAGGCAGGCCAGCTTGAATATGTTAAGAGGGAGCTGAAAAGAGAGTTCCCACGCTGGAGGAAAAATAAGTTCTATAAAACGAAGTTTTCAACAAAGAGAAAGATCAAGATGAATCTGGTTATGGTGCTTCCGGTCAAATGGTATATCCGTTTTCGGAAGTATATTTGATTTATTTCTTTTCATGGTTTGTGGAGAGGGAGCCTTTGGAAGATTGGTCATAATTAACAAGTGTTTTTGGGCTTTTTAAAAACGACAGTATTATTTTGCGGAAGTATCTTTTGGCAGGAGCGTGCTGTATTTTTAACTATGGCCAAAAGATATTTAGTGATTGGAATTATGATGGCCAAAATGATGTTTTGGCATAAACGCAGAAAAAGGGCAAAGCCTGTAATTGGCTTTGCCCTTTTTCTGCGTTTATGCTTAGATGCAGTTCTGGTCATGACCTTCTATCCCCTGTACATTTTGATTATTCTTTCGCAAAACTCTTCCGAGTTTCTTCCATACCATCATCTGAATAAAACCCCCTTTCCAAAAAACGTAAACCCTCCATAACCGATTGGTGTTCCCTTCCATGACCAGCCCGCAAATGAGGGCGTTACTGTTTGTATTTGTCCGGTATGCAATGCATTACAGGCTCCTTCAAAACCCTGCTTCCGTTTAAGAACGTCCGTGCCGTATTGCACCCTGTCCGGGCGAAGTTTATGTATAAGCCATGATTATATCATTTTGCAGGGGTATTTGAAAGGCGGAAGGAATGCCGGAAGTGGGGGAGCTTTCCGGTATCAGATTCCAGCAGTCTTACGGGAGTATGACGGCAAGCCCATTTACTGCATATTCTGCCCGCATAACTTGTTGGAAAAACAAATTGACTTTCGCCCGCAGATTATCTATAATGTAAACGATATGCCCACAGTTTGGAAAAATAAAATTGGGCTTTGGCTTTACCGGAAATGCGTTACCGCAGGCAGAATATGCACGATAACGGAACGCTGGAAAGGAAATGAGGACGACAATGGGATTATTTGGTTTTGGAAAGAAAAAACAGGCAGACGCGGCAACGCCCCGTGAAGGGATGATGGAGGATGCGGGGGGAGAGTTTTCTGCGGACAAGGCGGCTTCTTCGGGCAACGACGTATTCTGGGACAAGGCGGATTTTGCCTTTGAGATACAAAAAATATTGCCTTACAAGGAGCAGGGCAGTGTTCTGGTAGGCAGGGCACTGTCGGGGCAGCTGCTGCCGGATACAAAGGTTTCTTATGTGGATCCGTCTGGCCGTGCAGTCCTAAACTGCACGGTGGGCGGCATTGAACAGAACGGGATCAGGGTCAAGAAGGCGAGCGTCTGCCAGTTCGGGCTTTTGGGACCGACCTTTGCGCTCATTGTCCCGGATTTCGCGCCGAATGCCTTTACGGAGGGGAATTACCTGTACCATGCGGCGGCGGAGGGGACAGAGCTAAGCCCTTTGATGGAGGCATTTGAGGGATGCCGCCTTAGGCGGGAGCGTGAGGAGGAAATCCGCGGGGCAGTTTATGCCCTGATGCCGGGATCGCAGGATGACGCGGTGCTTTCCTCTCAGGGCGTGGAGAACCCGGAAAAGCAGGACGGTGCACCGACCTTTATGCAGGAGAGGCTTCGACAGCTCTGCGGGGATTATTCCGTGCAGGAGCTGATCTTTGCGCTCACCCAGGTGCGCGATGCGGAAAACCGGGCAAGGACGGAAGGCGGCACGGCACAGGAGGCATGCTTTAAGGAAGCTTCGGACGTGCTTTATCCGATGATGCTTGAAAAGCTGCGCGGTCTTGACGAGGTTTACCTGACCATTGACAAGAATACAAATTTTCCGTTTTATAACGGCGGCTTTGTTGATGTCTACACGCGGGAGGAGTATGCCAAACTGGCGGTGATTTTTTATAAGGAACAGTTCCGGGAGCTTGAAGTGCGGGCGCTGCCGGTGGCAAACCCGAAGCTTTTAAAGACGGAGGAGGGGAAAACGTCCGCGGCGCAGATGCCGGCCTTTGCGTTGTTTTATTATCTGGGGATGGAGCGTGTCCTGCTGGATAACGGCATGTACCGGGCAGCAATCTCCCGCGGCGATGTGCTGCCGCCGCCGGAGGCTTCCGGCAAGCCGAACACGGCGGTTCCGGTGGCAAATCCCGCCCTGCGCACCCGCATTCTCGATTTCTTTGGCGAGGCGCGCTGGAAGGTGAATTACGAAAAGCGCGCACAAGTGCTGCAGGCGAAGGAACACGCGATGCTGACCGAGGTGGCAAGGGCAAAATTCCTGATCCCGATGAAGTACGACGGCGCGGCAAAGCCGCAGCCGGGTACAAACCAGATCGTTTTTAATAAGGATACGAAGCTGATGTTTGCGGCGGTCAAGAATACGGCGGGGGAGAGCTATACCCCGGTATTTACGGATTTTGCCGAGATCGGGAAGATGTACCAGCCGAAGGACTGGGGCGCGGCGGTGATCTCGATCCAGGATGCCATCGGCATCAACAAGGGTGACGGCATTGTAGTGAACCCGGCGAGCGAGAATCTGATCCTGAAGGAAAAGGCGATCCGCGCGGTGGAGGAGATCGCAAAGCAGTTAAAGGAGAAGGCGGAAAATGCGGCGGGGAGCGCCAAGGGCGTTGAACCGGAGACAGCCCTTATGGATACCGCGCCCGTTCCGGATGCTGAAAAGCAGCAGGACGGAACCGTCACACGCAAAGCATAGGCATAAGGGGCGTTGTATGTATCGGTTTTATGTGGACAAGGATGCCGTGGCGGGGGAGGATATCACCCTTGCCGGGGAGGATTATAACCATATCCGCAATGTCCTGCGGATGCGCGCCGGGGAGGAGATCACGGTGTGCGACGGTGCGGGGACGGACTATCTGTGCCAGCTTTCGGAATTTTCAAAGGACTGTGTGAGGGCAAAGGTGCTGTCGCAGTCCGGCTCGCGAACCGAGCTTCCGGTACGGCTCGTCCTTTTTCAGGGGATGCCGAAGAAGGATAAGCTGGAGTTCATCATCCAGAAGGCGGTGGAGCTCGGTGTGTCACGCGTTGTGCCGGTCATGACAAGGCGCACGGTCGTGAAGCTGGAGGAGGGCGGAAAGGAAGAGAAAAAGCGCGCCCGCTTCCAGGCGATTGCGCGCGCGGCGGCGATGCAGTCGATGCGGGGGATCATCCCGGAAGTTTCCTCTGCCATGCGTTTTGCGGATGCCATAAAAGCGGCGGGTGAACTGGATGCCGTCGTGATTCCGTACGAGCGGGCGGAGGGCATTGCAGATACGAGGGCGGTGCTTTCGGGCCTTGTGGCGGACGGTGTGCGCTCTGTCGGTATTTTTATCGGACCGGAGGGCGGCTTTGCGGAGGAGGAGGTAGCGCTGGCGGTGGACGCGGGTGCTAAGTGCATCACGCTCGGGCACCGCATCCTGCGCACGGAAACAGCGGGTCTGGCTGTCCTCGCCCTGCTGATGTTCGCGTTTGAAAGGTAAAAGAGTACCCTGCTGTCCGGCGTGGTTTATCGTCCCTTTTGGCTTTGGCATTGGGATAAAAGAAAAAAAGTTTTAATGGATCGAGTTTGCCAGAATTTTGGAAAGAGGAATCGGGATGGAATGCTATTTGGATAACGCGGCGACAACGAAGGTGTCGGATTCCGTGCGCGAGGTGATGGACCGGGTGCTTTGTGAGGACTTCGGAAATCCTTCTTCCCTGCACAAAAAGGGGATGGAGGCGGAAAAGTATGTGAAGGCCGCGCGGGAATTGGTTGCAAAAACCCTGCGGGCAGAGCCGAAGGAGATTGTTTTTACGTCCGGCGGCACGGAGGCGAACAATATGGCGCTCATCGGCGCGGCGCTTGCGATGCGCCGCGCAGGAAAGCATATCATCACCACGCAGTTTGAGCATGCGTCCGTCCATGCGCCGCTCGGGTTTCTTGAGGAGATGGGGTTTGAGGTGAGCTTTGCCCCGGTCGATGCGCAGGGGCACGTCAATCTTGCCGAACTGCTTTCACGGATGCGCCAGGATACCGTACTTGTCTCGGTGATGTACGTGAACAACGAGCTCGGCGCGGTGCAGGATATCGCAACCATCGCACGGGCAGTGAAGGAGAAAAAGCCGGATGTGGTCTTCCACACAGATGCCATCCAGGCCTACGGGAAGTACCGCATCTGCCCGAAGAGGGAGGGCATCGACCTGCTCAGTGTGAGCGGGCATAAATTCCACGGTCCGAAGGGGAGCGGTTTTTTATATATCCGTGATAAGGTGCGGGTGCTGCCAATCCTTTACGGCGGCGGGCAGCAAAAAGGGATGCGCTCCGGCACGGAAAATGTCCCGGCGATCGCGGGGATCGGCAGGGCAGCACAGGAAATCTATGCGGGG
>ERZ808040.2318-NODE-2318-length-10865-cov-3.718391_pt1 | contig 10865 bp, 8 predicted proteins | sample MGYA00380191_ERZ808040 | MGnify/ENA primary metagenome ERZ808040 (study PRJEB31490, sample SAMN06133395) | mouse gut metagenome | isolation source: J6 | host: mice | place: China: Chengdu | collected 2015-05 ... | reverse complement strand
TATCTATTTTAAAAATCCAGTAGGGAGAAGTTTCCCTATATTTGTACCTATGTACATAAAATATACACATAAAAAGAGGAACAAATTTAGTGGTATAAATAATACAATAGGCAGCGGCATTTTTAAAATGTTACTGCCTATATTTCTTAAATATTAATAATAAAATTAGGAAATGTTTGTTTTTTTCTGTGTATTGCGGTTTTTTGCAGCTAAACGAAAGGCTTTTTCCATTGCAGGGGTAAGTTTAGGAGAATCTTCATCAAATACAATTTCCCTTTTTGCCGCTGCCTCTATTTGTCTGATTTGTTCCTTTGTGGGTTTCTGGTTTCTATCCAAAGTAACTGTCCGTATCATAATAAATGCTCCTTTCTGTTTTGGTGGCAAGTCTGGCTGATATTAGGCGTATATTTTCTTTTCGTTCTGTATAAACGACAAACAGAATATCATTTACCATTCCAATAGTATTATAACGGTCTTCATTAATACTATGTTCCATATCATAAATTTCAATGCGTTGTAAATCGTTAAAGACTAACATTGCTGTCTCAAAATCAATTCCATGTTTTTTTAAGTTCAGCTGGTTTTTATCCTCATCCCATTCAAATTTCAATGAAATACCCCCTGTTTGTGTTGAAAAGGTACTTATATTATACACTATTATGGAAAGAAATAAAAGTAGTATTAAAATATGTACGCCTTATTTTGCTTAAATTTAATCCTGTAAGTAGCAATTTGAATTTATTAGAGATGTTATTCACAATTTACGTACAAAATAAAATTTGCTGTATAATATATAGACGATAACTATCTTGTAAGGACAATCAAAAAGGGAACAAACCATCTCTGGTTCATTCCCTTAATTTTAAACATACTTTAAAATCAAGTGTTTGGATTAACCAAAATATCTCTTTAACAAGCCTTCAAATGCCTTGCCATGCCTTGCTTCGTCTTTTGCCATTTCATGCACAGTGTCATGGATTGCATCAAGGTCAGCAGCCTTTGCACGTTTTGCAAGGTCGAATTTACCAGCAGTAGCACCGTTTTCAGCAGCAACCCTCATCTCTAGGTTTTTCTTGGTAGAATCAGTAACTACTTCGCCTAATAATTCAGCAAATTTTGCAGCATGTTCAGCTTCTTCCCAAGCAGCTTTTTCCCAATATAAGCCAATTTCAGGATAACCTTCTCTATGGGCAACTCTTGCCATAGCAAGGTACATACCTACCTCAGAACATTCTCCTTCAAAGTTAGCCCTTAAATCTTTAAGAATATCTTCGCTTACTCCCTTTGCTACGCCTACTACATGCTCAGCAGCCCATGTTCTTTCGCTTGACTGCTCGGTAAACTTGGAAGCTGGTGCCTTACAGATTGGACAGGATTCTGGAGCAGAGTCACCTTCATGAACATAACCACATACAGAACAAACAAATTTCTTCATATTTTGATTTCTCCTTTTTTATAGTGAATTTATTTTGTGTTATCAGTTAAAATTTAATAATAGTAATCATTACTGTTTTAATATAACATATAAATATTTTTCTGTCAAGTAGTTTTCAAAGTTTCTTTTTTCCAATTTCTTAGTTTTTCTTTCCATTTATGAAATAACTTGCTGTTTGGAGCAATCCTTACAAGTCCCATAAAAATAGAGGCAATGCCCTTCGATCTGCCCATCGAAATTTTGGGAAGCACGGATATCCATTTCTTCTATATTAGGAAGGGGAAGGTCCATAACATTGTGGCATTGCCTACAATAAAAGTGATGGTGGGGAAGTGTACAGGCATCAAAATGATCGGCTCCATCCCCACAGGAGAGTTTAAGGATTTCCCCTAGTTCTGCAAGAAGAGATAGATTACGGTAGACTGTCCCAAGGCTGATATTTGGGAAATCTTTCTTTATATAAGTATATACCATATCAGCGGTAGGATGATCTGTCCTAGAAGCTAAAAAATCTTTAATTGCTTCTCTTTGGCGGCTATATTTCAATGGCTTCATTGATAAAAATCCTTTCTAACTAAAAAATAAAAATAATAGTAATTATTATTAATATTATAAAAAATAAAAGGTTATTTGTCAAGAATTACCATATATTACCTAATAGTACTTATATTTTTTATTACAATTAAGAAAATATAAGTACAATTAGGAAAGTAACTGGAAAAGTATTGAAAAATATTTTAAACTATAGGAAGATATAGATAGGAAAATAAAAGCTTATTTGTAAGTAAAAATGGGAAGGGATAGATATGGCAGAGAGAATATTGGTTATTGATGATGATATAATGAATTTAAAGATGGCAGAATTTATTTTAAAGAAATATTATGAAGTGATCTGTATTTCTTCTGGGAAAGAAGCATTGGAATTTCTAGGGCAAAATGTGCCAGATATGATATTATTAGATTTACATATGCCAGAAATGAACGGGCTTGAAGTGCTAGAACATATTCAGGGAATGAAACAAGTTTGTGATGTACCAGTTGTTTTTTTAACAGCAGATAGTGAGAGAGAAACAGAAATAAAGATTTTTAAGGCGGGTGCAATGGATTATATACAAAAACCTTTTCTTGCAGAAGTTGTGCTTAGGAGGATTGGGAGGCTGCTTGAATTATATCATTTGCAACAATCACTCCAACAAGAGGTGGATAAAAAAACGCAAGAATTAAAAGAAAGCAGTGAACGGATAAGGAGGCTATCTGTACAGGTAATGTTATCTTTGGCAAGTGCAATTGATGCCAAGGATACTTATACAAAAGGACATTCTGTGCGCGTAGCACAGTATTCTTGTGAATTGGCAAGAAGAATGGGAAAATCAAAACAAGAAATAGAAAATATTTATTATATTGGCTTATTACATGATATTGGGAAGATTGGGATACCAAATTCGATTATTAATAAGCCAGGGAAACTTTCTAGTGAAGAATATGCCGTTATCCAGTCCCATCCTGCTATTGGTGCAGAGATTTTAGGCAATATTTCGGAATTACCTGATATATCTATTGGTGCTCACTGGCATCATGAACGTTATGATGGGAAAGGGTACCCAGATGGGTTAAAAGGTGAAGAAATACCAGAAACAGCAAGGATTATAGGTGCGGCAGATGCGTATGATGCCATGTCTTCGAGGCGTAGTTACCGTGATATCCTGCCGCAGGGAAAAGTGCGGGAAGAGATAGAAAAAGGAAAAGGCACACAGTTTGATCCAGTGATTGCAGGGCATATCCTTGCTATGATTGACGAAGATCCAGAATATAAATTAAGGGAAAGATAAAGGGGTAATGGGAATGGATAAAAGTGATAAGACAGGAAGCCATTTATTAATGGCAGGGATTGTCAGTATATTTAGTGTTTTGTTAATTGTAATGGCAATCGGCATGTCATGGGAAACATGGATTATACCATTTATTATAATAGGGGTTTTGGCAGTATGGGGCATACATATCGGGAAATTAAGCACAGAAACACGTTTTGAATATTTGTGTACAGGGATAATGATAGTGGAATTTTTTTATTATGGTTCCCATGCAGGATACTTTTTAGAGATACCAGTTATAATCTGTATCTTGCTTTTTATGCTTTCCTTGTTAGACAAAAAGTTTTTATTATATATAGTATGTGGTATGTATTTATTAGTATTATTGTACCAAATAGTTGTTTACAGAAATATTCAAATAAGTTTTAGCGGCGTTGCTAGGTTTTTATTAGGATTTATTGCAGTTTTTGTAGCATTAGTGCTTGCCAGTGCTATGATAGAAAAGCGGAAAACAGAACAAGAAGAAATGCTTGAAATGGCAGAACAGCTTGATGCGGCACAACAGAAAAACGCTGCTTTTCTTTCAAATGTTTCCCATGAGTTACGGACGCCTATTAATATGGTGACAGGTATTAGTGAAGTAGCATTAGGAAAAATATTGCCTAAGGAAATAAGGGATGATATGTTATCTATACAAAGGGCAGGCAGGCGTTTGGCAGGGCAGATTAATGATATTTTAGATTATACTGAAATTGTTGGCAATACATTAGTAGTAACAGATGAAAATTATATGCCGTCTTCAATTATTAATGATGTAATTACAATGGCAACTATGCAGAATAATGATCACAATTTAGAAATGATATTTGATATGGATACGGCAATTCCTTCTGTATTAGTTGGAGATGCAGAGAAAATTTCTAGGGTTATTAGGATTTTACTGCAAAATGCAATTAAGTTTACAGAAGAGGGCGGAATCTATGTTTCTATTGGGTTTAGAAAGGAAAGTTATGGAATAAATTTAGATATTTATATTTGTGATACGGGGATTGGCATAACATCTTCCCAGATGGAGCAAATTTATGATGATTTTTACCAAGCAGATACGGGGCGCAGCCGGTATGCAGGAGGACTTGGGCTTGGAATCCCAATTGCGCGGGGATTGCTTTATGGCATGGATGGATTTATTTATTATGATAGTAAAGAGGGGCAAGGAACGCAAGTACATATTTCTATCCCCCAAAAGGTAGCAGATAATACACCTAGTATGATAGTCCATAATGCAAAACAGTTTTGTATCGTTTATTATTTAAAAAAGGAAAGTATAAGCCGAAACGAAATATGGCAGTTTTATAATAATATGGCAAGCCATATAGCCCAAGGGCTTGGATTGGAAATGTATTGTGCAGGGCATATAGAAGAATTAGAGAAGCTGCTTCGGAACCATCCTGTTACGCATCTATTTTTGGCACAAAAGGAATATCAAGAAGATATGGGATATTTCGAAGAATTGGCAAAAAGGATATGTGTGGTATTAGTGGTAGGAAAAGATTATAAACTCCAAACAGGAAGCCATTTAATTTTGTTGCATAAACCTTTTTTTGCCTTGCCTATTGTAAATTTATTAAATGGGGTGACACACGGCAATGATTTAAAAGAAAGTATGATAGAGGATAAAATATTTTCTTGTAATGGGGTTCGTGCCCTTGTAGTAGATGATGAAGAAATGAATTTAATGGTAGCAAGGGGAATTTTAAATAGTTATAATATCCAGATAGATACTTGCCAAAGTGGAGAAGCAGCAATTGAACAATGTATCCATACAACATACGATTTAATCTTTTTAGATCATATGATGCCAGGAATGGATGGAATTGAGACATTAAAAAGAATCAGGGCTATAAAAGATGGGGTATATCAGCAGCTTCCAATTATTGCGCTAACAGCTAATGCTATTAGCGGGGCAAAAGAAATGTTTAAGCATGAAGGTTTTACGGAATTTGTGCCAAAGCCAATTGAACGGCCTGTATTAGAAAGAGTGCTCCGAAAGGTACTGCCAGAGCAGAAATTACAATATTCGGCTGTAACAAAAGAGGAATTGCAGAAAACAGAGAAAGAAAAAGTGCAAAAGGCAGGAAATGTATTAGAGATTCAAGAAGAACTTACCCCTTTAGAATTTCTAAAAAAAAGTGGGATAAATGTAGAATTAGGGCTAAGTTATTGTAGCGAAGCAGAAGACTTTTATAAAGAAATGCTTCAGATGTATTGTTCCCAGTGTGAAGAACGCTGTGAGGAACTGGATAACCTATATAAAGCAGAGGATTTTGCAGGATATACGGTTAAGGTGCATGCGCTAAAAAGCACTTCCCTTACAATAGGGGCGGAGAAGGTTTCTGGGCAGGCAAAAGCACTAGAGCAGGCAGGAAAAGAGGGAAATATCTTATATATTAAAGAACACCACAGCGAATTAATAAAGGAGTACCAAGTGGTTTGTAAAGATATTATATATAGTCTTGGCATGGCAGAGGGGGAAAGTACATTATGATAAAGAAATATTTTGGGCGGGTTATGGATCATAAGGTAAGCCTGCAAGAGCGTATGTTTTTATTAATATCAGCAATTGGGGAAATGGCGCTGGTACTTATGTTGTTGTGTAAACTTTTTACTGGCGAGTCATCTGCCAATTTATTCGCATTATTGGGATATATTATTTGTGTAGCCTTAGTAGGAGGGGTTTGTGTAAGAAAGAATTGGATAAATTTAGGTGCAACCCTTGTGGCTATTTTACTTTTGCTTCTCCTTCCTATTAATTTTTTTACGGCTGGGGGAATGTATGGAGGGGCACCCTTATGGTTTGTTTTTGTTTTTTTGTATATTAGCTTAACTCTGTATAGGCTGCGCAGGGCAGTATTCTTGGCACTTGGCGCAGTTGTTACGGTATTGTGTTATTATATTGCTTTTCATTACCCAGACCATTTAATCCAACATACATTAAATGATGCTTATTTAGATTCGGCATTATCAGTAATTTTAGTAGGCAGTTTAACCTGTATTATGATATTATTCCAAAACCGTATTTATAAAGAAGAAAATAGGATTTCGAACCAGCAAAAAAAGGAAATTGAGGAATTAAATAAAGCAGAAAATCATTTTTTTTCTAGTATGAGCCATGAAATCCGTACCCCAATTAATACCATTATTGGGTTAAATGAAATGATTTTGCGTGAAGATATTTCAGAAGAAGTTGCAGAAAGCGCAAAAAATATCCAAGGGGCTAGTAAAATGCTCCTTACCTTAATTAATGATATTTTAGACTTATCTAAGATAGAATCTGGGAAAATGGATATTGTAAATACCTCTTATGAGACAGGGGTATTATTTTCTGATATTATTAATATGATTTGGATTAAAGCAAAGGAAAAAGGGCTAGAATTCCGCCTAGATATTGATGCCTCTATCCCAAGTATGTTATATGGAGACGAAGTGCGTATTAAGCAGGTTTTAATTAATTTATTAAATAATTCGGTAAAATATACAAAAGAAGGCTCTGTCACCTTGTCTGTTAGATGTGAACATATGGGGTTAAACCGGGTGCGTGTTTATTATTCTATAAAGGATACAGGGCAAGGAGTGAAAAAGGAAGATATTCCATTTTTATTTAATGCTTTCCAACGGGTAGATGAAGAGAAGAACCGGCATATAGAAGGGACTGGGCTTGGCTTAAGTATTGTAAAGCAGCTTGTAACTTTAATGGGCGGGGAAATTAGTGTAAATAGTGTATATACAAAAGGGAGCACTTTTCTTGTCACATTAGAGCAGGATATTGTAGATGCAAAGGAATTAGGGATATTTTCTTTAGAAAGCAGGATAAACAGTGGGAATAGGGTGCGTTATAAGCAAAGTTTCGAGGCCCCCAAAGCAAGGATTTTAATTGTAGATGACAATGACATGAACCTTTTAGTAGCAAAAAAATTATTAACAGATACAAAAATCCAAATTGATACGGCAGCAAGCGGCGCAGAGTGCCTGGAGCTGACAAAAAGAAACTTTTATCATGGTATTTTAATGGATCATTTAATGCCTGAAATGGATGGGATTGAATGTCTCCATGCAATCCGTAACCAAGAAGCAGGAATGTGCCAAGAAGTGCCTGTTATTGCCCTAACGGCAAATGCAGGAGGGGATAACCAGTCCCTTTATAAGAAAGAGGGGTTTAATGGGTATTTAGCAAAGCCAGTAAGCGGGGCGTTATTAGAGGCGGCCGTATTGAAAGTTTTGCCAAAAGAATTAGTGTTACTAAGTGGGGAAGAAGCAGAGCCAGAGATTGGGAAAGATGTACTAATGTTTGACCAATACAGGCGTAAGCCACTAGTGATTACCACAGACAGTGTATGTGATCTGCCAAGAGAACTGTTGAAACAGTTGGATATTTCTATTTGCCCATATTATGTCTGTACAAATAAGGGGCGTTTTTTAGATGGGAGGGAATTAGAAACAGATGCATTGTTGCTTTATATGGAAAAGGGTAAGAAAGGTGCTTCTAGCCCGCCAGATATAACAGATTATGAAAGTTTTTTTGCACAAAAACTTACAGAGGCACAAAATATAATACATATTACTATGGCAAAACACGGAAGCGAAGGGTATTCCCATGCTTCTGAGGCAGCAAAATCTTTTGATAATGTTACTGTATTAAATTCAGGGCACCTTTCTAGCGGTATGGGTATTTTAGCTTTGTATGCTGCTAATTTGGCGAAAGAAAATACAGATGTAGAAGAAGTAATAGAAAAAGTAAAGGCGTTAAGAAGCCATATATCAACATCATTTATAGTAGATAGCACACAGGCACTTTACCGTAGCGGAAAAATATCAAAAAATATCCATATCCTTTGTAATGCTTTATTATTACATCCAATTATTGCATTAAAAAAAAGCCGGATGAAAGTAGGAGGGATTTTAATAGGGAATTTTTCACATGTTACAAAGGAATATGTGCGGAAAGCTTTGAAACATCCAAAAACAATAGACAAGCGTATTTTGTTTTTAACTTATGCTGGGATAGAAGAAAAGAAACTAAAAGATATACAAAAAATTGTGCAGCAATATTGCCCGTTTGAAAAAGTGTATTTACAAAAGGCGTCTTCTTCTATTGCAAGTAATTGTGGCGCTGGATCATTTGGTCTGTTGTTTATGAGGAAGGAATCGTAGAGGGGGAGGTTAATTATGAAACGGCGGATAAAATATCTTTGTATTTTACTATCTATATGTTTAATGGGATGTGGGCAGAAAGGAAGTAATATTAGCGATCAATATGAGTCGGACTCTTTATATGTAAAAGAAAAGGGGACTTTAATTGTGGGGGTAACAGAATTTGAGCCATTGGATTATATAAAAGATGGGGAATGGGTTGGGTTTGATGCAGAAATGGCGGCATTATTTGCAGAGAGTTTAGGGGTTTCCATAGAATTTTCTAAGATCGAATGGGATAAAAAGACAAAATTATTAAACCAAGGGCAAATTGACTGTATTTGGAATGGCATGACACTTACAGAAGAGGTGCAGAAAGAAATGTCATGTTCTGTCCCATATTTAAACAATGCACAGCTTATTGTAATTCCAGAAAAAAAGGCGGATAGGCTGCAAAAAGAGGAAGACTGCATACATCTGCTTTTTGCCGTAGAACAGGGGTCCGCAGGGGAAGAAGAATTGAAAAACAGGAATTATCGTTATACTGCAGTAGATACACAAATGGATGCATTACAAAGTGTCCTTTCTGGGAAAACAGATGTGGCTATTATTGATGCAATTATGGCAGGGGCATTAATTGGGCAGGGAAAACAATTTAGTGAGTTAATGGATATTGTTGCTGTTAGTGATGAAGAGTATGGGGTTGGGTTCCGTAATAATTCGGATTTAGTAGAAGAATTTAATATTTTTTGGGAGGAAAACTTGAAAAACGGCACTGTGGCGGCAGTAGCAGAAAAGTATGGGGTACAGTCGGCAATAATAGAATAAAATTATTTTATTATAAAAGTAGAAAGAGGAATGGATATGTTATATTTTTTAGAAATGATAAATGTGGCTGCCAGCGTTTTAATGATTACTACATTAATAGTGATTGTCCGCCAGCAGCCGTCAAAAGCCCAGATAGCTTTTCTTTTATATAATATATTTACATTCCTTTTTGTGGTAGGGATCCAGTTAGAATTAATGAATTCGGATACAATAGCAGAAGCGTTATCTGGCCTATGTGTGCAATATATAGGGCAGGCAGGGCTGTTAATAGCCCTTTTGTGGTTTATATCTGAATTTGTCCATTTAAAAATTTCAAAATGGGTTTATCGGATACAGGCAGTCATAGAAGGGATTACAGTAATAGGCGTATTTACGGCAGAATATCATCCATATTTTTATACATCTATGTATATTCTTACAGATGGGTATTATAATCGGATTAAAGTAACAGATGGAATAATATGGTATATTCATTATTTACATTTATATTTGGTTATTTTTATAGTTTTATTTTTATTAATAAAAAAATATAGGCATGAAACTAGGATACAAAGAAAAAGGATATTGTATATTATTGTGGGGATTAGTACGATAGCTTTTGAATTATTTTTAAAGATTATAGGAGTATTTGGCAGCTATAACCCTATGGTAATAAGCATGACTTTTAGTACAATTTGCATGATGGCAGCATTAGTAAGGTATGGGTATTTTGGTACTCTCCATGCAGCAGTTGACAATGCGTTTAACCATGGGGAGGAAGGGTTGATTGTTTTAGATTCTGAAAATACAATTATTTTTTTAAACCAAAAAATAGGAACTTTGTTTTCGGGGCTGCAAGTAGGTGACAGTATTACAAAGCAAAAAGAAATTATGGATGCGCTTAAAAGCCCTAGGCATATGCTTTACCGGGGAAAAACGATTTATGAATTAAGGACAGAAGATATTATAGAAAATGGAGAGAAAAATGGATATATGTTCTGGTTTATTGATCAGACAGAGCATTTGAAAACAATGGAACAACTCCGTAAGGCAGATGAAATTAGGACACAATTTTTAATGAAAGTAAGCCATGAACTACGTACCCCAATGAATACAATGCTTAGTATGAATGAAATGATCCAAAGGGAGACAACAGATGAAATAATAAAAGGTTATGCTAAAGAAGTAGCCTATGCTGGTGAAAATATGCTTTCCTTAATAGAAGAAGTATTGGAAGTGTCAAGGATAGAAAAAGGAAGCATAGAATTAAAAAAACGCCCATATAAACTAAAAGATATTATAAAAAAGGTAGAAGCCCTTATATGCCCACAAGCAGAGAAGAAAGGGTTGTTCTTTCAAATAAAATTGGATGGGGTTGAGGAAGGGCTGTTGTTATATGGAGATGATGGGAGGATTTTGCAGATTATTATAAATTTGCTGTCAAATGCAGTGAAATATACAGAAAAGGGAAGAATTTGTTTAAAGGTGGCAGCGAATCAGGAAGAAGGGAAAAAACGTCTGTTATTTTCTGTTTCGGATACGGGGATAGGGATTGCTGAACAAGAACAAGCGCGTATTTTTGAAAATTTTGAAAGAGGAAGCAATGCGAAGAATAGCAATATTGA
>ERZ808040.2317-NODE-2317-length-10865-cov-8.360586_pt1 | contig 10865 bp, 10 predicted proteins | sample MGYA00380191_ERZ808040 | MGnify/ENA primary metagenome ERZ808040 (study PRJEB31490, sample SAMN06133395) | mouse gut metagenome | isolation source: J6 | host: mice | place: China: Chengdu | collected 2015-05 ... | reverse complement strand
CCAGTACGACGGACAGGGGCGCCTCTCGGAAAAGAGAACCTCAGGCGGCTATACTACCAGATGGCAGTATGATGAAAACGGTCTGCTGGGAGAACTGTCACACACAGATGCATCCGGCATCCTTGACCGCTTTCAGTATGCCTATGATGCGGCAGGCAATAAAACTGCTATCAGAAAAGAAAGGAGGGGATTTCCAGAAGAAAGCGGCAGCTACCAGTATGCCTATGACGGGCTGCACAGGCTGACAGGCGTTGAAAAAGATGGAAAGCCACTGCGCAGCTACCAGTATGATATATTTGGAAACCGTACCGTCATGGAAGACTGCACGAGAGGCATTATGACAGTCTCTGAATATGATGCCCTAAACCATCTGATCAGGCAGGAAATAAGTAAAGACGCGTTCCCGGAGGATACCATACAGAAAACTTACACCTATGATAAGCGTGGCAATCTGACAGGGGAGTATCAGGATGGAGATCTATTGCACGGATATGCCTTCAACAGCATGAACAGACTGGAAAAGGCATGGGACAGTGAAGGCACAGAGGCGGAATATTTCTATAATGCGCTTGGGCAGAGAACAGCAAGAAGCACAGCCGAAGAGACCGAAGAATACCTGCTGGATCTGACAAAGCCATACCACAACCTGTTAGAACGCCAAAAGGGAAAACACAGACAGACCTTCTACTGGGACATGAACGTGTCTGCCATGGAGGATGAGAACAGAACCCTACAGTATTATTTACAGGATGAGCTGGGAAGCCCGCTGCGCGTGCTGTACGGCAGCGGCAGCGGAGCGGCTTATGGATATGATGAGTTTGGCGCAGATTTATATGACCCGGAAAAGAAAACATGCGCAGGAAGGCAGTACAGCAGACAGGGAGAACATCAGCCGTTTGGGTTTACCGGGTACAGGTATGATGACATCAGTGGGACATACTTTGCGCAGGCGAGGGAATATCAGCCGGATGTGGGAAGATTTACGACGGAGGATATCCTGCGGGGAAGAAATACCATACCAAAGACGCTGAACCGATATGGATACTGCTGGAATAATCCGCTGATTTTCTTTGATTTAAATGGACAAAGTCCTAAAAAAGCAAAGAAGGAAACCGATGATGATGATTGGCTGAATCCACCAGCCACACCAGATCCACCAGCAGAGAACCCGACTGTAACGTTTTGTGTTGATGCTCCAGATCCAGGAACGAGGAATGCGATATACGATAGGGATGTTGGACATACATTTCTTACGGTTGATTATGGCAATGGAGATGTTTATTCATTTGGCTTTTACCCTGAAAAACTAAAAGATATAGATATAATGTTCCAAAATAACGTAAAGGGAATGATAGGAGATGATAAGAGACATAGTTATAATGAATATTTAACATATGAGATCACGCAAGAACAGGCAGATCAGTTGCTGGAATTTGCCCAAAATTATGATGAAAAATATAATGTTGTTACTAACAACTGTACTACTTTTGCAGTTGATGCGCTAAAGTCTATAGGTATAAATGTTCCGACAACCGAGAAAACATGGACACTTCCTGACAATATTGAAGAAATGATAGGTTGTAATGAATTTATTATACGTTTATTGGGGGGATATGACATACAAGGTTATAGTCCGGCAGACGCGGCTGCGGATATTGCAGAATATAAAGCGGATTGTGATCTGAATTGAAGGAGAATGATGGATGAGAGGTAAAAAAATGTTAAAAAACTTTTTGATGCTGGCAGGGTTATTGATATTAATAGTAGTTGTATATTTTATAGTTAATTTATCTAGGTTAGACATGAGCAAAATAGGGAAGACACTAGAGATTGATGTGGTGGATGCGGATGCTGAATATTTTGAATACATTTTAAGTATGAGAAACAGCGGTTCATATGGCGGTTATCCGAGTGCTATACTTAATCTGCTGGATAAAAAGGTGTTGGTCAGATTGATTAAATATATGAAAAAGAATGACCTGAAAGTCCGCGATGGAAAGTATGCCATCCCACAGACAAGCACTTTTAAAGAATTATTAGAGATTTTGGAATTTGAAGAAAATAAGAATGTGGATGACTCTATGCCCTAAGGTGCATTAAAAAATCATGGAAGATTTAGAAAATAAAATAACTTCTCGGAATCTCAATAAATGAGATTCTACCTGAAAATTGATAACTGAATATCGTGTAGGAATAGAAATTAGAGAAAAAAGGACATAAATATTGGACATAGTATGTACTATGCCTTGAAAAATCTTATGGAATCGCCTAAAATATCATTATTAGGCGGCGAAACCTAACAATGATTTTTGAAATGCCTCAGTAGACGGCATTTCCCATGCATCAAGATGCTGTAACATCATGATGGCGTAGAGGCGGCAGTACCACATCTTCGTAGAGCGGTGTCTGCCGTATTCTAATTTATAGTATTCTTTCTCGCGTTTGTTGGAGCGTTCCACGTAAGTTCTTCTGCCATATTCCTTTTTCCATGCATCAGAGTCCCTTGGCGGTATGTTAAATAACCTTGGATTGTCGTCGGTAAAGATATGTACGGTTCTGCCGTATTTAGCCGGAGAACATGGGTGTTCACAGAAGCATCCGCGTTTACGGTCGGCTTTTGGGCAGCGGTATTTAGCCCGGTGTTTGGCGGCTTCATATCCATCTTTATGCATGCGTAAGCCCATTTTACAGACTGGGACACCGTCATCATCAATAGTGAAATCATCCTTATAAGTGAAGCAGCCGGTATGTCCGGGATTGAGGTCAATGAAAGGGGCAATATTCTCGCGCTTACAGTATTCATAGATAGCGTAAGCGTCATGGGCGGAATCTAGAAGGAGTTTTTCAACGCGGAATTCCGGCAGGTATGCTTTCATAGTGAAAAAGGAATGGAGAAAGGAAAGCATGTCATGGCGGGAAGCGCGTTCCAAAAGCGGAAATACAGGGAGGTCGCTGTGGGAATCGGAAGCCACATACATGTAGAGGTGGTAACCGAAGAAATAGCATTCCCTGTGGGAGTCCCATCCCCAGTTGCAGTCAGGCTGGGAGTAATGGCGTTTACAGTTACAGGAAGAACAGCCCTTTTCTTTACAGTCACAGATGCGCTTTTTCCGCTGCTGTGCAGCAGTACGGATAGGTGTGCCGTCACCGGCAAGAGCCAGATGACTCGGATCAATCAATCCTTTATGGATAGAACGATCCATGAACTGCTGTTTATAAAGCCGGAAAATAAGGGAGAACGGATTTTTAGGCTTTACCTGCCAGCGTTCGAGCAGAGGCAGGAGTCTGGAAGCCTTGCTGGAAGAATCACAGGGAGTTTTACCGCCTTTCTTTTTCCCTTTAGGCGGCTTCATTTTCGGGAAACGGTCTTTGGGGGAGAAGTTATTGGAATCATCCTGCCAGATGCGGGAGAAAAAATCATAAAAAGTACCAACGCCGGGCGTATCACCGAAAGAGAAACCACTGAGGATGGCATAAAGGGGAGATTCCCTGAGCATGCGGCACCAGACAGTGATGGAAGTTATTTTCAGTTTTAAAGCAAGCAGGCAGGAGCGCAGCATGCAAGAAGGGAGCCGGGGTTGCGGTCCAAAGACAGAATAACAGTCGTGCATAATGGAATCCGTCAGTGAAAGGTCAAGAAACCAGAACTGCACGATATAATCCCATGTGCTTTTGGGAAGGACAAAGGGATCAGGGTAAAATTTGAGGAAGTCGGACAGAAAAGAATCCTGATAGGCGGCATGACCGCCGGGGTTAAAAGGTAACATCAAAAATCGCCTCCAATCAAAAAAATGTACTTTATAAATAAGGGCGCGAAGCGCCGCATTTTTTGACTGGTTTGTCAAGTGTTTTTGAGAAAAAAGTGGGTGATTTTTGAAAAAGGGAGTTTAGAAGCCTTATAAAATAAGGGCTTAAGATTCCGAGAAGTTATTAAAACAAAAAGGAGGAATGTACAAATGCAGACCTACACACAGGGAGACCTGCAGGTCCGTTCCGCAGTCCCAATTGCGGATATACAGAAGTTTGATATGAAGGTTGACAGAAACGACCATGCAGTATGTCAGGTTGAAGGCACCGTCCCTGAGAAATACGCGGAGGATGCTGTCTTACAGCCCCTGTCTGGGACACCCGTGATGACAGGGGCCGGCAGCCGCCTGCTGTTTGCGGGGCAGATCAGGGAAGTACAGATGACCCATGAGGGTTCGTCATATCATGTAGTGCTGACAGGCGTTTCTGCCACACAGCAGCTTGATCTTTTAAGAAGGAACAGGAGCTTTCAGGACATCTCCATGACATATGGGGAAGTAATGCAGCAGGTGCTTGCGGGCACGCCGGGGGCAAAATTATGGTTTCATGGTGCAGACCAGGCAGTCCAGACTCCGCTGTACCAGATTGAAGAAACAGACTGGGCATTCTTAAAAAGACTTGCCAGCAGGCTGCATACTGTTCTCGTGCCATCCGTGTATTCCGCTGCTGCCTGTGTACATAATGGCATGCCGGATGGAAACATACACAGGGCAGACAGCAGCACCGTGTGTGAACAAATCCGGTCTGACAGGCAGGGCAGGAGCATCTGCCGCCGTGTGCGCACCAGCCAGAACTGGGAGATTGGCGATAAGATTGAATGGGATGGCAGCAGATATATCGTATCATCAAAGGAATGCCGTCTGGAAAAAGGCCTGTTACAATTTTACTACACACTGGCAGGAAGAGCCGCCTTTCAGACAGAGCGGTACGAAAATCCATACCTGACAGGGCTGATGCTTCCGGCGGCAGTGCTGGATGTAAAAGAAGAGCAGGTAAAAGTAAAATTTGACATGGATTTGACGCAGCCAGAGGAAAGTGCTTACTGGTATCCATGGCAGCCTGATATGGGGAATCTGGCGTACTGTATGCCAGAGAAGGGAGAACGTGTATACATCCACATTGGGAATGCCGCAGGCGGCAGGGACAGGGCAGTATGCGGCGTCCGCAGGAATGGAAAAGGAAACCCGGAACTGAAAAACACCCACCGGTATTTTACCACAAAGGATAAGAAACGCCTGTATCTCGGACCGGATGCCATGGGATTCCGGGACATGAAGCAGAAAAAGCTGCTGGAAGTAAAGCTGTCGGATGCTGCGGGGGCAGGTGTAACAAGCCACCGTTCGCTGACCGTCCTGGCAAAAGAAACCATAGGGCTGAAAGGAGGCAGCATCCTGTTCCAGGCGCCAAAAGAGGTTTCGCTGGTAAAACGGGCAGCATCGCCCACCGTTATCAATATGTGCAACGGTTTTGACACCGTCGGCGCATCGGATAAGGTACTGATGGACGGGGGCAGGGGGGATGATTTTCCAGTATTCTGCCAGTCCGAGGAACAGGACCGGGAGAAATATACTTTTACAGACCGCAGGGCAGCAGAAAAATGTGTTATTGGCTCCACACCAGTTATGGAACTTGCAGGCAGCTTGGAAAGACAGCTGGAGGGATGCCAGGTAAAACGGCTGGGGACAGGCACTATACCAGCAGGAAAGGAGGATGCAGGATATGAGTGATTCCATGGAGACGGGAGGATTCGGACAAAATCCAGCCATAGATAAGATTAACCGGATCAATACGGCAGCAAGCCGCATAAGTGCGGTAACAGAACTGGAAAAGAAAGTGTTCCAGCCTGTACAGCCGAAACAGAAGGCAGTGCTGGATAAACGCAGACAGCTGTCACAGGATTTTCAGATAAATTTTAAGAAAGGGGGAAAACAGGAAAATGGAACAGTTCTGCATGGAGGAGAGCGAAGGCTGTACACAGGAGAGCATCCGGTTCATTCCGATGAGTCTGGATGGAATCGGTTTAGTGTTAGAACTCCCGGAAGGGTTTTACCAGATGGAAGAGGACAGACAGCACAGATATTACCCGCGGAAAGGGCGGCCGGAAATCATCCTGGAGAATGGCAGCGGCGCGCAGATAACAGCACAGCCGTTAAACCAGAAAGTGGAATCCGCCCGGATACGTTTCGCAGCGGAGGAAGTATGCCTGCTGACAAAAGAGATGTTTCCCAGATACGAAATATCGCCGGTCTATCTGTGCAGGGAAGGGAAACTTCCGACAGGCTGGTTTCAGATGGAAATGACAGATATCAAAGCAGAACATATCAAAGCCCTGAGCACGGTAAAGGAGTGTCTGGTACTGCTGACATTCACGTATCCGGCCAGAGCATCCGCGAAGTGGAGGAGCATCGTACGGCAGAGTTTCAGAACATTCAGGGAGAGCGGAGACAGGACAGATGGAACGGATTAACGAAGAAGATGTAGACGTTTACTTACAGCAGATGGAACGGGTGTTTGCCACACCGCCGGAAAGGGACAAGCGGCAGGAGGAGTGGCGGCATTTCGATGGATATGCCCTGTGGATACCGGATGCATTCTGCCCGGCAGGCAGGGAGGCGGCAGAGGAGATCTTCTGGTCGGAGAATCTGCCGGACAGACTGTTTCTGACAGAAGGGAATACGGCAGGAATCACCCTGCAGAAAATGAAGGGTGTGGATACAGCAGATCCCATAGGGGATATTAGGATGCTGCTGGAAAAGCTTGATGACAGGACGGTATGTTATGGAATGGGTGAGGAAGAGGGCAGGATAAAAGTACACTGGCTGGAATACAAAAGCTTTGCAGCGGATGGAAGAGTGTACAATGTACTGTTTGTCTTTCAGGCAGGACAGGACTGGATACTTGGCACATTCTATTGTCCTTTTGAGGAGTACGGACAGTGGCAGCCGACAGTATGGGAGATTCTGCGGACAATAAGGGAGGAACAAAATGAGGGAATATAATATTACTACAGCTCCTGTAGCTTTTCTGGATATTTTGGAACTGCGCCAGGAGGAGGAGATCAACCAGCACGGCAGGATGATTATTTCAGGGCATATTTCAGATGACCAGGAGGAAGAATATCTGGGACTTCTGACAGGGAAAGTATGGGAGACGGTACAGGCTGTTGGGATGGACGGTGAGGTAAAGACATTATTTACAGGAATCGTGACGGATTTTTCTGTCTCAGTATTAAATGACCAGCGGAAACTGACGCTGGAGCTTATGACAGGGAGCATCCTTATGGATGAAAAAAAGCATTTTCGGTCCTATCAGAATCCGTCAGTGACCTATGAGCAGATCTTTAGGGAGACAGCGGCAGGGTATGCAGATTCTTCGGTGTCATTTTCCAAACCGTACAGTGAAGCGCCGGGAGAGCTGGTTCTGCAATATGAAGAAACGGACTGGGATTTTTTGAAGCGGCTTGCAGGCAGGAGCCATCAGTTTCTGGTGCCGGATTCACGGATGAAAGGGGTCAGGATCTATTATTCAATCCCGCAGGGAATGCCGTTTGAAATTCCTGCGGGCAGCAGATATACGATACGGAAGGATCTGGGCGGATATCGGAATAAAATATGTCAGGGTATGGCGGTATCGGAGGCGGACTGTATGGAATACATCATACAATGCAGGGAACCGCACCGGATAGGAGATTATACATCACTGTACGGAATGAAATGTTATATCTACAAGATACAAAGCCGGTATGAGGGCGGCGAGCTGCTCCACTGCTGTTATCTGAAAAGGGAGAAGGGCATCGAAGTGCCTGAAATCTGCAATAAGGAAATGGCAGGCTGCGCGCTGGACGCAAGAATTACAAAGGTAAAGGAGGATAAAGTGCAGGTGTCGCTCCTGGGTGATGAGAACGCACATCAGACCATCAATATCTGGTATCCTTATGCCACGGTGTATTCTACACCGGATGGTACAGGCTGGTACTGTATGCCGGAACCAGGCGACATGGTGCGTCTGACGATACCGCAGCATCAGGAAAGGGATGCATTTGTGGCAAGCTCCGTGCATGTGGAAACAGACAGCCCGGATCGGAAAGATCCTTCACACAAAGTATTTAAGAGCAGGTACCAGAAGGAAGTGCGTTTTACGCCTGATTCCATCGTGATCACCAACAATAAGGGAACAAGAATCGAGCTGACAGATGCGGAGGGAATCCACATCGTAAGTGCGCATTCTATTATGCTGGAAGCAGCAGAGGACCTGACGATTGCCAGTGATACCGGCTCGCTGATCGTCGCGGGAGATTCCTTTGTAAATTTCAGGCAGAAAGGGACAAGCATACAGCTTGATAACGGAATCTCATTTATCGGCGGGAATCTGAAGATACAATAATGAAACGAATAATCACGACAGGGGGATATGTAATGGCATACAGGGAAGCAATGATGACAGATGCCAGAAAATGGGGCGGATCAGTATTTTCCGACAGTATCAGGATGCTGGAAGCCGAATACCAGAAAACAGACAGAAGGGATGCAGCCCTGCAGGCATTTGCAGAGCTGTTCGGACAGTGGGGAGAGCATACCAGCAAAGAGGCAGCATGTCTGGGCGTCTGTTATCTGCACAGCAGCATTCTGATGCGGACAGGCGGGATACGGCTGGCATTATTCGGCAGGGAATTTTACATGGATGAAAACCAGCTGGAAAAGATTTGGCAGCCGCCCTGTTTTTTCCAGCAGTATGAGCAGGATATATCAGCAGTGATGGACAGACTAAGGAAGGAGTATCCCCGAATATATCCGTATGAGGAGGATGCTGTCCGCTTCTGGTATGCCGAGTATTATTATGCGGCGCTGGAAACCCTGTGCAGGGATATGCTGGGTGAGATCAGGGAGAGCAGGGAATACTGCATGCTCAATAAAACAGAGGATTTTTTTATCTTTTTTGGCAGATGGAGAGGGGAGGCAGAGAAGCTGGCATGTATAGAAGATATCTGACACTGACATCCCAGAAGGGAAATCCAACACCGCAGGTTGTAAACTGGTATGGGAAACTGGATGTGAGGAATGTGAACCGGAAGGATTATAAAAAAATACCGGCGCCGCTGATGCTGGAAATGAAGACAGGAGTGGATGCTGTCTATCCAGATATCATGACTTCGCCAGTCCTGATGGTATCAGAGGAAGCGATGGAGGTCATCCTGCTCTACGATCGGCAGATGCCATTTTTCTTTCTGGCATTGTTTGATACCGAAAAGGAAGAGAGCGTGTCCTATTACTGCCCTGTCCTGGCAGAGGATACAGACGGAGGAAAAGAGGCTCTGTACCGGATAAAGCGCCGGGAAGGCTATGAGATTCGGATCTGCGAGGAGCTGGCAGAAAGCCTGCTCGAACGCGGAGCAGTGGGTATGGAGCTGGGGGAATAAAGAGTAAAAACAAAAATCCTGATAGATAAGACCAAAGTATCAGGATTTTTGACGTTTATGGTTATATTTTAATTCCTGCATCTGTAAGCATTTTTTTTAGTTTTGCTATTTCAGCATCCTTATCAGCAAGCTTGACAGCATTATCAGCGAGCTTGGCATCCTTATCAGCCAGACGTATTTTAAACTCCATGATTTCAGGTGCCAGCAGCTCCTTTAATTCCTCACACATTTGATCACCCTCCTGTATCATTCTCTTAAATAGTTCTATATTTGCTTCTGATGTGACATTTACAACGGAATCCGCATTTCGTCTGTCTTCGTCATCCTCAAGTTTTGAGCAGCTGTTCAGAAGCCTCTGCGTCCGTATCCTGTCTATGGTCCGTGTCAGGGATGTAACCCATACATGGGTCTTCGGATCAAGCTCTCCTGTTGCAAGAATCTGTATGGGGAATAACAGACCGCTGATCCGATAGATGCCATCGGCCTTTTTGATAACCTCATATTTTTCCGCCAGCTGTTCTAACAGTATCACAGGTTTCTGTTCCCTGACAAGTGAAACTGTGATATCCATGTCGAGGATTTCACTGACATTTCCTGCCTCGGATTTATACAGACATGCATAGGACAGTGCTTTGTAAAATGTACCGATGTTCATGTCATCTCCCGGCGATTTATATTCAAAGATATTATTTCCGAGGAAGAAATCACCAATGTCATTTTTGATCGTGACGCCGGGGTTTTTCCTGATGACAAGGAAATCAATCTTCAACGGCATTTTGCCCAGATTGTGTTCACGTTCATAGCTTAAGTATTTTTTATATTCCCGCAGTTCCAGCTCCATGGCAGAACAGAATGCCGGATGCCATTGTATTTTATCTTCAATTTCCAATGTAATTATCGTGTTATTGTCCACTCTGCTTCGCAGATAGGTTTTATCCGCTGCTGGCATATTTTCCCATGTGGTTTAGAAAGTCATACCTGGACAGTAACGTTTTCCTTTCTTTTATTGTTTCAGTATATCATAACAGGCAGTAGTGCGCAATAAGATTGTGAGATATTAGAAAACACCCCGGCCTGAATCCAGACACCCCGGCAGTTGAGAAAAAATTCAAAGATATCGTGGAATCATACAAGACACTGAGCAATACCGCAAAAAGAAATATGATGCAACTTTGATGCATTCATCTGATACGATTGGGGGAACATATACGCAGGATAAAACGCACGGAACCCAGACGGCATCAAAAAGCATTTTTAACAGCTTTGGCAATTTTACAAAAGACATGGAACAGTATTTTGGCTTTTCCTAAAACATTTATGGCTCAGGAAGGGAAAAATTTTTATGCAGGGCAGGGAAATAGTGCTAATACATTGGAATTTATATGCAATTTCTTATACAAAAAGTTACTCTGAAAATATGTCTGGATCCCAAGGCAGTGATGCGATTCTTGGGAAAGCATATACGATAACGGGAGGTGCATTGATATCAGAAATAGCCTTGCTGATTGGTAAAGAAATAGAATGGAAGGAGTATTTTGAATACGAAAATTAAGATAATTGTAATAGTACTGATAGGTATTGTTCTAGGGGGCATCATGTTATTCGAAGATCAAACACATTCAGAACTTCAAAGCGAGAAAGA
>ERZ808040.2312-NODE-2312-length-10896-cov-11.768648_pt1 | contig 10896 bp, 15 predicted proteins | sample MGYA00380191_ERZ808040 | MGnify/ENA primary metagenome ERZ808040 (study PRJEB31490, sample SAMN06133395) | mouse gut metagenome | isolation source: J6 | host: mice | place: China: Chengdu | collected 2015-05 ... | reverse complement strand
CCCAATGTTATCCCAAGGTTTGTTGCGCACAGCACTGTCCCTACCTCTCAGGACTGTTTAACCATACGCCGCAGAGCAGCAGATTCTGGTGAACGTCCGCTGGTGCCTATTTAGGATTATTCCCATTCTTGGGTAACGTAGCGGTTACCTGGCAGTATCCGTAGACTTACCAAGCCCGCGAAGGGTAGTCAATCAGGGCTTGCAGAGTTGTCTCCACAAGCCCCCGCCTTTAGGCGTGGGGTTTATTGACCCTGCTCACTAGCTGCAGCAAATGTAGCATTGAGCTTGTCTTCGTCCACCACAATCGCGGTGAACTTCATTTTGGGGGACTTCAGGCTTGCGAAAGCCTCTTGAAATTCAACAGACATAGTGAACGCTCCAGTCGTACTCCGAACAGAACCAGGGCGCACAGCGAAAGTGTCCAGGGCCTCCTCAAGGAGGGTTATCTGTGCCTGCTGCTTGGGAGCGGACTCATAAGCAGCAGTACCAGGCTTTGCCTTCTGTGCAAATTCAAGGGCCCGGCGGGCCGACTTCAGGCACTTCTCACACCAGGCATATTCATCAGCAGAACAGAAAATCTTTTTATCAGCCATCTTAAAAACTCCTCTATTTTTTCTTCAGATGTTGGGGTATTCAATATGGACAAGTCCCAGGGGAATGACATCTTTTTCATCTCTATATTATGCGGTCAAAGAATCAGGTATTCCAAGATGTAGTCTATAGTTTACTGCGATTTGCACAAGGTTGTCAAGCGACTCTTAGCAATTGACACTCCCCATACCTTAGGGCCCGCAGGCCCACGCAAGCGAGCAACCGCCGTAGGCGGCACTTAGCGAGTCGTGAAAGGCAGGGGATTCTTAACTCAACCACCGTAGCCTATACCAGTGTGGTTTCCTGCAATACCCCCAAGCGTATGGGTCCGGGTGTGCCCCTAAAGGATAGTTTTGTCCATCGATCGGCAGGAGTACTAAAACACAAGGTCTTGGTAGAATGCAAAGCCACTTCCTACTACGTTCCTTCATACCTACTATTGAAAGAGGACCTTGAGCAAATCGTACGGATGAAATATCTGTTTCACAAACCGCATATAATAGGAGTACACGATTTGAATAGCGGAGGTATGTATGAACAAAAAGGTGGTTTTAAAATCGCGTGACCCCAATGGCACAAAATTTTGGACATTCCAGAGAAAGTCTGTTCTAAAGAAACTAACAGAAGGCGCTCCCATCATTTGTGATTGGAGCAAGAAAGATGTACACATTACCGGGTCATCCTTGTTAGCCTATCAATATGTTTTGGACCTATACAAGGAAGGCTGCAACGTAAGCACTTCTGGCCTCATCTTTGGACATGTTGGAATCCCCGAATTCGGAGTCCCGGAAATAGAGTCAGAAGATCGATTATACAAGATGATTCAGGAAGTCGGAGAGCCGTCTGGTTCACAATTCTCGTCGGAAACTCATGTTTTGTTAGAGGTAACAGTTCCTTCAGGAATCCCCATTATGGTTATTGACTTTTATCGTTTCTGCGATCTGATGTTCTTTTTTGAGGATGATGATGGTTCTGGGATAACATTAGAGAATGTGAAGGAAGATTTGTTTCTTCCAAACGGAGATATATACGAACTTCCAACAGGGCATATCCCATACATTATGCCAGAATGGGATGTTCGGGTGCATATCCCTCGCTGATAGGGAATTTTTCTGGAACAAGGTGAAACGGGCTTGGGGATTTGTCCTCAAGCCCGTAGTCTATGTCTGTATATGCATAATTGCTTCCCGAGAGATATATCCCTGGCCATTTGAAGCTACCTTAAACCATTTCATGCTTAACCCGGCAGCCCAGCTTTCAACTATCGGGTTCTCCAGAATGAGGTCGTAGTCGGTATAACCATCTATAATTCCCTCAACACTTCCTGTTGGCAGAAACACAGTAGCCCGTTCATTTACGAAACTTTGTCTGATCTGGTACTCAAGGTCCAGAGGCTCCAACACTGGGCGAAAACCTATATGGGATCCCTTTGTCTCTCCCTGAATGGATTTCCAGTTGTTGATTATTTCCCCACCCTGAGCGATCCTATCCGATCTTTTCTTGGGCCGACCCTGACACCAAAATTGACAAGTGTCGCCATACCAAATCAGGGAGTCGTATCCTGTGACCTCCAAAATAGTATCCCATTCATGTGGTTTGGTCCTGCTGTCTCCAGCAACAAGCGAGCGACAGAGGTATCGCCGGCCATCAATAGTGATTTCTTTTCCTGTGATGAGGCCTTGAGCGTGGAGTTCAAACCAAGAGACATTTGACAGGATGATTCCGGTCGAAATGAATTTCCCATGAACGGTCACCCACTTCAATTCCCGGCCTGCCACAGTATTTCTGATCTCGATTCTATCCCCATTATACCAGGCAGGGGCAAACACCGCGATATCTGGCAAGGAAAGGCTTCCAAATTTTGCTGTCTTCATATGTATTTTCCTCCAGATTGGTTTTCTGGCCAGATGATATGCACAAACCCTAATAGGTATTTACAGGCCGAAATGGACTCAGGAAAAATCGCATATCATAAATTATCATACAGAAAACTGAAAGAAGGTAAATACCGTGAGACGATTAGCTTGGGAACAGAAATATCACGCGTTCCGACGCCGTGTCAAACTAGCAATTGGTGGGGAAGATGACGCCTATGAGCTGTCGGAGCAGATAGAGGAAGCCTACCAAAACGATGAGATTTCCGGGGCCGGGTATGAAAACCTCCGTATGCTGCTGGCCTTGGTGATTCCAGAATGGCAGTGCTGACCGTGGAAATTCCAGACCCGTATTTTGCCGATACCCATCAATATGGGGGTCTGCGCATGTAGCAAATATTGCTCGAATACGACTACCTGCTCATCTCTGTTCTACAAGAAAAAGAGAATAGCCGCTACCTGCGCATGTGTTTTGACACCCGAGACTCCCAGCAATGGATTGTGACTCCGACCAGTTGTGTGACATTGATTTACTTACTGCGAAATGCTATGTCATTGGATAAATCCCATGGAGAGACTTGCTGTTTGGATGGGGGCATCTACCCCTTTACTTTTTTTCGAAGCTGTTCGCGAGCTTTCTGCATGTCCATCATCAATTCATGCTGTTTTCGCTGATCGAGCTGGGCAAAGATGACCCCATACTCAAAGGTATTATCTTTCTGCATCTCAGCTCTTGCGATTAAGCATCGGAATGAGATAGGCCCACATCCTTTAGCCAATTCAACTCTCAGTCGCAGTGGAAGATCGTCTGGATAGCAGTACTCAGAAACTATGCGGGCACCTATAGGACTGATATCCAATACTTTACACTCTGTGGGATTAGACATATATGTGTCATTAGCCATAAAGATTTGTGCAGGGGCATTGAATAACGGGAACCTGGGTGCAGCACGATTTGAACTGAATGGAATCAGCCGCAAGTCTTCCAGCCAACATATAAACCTTGTTGATTCCTGTACCTTAGCAGAAATGTTAACGGCTTCCATATCTTTGTCATAGCAGTGAACCTTAACCGGTTTGCCAGTGGGTAAAATGGACAAACTGAATGTGCCAGGGAGCCGTTCAATAGCCAGCTCACTCAGATTGAAAGAGGTCAACTTTCCGGTAAGTAAAGATTCTCCGTCATTTGACCGAACTTCAATGGGCAAATCGGAAGAAACGGCCGGGAAATAGAGAGTCCTTCGTTCATCTTTTTTGAAAAAGTCAACATTGTTTTTTTCTGAAGGATCTGGACTAGCCAACACAGACTTGATAAATTTCTTTATATGCAAAATAGCCACCTCCGGATACTCAATCTTGCTGATTTTCATCAACTGTCGGTATCCTATGCAAAAGAAAAGGTGGCTATTGGCAATTATTGCCCAGCCTACGGACTACGAATTTCGATGGATCATGTGCCCTGTAGCTGAGATTTCAGCTCTACCTGAGCATCTCTCAAATCCCTTTTCAATTCGATAAGCTTCCACTGAGAGGGGAGGGCAAAGAGAAGGCCATATTCAAATAGGCCATCTTCCCTGATGGTAGCTCGGACAATCTGACTGCGGAAGGAGATGGGGCCGCTATCCTTGGTCAACTCCATTCGGAGTCGGACAATAGTCTCCTCCGGGTAGCGGTACTGACTGCAGATACAGGCTCCGGTTTCACTGATATCCAGAAGCTGACACTCTGCAGGGTGGTTCATCCCGGTATCCGCAATGTCGTAGACCGTAGCCGTTTTGTCCAACAATGGTGTGCGCTGACTGGACCGGCTGCACACATAAGGGACCAGGCGTAGGTCGTCAAAGGTACAGCGGATCTTGGTGGACTCCTTGACCTTGGCCAAGATTTTGACAGGCTTCATGGATTTGTTATAGCCTCGAATGGTGACATCGGTACCAGGGGAGGGGGTAGGAAGACATATGACCTCCGGGAGTCGCTCCACGGACAGATGACTCATGTTGAACGAGACCAAACGGCCGGTAAAAAGAGGGGTGCCACTGGGTGTGCGAATGTCAATGGGCATATCAGGGGAGAGAGTAGGGACGTCTTCATCACCCCAGCAGTCTTCTCCTGAGATGTCTGTATAGTTTTGCTGTGTTTTGACTCCACCAAAAATTGAGTGGAGTTTTTGAATTATTCCCATGAACTGATTCCTCCAAAATATAGTTTCTGCCATAGCTGCATATATGATATGCAGTTGACAGAGGAATTATTTTGAAGAGATGGGTGTTGTTTGAAAAAAACGATCACTCCCAAAAGATAGGAAAGCCAGTCCATCTCAGGTGAGGTGGGCTGGCCTTGTCGTGATAGACCTGTATGTGTGCAAGACTTCTTTTGGTGGGTATGAAAAAATGTGGGCGGGAAGGCTTTCCGGGCTTCATGCCTACGTATTCCGAGCTACCACACCGATCGATGATATCCTGGGAAGACATATAATCTTCCGTATTCTAAGTTCTGGGAGTTGCCAAGAGCCATTGCAGTAGCCAGTCCTTAACGAAATCTCCGCAAATCCCCTGCCTTTAGGCGTGGGGTAGCTCACTGGATATGATACATTCCACCGCCATTGATATTAACCTTTCCTGCTCAGGGCAATCCGTGCAATAATCTTTGGCGGAGGCTCTCATAGCTGAGTACCGCAGTACGAGCAAAAATTTGAGATGTCAGACATCCGTGCTTTACAATTTGAGCAAATCTACATGCCGAACGCTCACAATTCAATCTTGATCCCCTGCTCACGCAGGTACTGCTCCAAGGTAAAAATGGCCCAGCGCAAGGTTGCAGCATCATCAGCTTCCCCTTGTTTTTTGGCCTTATCCATCAGGTCGTAGAGCCGATTCAAATAGGCTTGCTCTAATGTAGCCATAACCGTCCTCCTGTCAAAGCAAATTGTTTGTAACAACATGGATGTATGCATTGTACCAGAAGGATAAGGGGTGGTCAAGATTGATTTCTGAACATCGCGCATACGATGGAACATATATCGAATTGGGGAGACCTATTCTCTGACTGGCCGAACGCTGACAAACTCCCGTGGTGTAGTCAGCCAAAATTGTGCCAGCGTCAATGAGGTTTGGCACACCGTCATCGAGCTTCATGGCGGCCGAATAGTATAAGCCCAATTTGCATACAATAATTGTAGAAAGGATTGATTCTCGTATGGCATCTACAACTGAAAAATTCATGGGCCTTTACCGGGAGTATGAACAACTGCTTCGTGCGTCTGGCCTTGATCCCAAAACCGTAGAAGATGCTGCCGCCAACCTTGACAGTGACCGCCTGAGACTGTGCCGCCAGTTCCGCAACTACTTTGCCCATGTGCAGGACCCTGGCTTCCTGGAGACCACGGACAAGATGATGCGATACCTAGAGGGGAAAGTCCGAGAGCTGAAGCTGGACGGTGATGTGGTCAAGAAGCACATCAAGAAGCCTGATACCTGTATACTCTCCGAGTCCGACAAGGTGCAGGTCGCCAGTGAGAGATTCCAGAAGTTGAAGTGTTTCAGCCTCATTGTTTTGAAGGCAGACGGATCGTATGGAAGTTTGAGTGTATTTGATATTTTAGGGCAGCGTGGCACAGTCAAGATCAACACACTGAAAATTAAGGGAATCAAGCCGAAATTCTGTGGGCCGCTGGACGATTTTCCATCACTGGATCCAGAGCAGATTTATCTGTGTACGGACAGTGGGTTGCCTGATGGGAAGTTACTTGGACAAGTGTGGAGGTAGGGATGAACAGGAGTATATCTACAATATTAATAGTTCTTCTTGCAATGGCTGTTTTTACTGCGATTGCAACCATATTGAGCACAGTATACTCGACAAGGAAACTCAACTACTTTGGGCAAGAGGCTATGCAGAAGGCCCTGTATCCCGTTGCCTATAGGCTCGTCACGGGCAACATGAGTTTTGTCCAGGTATATGACGAACAGCATGGTGGAGTGAAACCTGCCATTGAGCAGAAAATACAGAAAAAGATGAAGGATATAGGTAGCCTATATACCAGCGAGCCGTTTGTCGAATCTATGAAAAATCGAGGTGTTGTTGGTCAAGATATGAAGATTCAGGCTGATATGTGTGCCCTTGTAGGGACTGCCGTGTATGCAAAGTTGATCAGAGAGAACCAAGATGAGGCGGGGAGGGGTTGTAATGCCTGACAGGGAAGAAATCCTCTCCTTCATCTCCGAGTTTGCCAAGGCACGAGAGACTTTTATGACCGGATGCTGCTACTGGTTTGCTCGGATTCTCCAGGAGAGGTTCTGTGGTGGGGAAATACTATACGACTACAAATACAACCATTTCATGGTGCAGCTGGGGGACCAGATATACGATGCCCAGGGCGACGTGACTGAGAAGTATATGGGCAGCCCAGATTTAGTGCTGTGGAGCGAGTATCAGCAGATAGACCCGAGCCATTATAAGAGAATCGTGCGGGATTGCATTTTGAAGAAACCAATCGAAGAAGAAAAGTAATAATAGGCCAGACCATATATGTGGTCTGGCCTTTGTGAATAGTTCAAATCCAGTTGCTTTCCAACTCAGCCTTTAACGTATCCAACAGCGATACATATTCAGCTTTTATTGCTCGAATCAAACCCAATGCGACCTCCTCATTATATGAATGAGTTGCATTATTACGAGAAGCTAGCATTGCCAGCCACTTATCTTCATCTTTGATCATCCCAGCGCTATATGCCAACTTCAGAATCTGTTTGGGAGAGCCGGTTGCGCTCTCGCTGTATCCCTGATCAGCCAGTATTTCCTTCATGGCTTTCCATGCCTGTTCAAAACAAATTTCAAACAGGGCAACGCTGCCAGTTAGGGTCAGAACATCGTAAGGTTCGGTTATTTTTTGCACAACTCGGAGGTTTTCTAGCGCCTTGCAGAAGTTGTCATACTTTTTCATAGAGAACCACCCCATCCCTCTCAATTTCTTTTAACAGCTCTGGTTGTACCGGCTTCTCCAAATCCACAATATCGAAAAACAGGAGGGTATACACTTCATCATCGGCATCTAGCGAGAATCTGGTTGTATTGCCACCTTGGATTGCCAAGTCGATGTCGCTACGCTCATGATTGTCTCCTCTGGCCCGGGAGCCAAACAGGATTACCTTATGAAGACCACAGCGGGATGCCAAGGAGATAATGTCCGATTCCGCGCGTTTTGGCAGATTGTAAGTCATAATATCACCTGCTGTCTCATAAACTTTCTACTTTACATCAGTATACCACATTCTGAGCAGCAATTCCATTAAAGTACTGGATTTTTCGGATGAAGACTAGAGATTTTATTTCTTTATTATTAGTATAGGGATTTTTCTTGCATGTATAACAGCATTTTGCTATAATTGTAGCACAGCGATATAAAAGCGCAAGAATATATTTCGGAGCTGCTGGTTGGGTAGCCCTGTGCAAGAAAGGTACTGTAAATGATTGAGAAATACATTGAAGCCATTAGTGCTGGGCAGGTTATGGCTGTGGATTGGTGTACCATCAAGGATATGCTGGGGGAAGAACCTCAGCGTACACACGCCTGCACTATCTTCAGGGACAGCGGTAGTTTCCCGCCCCAAGAAAAAGTATTTTCGGACCAAATCGCGGAGGAGCAAATCCATGACATTCTGCACCAGGCCGGGGTTCGATTTATGGCAGAGAGCTACAAGGATGGAAAGCCATACTTGCCGATAGAGACCAGGTATTTTTCTTCTGTGAAGTTAGCGGCGGGGCCATGGATCAAAAATCCAAACCACAAATAATAACAAGAAGCAGCCACCAATGGCTGCTTCTTGTTATTATTATGATAATTTATACTGGAACAATTAAACTTCTAATCCGAATTCCTTTGCCAAAGAGGCCAGCTTTGCTTTGTCAGAGGTAGCCGCGACCAGCTCATCAAGCCGGCCAAGAGGAGCCAGTAGCTGCATGAGTTTTCCGTAGAAGGAATCCCGTTCAGCTTGCCCGGCAGCTTGCCCGGCAGCAAATCCCCGCTGCTCCACTTTGTCAAGAACTTCGCACATCGAAATACCTCCTTCTTCGTTACGCAACAAATCACTGTTGTTTACAACATTGATAAATCTGTCGTCCCTTGTTAGGGCCGCCATGAGCTTTAATACTTCGTCCACATGGGTCAGCTTTTCAGGGGATGGGATGTAGTCTCCACTGATTCGGCTTTGAACAAAGTAGTCAGCCACAATTCGGAAGTCACTTTTGAATAGCTTGACCTGCTCCGGTGTGAGATATGCAATGTCGATGATGTTGAGCCTGTAGTCATTGATGAACGGCTTCAGCTCATCCGGGATATCGACCCCAAAGCACTCAAACAATGTCGTTGGCCCGTCCCAAGGTTTCTTCCCAAAGTGTAGCACTAGAGTGATAGTTGGATAGGTGGGGAAGGGGATAATGTTGGAATCCCTAGTCCGTTTTGCTGACTCATGCTGCAAAACCTGCTCCTTATAGGACGCCCCATCATAGCTAAACACCCGCAGGGGCATATCCGGATCTACTTCTGTTTGGTTCTCTGACCCAAAGAGGGCCAACCGGATATGGCCGCTCTTCCAGAATTTTGCCACATCTCGTTCCTGCTCGTGGATAGTGCCGGTAGCCTTGAACTGAGATTGGGGCATCGCTGGTTCCAGGTCGTCCTCATGGACAACCTGTCGCCCGTTGAAAATCAAGACGTTGACGATGTCGGCGAACACATCGTTGAGTGCCTCCAGTTGTTTCTCTGTAATATCTTTTTCCTTTGCCATGCCGCTGCACCACCTTGCTCTGATTATAACACAGTACGAGGAAATTGGAAAGAGGGGGAAGATGCAAAATTGTAGGGATGGAGATGGCTGTCCCAATACCATCGATCGGTAGGGTAACTCAGGACGCATAGGCCTGACATCCCCAGAAAAACTTCCCGGCCACATTTCTCTATATCCACCGCACCGTAAACCACGGGTAACCATTTTGTCAATAGGATTTCTCTCATTTGCATTATTTGCTAGACAAATAAGCAATCTTCTCATACAATAGAAGAAAAGGGGAGGGCAAGAGTATATGGGAAAGAGTAAACGGAAAGTATTGTGGCAAGAAGGTTATATCCAGGTGTTTGTTGATGAGAAGGGAATCATATCTCGAGAAGAGCACTCTCATGATTTTGGATACAGCTATCAACCACTCATTGATTTCTTCCTTGCACATGGATACAAGTTTGTTAGAGAGCAGGCTGCTCAAGATGCCATACTTCCCTTTGTTGAAAGACCTATCACTGAATTTGAAGAGGAACTCTGTAAAAGAGCCAAGAGAGGAGAGGCTGCAAGAAAGAGAAGAAGTGAGGACCGAGGGAAATGGAAAGCCCACGTCCATACTATGACGAACCTGGTCATTGGAATCGATTCGATTGATTTTTTCGAGGCTGGATTTCATGTTTGGGTGCTCCTCAACTCCCATTACCCATACCAGGAGCAGAGCAAATATATCAAAAGCCGTCATCGAGAGATTGTCAGATTCATTCAGGAGGAGCTGCGGCGGTCAAGAAAAAGCGCTGAAAAGAAGGCTGTTGAACTACTGCCATTTTCAAAGCTAACTGAGGTAACGCTTACCAGAAGAAATATAGTACAGTACACCTATGAGATCAAGGAGGGGATACAGGAGGTGCTGAAAGAGTCAGAACCAGAGCCTTAGTCTTTTACTGGGAAAATCACTACGTCCTCTACACCCGCCAAATCTTGGTGGATGAATGTAGGAGCTACCCACTTCAGTACGAGTTTCCGCTCACCGGATGCCGGTCCAGTCCAGTAGTGATGCCAGTGGCCACGGCGACTGTGAGGTCGTTTCACTGAGCTGTTACCTGTGCCCTCAGAATTTCCTGCTATTCTATGCTTCCTGATTGTGTTACCTACCCTTACTCCAACGCTCTTTTCCTGTACTTCACTGGCTTTATCCTGAATAATATGAAATTCTCGCTTCTTGCTTTTTTGTACCGTCATCGGGACAACATCATCTATATCAGCATGATCTGACAAAAGATATAGGAGCAGCTGTATGGCAGGAAGGATTGGTGCAGCTTCTTCCATTCCAATAGTTTCACTTTGAGGTTTGATATCGGCTTTTATGTGGGAAAGTGATACTTTTGCAGTATCCTGAATACAATCCCTTAGATTTTTGCCAGGAATAAGATGCAAAACAAGGGACATAGAGTGCTCCATATCAGTTGAAACCCACTGGATTCTCAGTTCTGCTCTATTTTCATTTATATCGTGCTCAATCCATGCCCAAAATCCATCAAATTGAGCATAACACTTTGCTTTTATTTGACACTCCCCATGCCTAAAGGCAGGGGATTCTTGGATCAACCACCGCAGCCTGCACCAGCGAGGTCTTACGCAATGTCCCCAAGCGTATAGGT
>ERZ808040.2310-NODE-2310-length-10907-cov-9.407018_pt1 | contig 10907 bp, 10 predicted proteins | sample MGYA00380191_ERZ808040 | MGnify/ENA primary metagenome ERZ808040 (study PRJEB31490, sample SAMN06133395) | mouse gut metagenome | isolation source: J6 | host: mice | place: China: Chengdu | collected 2015-05 ... | reverse complement strand
CCCGTCCGGCAGTCAGCCGGACAGGGAACGGCAAAATTTTTTACACTTCTTTTACTTCTTTATCTCACATGAGCAAATATGTCCAGTTTATCGTAACCTGTCAACGCTATGGAGATGAAAGGGGGGATCTATCGCCCGATTCTAAACTCATGGCTGAAATAGGTAATGTTATCAGGTTTATTTACAAAAGTGTAATTTCGGCTTTCGCCGGTGTGAATGAATCCGGCTCTTATGAACAAAAAGGTGTTCCAGCCCCAAGCGAGGTTCTGCAGAGCTGTGTAAGACACTTTTTCAGATAATGGATATCTTGACCAAAACCATACGCAAGATGATATTGTATATCTGTTCATGGATAAAAAATGTACTCAAGGTAAACCTTACTATGTCTACACGACAGAGGGTGCCAACAAATATAAAATTTTCAATGTTCTTCAAAATTAGCTTGATTTTCTATTTGCAGGATTTAAATATATTTATGGTAATTGATTATGTGGCGCAAAAATAAAAAAATTCTGCATAAATGCCAATATCTTTAGCCAATCCGTCATAAATGACAATACCAGCGTTACCGTCAGATGAACTGCAGTAGTAAGTGGTTAGTTTTTGGCGGCCGCAGGATTGCATTTGTGTTACCATCCAACACGGACGGTATCCTACAGGGATATCAAATGCGATTGGAGTATTAGCTGGTAAATCCTTTTTGCATTTGTTAAAAAATATACTTGCAATGTTCCCGTATCGCTTAAAGATAAAATCAAAATAATCAGTTGATATAGCAGTGGTAGTGAAAGATAAATTGCTGTTTGATTTATAACAACTAAAAATAAATATATTAATTAAACAGCAATTTTACTCTGAAAATGGTTCATATTCAAACAAGCAAATACATAGATAGAATATCATTTAGAAAAAGAGGTGGAATCGTAACTGTAGTATTAGGTAGAACGACATCGGAAATAACACTAGTCAACCAAACATTTGAAGTAGGAAAGGTACCGGAAGGATTTGTTCCTAATAGTGCTGTATATACAATTATGGCACTGACTCTTAATAATATTCCAGCGTATTTTGCTATTTCTTCAAATGGAGATATAACTATGCGTATAAAAGAAAAAATACAATCAGATATTCCTTTATATGCCTCATTTACGTATGTAATTTGATTATAGAAAACTTGGCTCTTCCAATAGTAGCCATTTTAATAATCGAAAAACTATACTGTTTGCTTACTTTCATTTTTCTGTAGGTGGAAATGCTTCGATTATCCTCTATAGCAGATTAATTAAAGATGGTAATGTTTATAAGGAGATTTCTTATTGTTACACCATATAACTAAATCACATAGGTGAAAGAAGCATATAGGGCTACATTAGCCTGTATATTACCCCTTACGCGTATATACATAGTTCTGCTTGGTGAAATAGCAAAATATGCAGGTATATTGTTAAGAGTTAAGCCTATCATCCCATATATAAAAGCAGACGGCTGAAACTCAGATGGTACCTGGCCTATTTCTAATGTTTGGTTCATAGTTGTGATTTCAGCAGTAGATATTCCTAATATTACAGTGACTACATTGCCGCTTTTTCGCAATGTTATTTTGTCTATTAATTTATCTGGTGTGAAAGTAACAGTTTTTCCAGCTAAATTGCTGTTTAGCTAATTTTTTTATTTTTAATAATAATGAATTAAACAGCAATTTACCTACTTATACCACCTCTACTATATCAACAGATTATTTTGATTTTGTAATCAGACGATATGGGTATATTGCAAGCATTTATTTCAGTAAATGCAAAAAAGAATTGCCGCCCAATACACCAATTCATTTCATAATTCCAGAAGGATTTCGCCCAGTGAGTTTGATTACAAAGATGCAGACGGTTGGGAGTGCAAAATTAGTTATCTATTTTTATACTTCTTCTAGTGGAAGTAGTTCTATTACAGTTTATGACGGCTTAATGAAAGACAGCAGTGTATATGCAGAGATTTTTTATTTTTCAAGATAAAATCTTGCTACTTTGATATTTTATAAAGCAACCATGTTCCCGTAAATATAATGTTATTGAGTATTTTAGACGTATTATTAAAAACTCTGAGTTTGCCGTTATTTGCGACAGCATTTATCGCAACATTATTTGTGGTGCTATGTGATACGCCAATACATCCCAATAATTTATATCCGTTCGGTGTGTTTGGCTTATTTAACTCAACTAAATTATACCCTTCCACGATATCAACTGTTACTGTGGATGATAGTATTATAATGATTTCTCTTAAATTGCTGTTTAACTTATAACCATTAAAAGTATATATATTAGCTAAACAGCAATTTGAGTTCATTTGGAACCATATCTGTGAGCCAGAATGTAGGCCTAGCAGCAAATGAGCTGAAAATTGTCGGTGTGGAATACCAGAGTATGCCAAATGGAACCGTATTTGCAGGTGCTACAGTAAGTATAAATAATACTTCAATGCAAGCTACTATTCGAAATATTGCGAAAAATGCTGCAAATATAATGGTTAAAAATCATAGCACTGGAGTAAGTAGCGGAACTGTATATTTTACAATTTTTTATATGCCAAAGTTATAAAATTGCAGTTTGCTTTATAAACTATTCTAAGGTAAAAATAAATCTATAAAATAAACGGTAACTTAAATACTCTTTTTAAGAGCAAGGGGCACAGATTTCGTAAATTGTTTCTTAGGAGGCAAATAAATTGTGCATATAACATACTTTATTCGTCGACTTATCGAGATAGTGCTTTTGGGTTGTTTCAAAGGAACTGTGTCCCAGGATTTCTTGTATAATGGATGGATCAATCCCTTTTTTATTGAGATCGCTCGCCAGCCAGCGTCTGAAACAATGAACAGTGATTTCAGGCAGTCCGACTCGTGAGCCAATATTTTTCACAATCTTGTTGATGGATCCCTTACACAGTTTATTGTAAGGTTTTTTGCGTGAACAGAAGAGGAAATGGCTTAGATAACGTCCTCTTTCCATTAAGTATTCCTGCATATGTTTCTTGCAACGGACAGAAAATGGAACGATCCTGTCTTTTCCGCCTTTGCCATGTATAATAATGACTCTGTTTTCCCAATCGATTTCAGATAATGCCACATTGCTTATTTCGCTTACCCTTAAACCGGTGGATATAAGTAAATCGATCAAGGCTAATTCACGTTTATCAATACAGGCATCTCTCATGGATTCTATTTCCAGATCCGTGTAAAATTTCTTGTATTTTATATCATCTTTGATCTTTGGAATTTTAGTAACAGGGTTTTTCCTTATATATTCTTCATCCGCCATAAATTGAAAGAATACGTTTAAGTTTCGGCGGCAGTTATCAGCGGTGGTTTTGCAGACAGATTTTTCATAGTACAACAGATATCTGCGTATATCATCCGTTGTGACATTGATTAATTCCTTATTACAAAAGTTCACAAGGGAGGACACGCTTAATATGTATTGTCTGACCGAACTGTCTTTAATACCGCCCATTTTTTTGCAGCCTTCAAAGTTTTTAATAATAACAGTGTTTTTGCATTTTTCTGTTGACAGCATATTGGGGGAGGAAGAGATGAAATCTATACCATCAAATACATTAGTAAGGATATTTACGAATTGCTGCATTTGAAGGTGGTTGAAATGCATTTCTTCCCCCATGATGCGTGCTGCGGTTTTAAACAGATAATCCTTGTCAAGCTGTTGGTTTGCCATGAAATAGCCTCCTATACATTTAATATGTAAAAATATTATAGCACAAACATATGTTCTGTTCAAGAGATGTTTAAAAGTTTGAAGGTAAAATTAAAAGAGAGATTAACAGTTAGTTAAAGAATGCATGGAACTTGTGAAAATGTTAATTAAGCAAAGGGGATGATGCAATAATGCAAATGATAGGTTTAGTTGGCTAAACAGCAATTTATCTGCCAAGCAAGATGCAAACACAGCTATCACTACCAGTAACATAAGAAGCCAAAGCGTTAATTATGCCAACAGCGCTGGCAGTGTTCCATGGGCGGATATATCCGGACGTCCATCTCTTTCCAGCGTTATTACAACTGTGAATACGCAAACAAAAGAATTTACCGTAGAAGCCTCAACGATTTTATCTGTAAATTTGCCCTATACAGTACCAAGCGGCTACATTGCACTAGGAGTTATTGCCGTAAACGCCAATACGGCATCAAGCGCTATAACAAGGTTTATGCTTAACGGAAATAACGTCCTTATCGAACTCCGCAATATAACGTCCGGCCAGCAAAAAATAACTATAAGTGCAGTAGTATTGTGTAAAATATATGCAGAGTAATATCTTCCTACATATTCTATGTATGCTTTTACTTTACAATTTTTGAAATAATTGGTAATTTGAGTCTTTTCGGCAAAAATACTTTATTTTTCTAAACTATAGTTGTTTTATATACATAATGGCGGCTCGTACGGAACAGGTTACACTCGTATCTGATCTTACGGTTCCTCTTACCGATTCCGAAATCGCTGAAATGCTTAAACAGGTACTAATTACGTGACCGTTAAAGGCACAGAAATTAAGGCAATATGCCGTATAACCAGCTATAGAATTAATAGGGATATCTACTATTTGTGCCTTATCGTCAGTAAGTGTAACTTCCTTTGTAAATATTTTGAATAGGATCAATTTTGGTAAATTGCTGTTTACTTCTTCTGATTTCATTCTGCTGTTATCGTTGGGCAAATATTCCCTCCGTTTTGCGCTCTTCCTCTTTTCATTTTGCTACTTGGAAAAGACAAGTCTACCATGGCACCACATTCACATTCTACAATTCCTAGTATCTATCCGGCTAACTACTGTAGGCTACGGGTTGGAAAGATATACGCAAGATCCGTAAGAACTTATACCTGCTGCAATAGTACGGGTAATACGTACGCTAAATTCTCCCGAACTGCTAGTGCCAAAATACATTGGCACTCCGCTTAATGTTACCGAAAGCATGGTAACATATGAACTTGAAGGCCGATATCCTTCTGGGATAGTTCCTATGCTCATTGTTTTACTTGTTTCAGTGTTCAAGATTTCGCGGATAATGCGTCCAAACATGACTAATACTACAGGGCCAATTTTTCGGAAGATGATTCTGTCAAATATGTCTGTAGGTGTATAAGTAACAGCTTTACCTTTTAACAAACGGTTGTTTAACTCAGATAAATTGCTGTTTATCTCACTAATTTCGTTTTGTAAATCCTGTATTTGTGAATTTTTTTGCTGTATGATGCTAAATAAAAATGCGCTGCTTGGAACCTTATTTGATCTGTTTTCGTTGCTTTGCGATATATTGGAATTAAGGAAGAAGATACGGTTGGCTTCCGACTTGTTATAATAATCAGTCAAATCAATGTATGTATTTCCTAAAAATTCCCATCCGTTTGTATCGCCTGTTAAATTGATGTACTCATTATAATGGTCGTGAGTGGAAGCATCCGTCTTTGGCACCAGGTATATCGTGTTAGTGTTTATGCCGGATGTGGGCAAAGAAGCAACGATTTGCTTTTGGACGGTATTCTCAGCCTTATGCTCTGAGAGTTTCAAATCAGTATATTTTTTGGAATCCTGCAAATTTTTTTCATGAAGCAGGGCTGCCTCCGCTTTTCCATAATACTGCGTATCGTGGGAATGGGAGTCATCGGCGACGGAAGCGGTTCCGTCGGAAGAAACATGGATGGAATCGCTGGGTTTGATGATTCCCGGAGCATTGTCGTCAGCGATTCCATAAGTCGTGTCGGTAAAGACGGCATGGGATGGGACGGATTTCCCAATGGTAAACCCGCTGTCCCTGACGGTATATCCGTTGCCGTCAAAGACGGGTATTCCGCCTGTGGTAACGGCGCCGGGGATGCCGTAGATTTGCTGCCGGTTTACGACTTTATCCAGTCCTATCTGCTGTTTGGTGACTTCATGGGGATTGTTCCTGCGTTCCGTATGCGCCTGTAAATTTTCATTGGTGGCAAAGTTACGGTCGGCATCCTGCAATCTTTTGATATTGCTGTCGATAATGTCCATATTGGCATTCGGCACTTTGATATCATACTTTTCCTCGTTTGTGGGTTTCCCCAATTTTAGATTTGTCGTTACGTTAATAAGGATCACCTCCTATGAGTTCGGTCAGTTTATGATGGGTATATTGGCTTAAGGTACCATGTTTATAGTTGGAGAGAGCGCGGTGGGTTCCCATTTCCCTGATGATGTCATCGTATAAGGGATAAAATTTCATTAAAGACAGTGTGGAGGTCCATGTGCCGAAATCGTGGGATACTGACTGGATAATATATTGTTTCGGCGCGCTGGAACAGGAAGTTTGGTACAATACTTTCATGTTCACATCATAAAAGGGAATGAGATTGGTAGTAAGGGTAATTTTGTCCGTGAGCCTGGAATTTTTCCAGTTTTCCCATTTGGCGCGGGAGAGAGCCAGGGAATCGGAAGTAATATGGTCGTAATCGCCGCCTGTTTTTATATCAGGTATTTCTCCGAGTTTTTGCACGGTAAATGGGGAATTGGGGATGATTTCCAGTTCCACGGATTCACAGTTGTATTTTTTCTGGAAATATTTTTTGGAGTAACGGGGGCATATGGTTCCATCTTGGAACGTGTAATCGCTGCCGACAGTGCCATCCGTGAGAACGTTCATTCCATGCGCCTGCCAATGGCCGAGGAGATAAGCATTGTATGTGGTTTGGCCTTCGGTTCGTTTGCTTTTTATTTTGAAAACAAAGACAGCATCTTTTTCCAGGGCAAGGCGCGCGACAGGAGACTCCGTATTTTCGTCCAGAATAGGAATGGCCCCTAAATGATTGATATCCAGTTTGGGATTGGCGGCGTTTGCGGAAGGTATTTTTACAGCAACCGTATCGCCGTTATAGTAGGCCTCGTCGTATCCGTCGATGGAACAGTGGTATATATTACTCTGATAGCTGCATTGTTCGGTATAGAAATCCGCTTCGATGACTTTTCCCCATACCTCGCATATATTTCTGACGGCCGTCATATCTATGCTGGTGTTTTCAGAGATATAGATCCTTTGAAGGAATTCGTTGCTGAAAATAATATCGTCTTTGTAACAGCTTGGGATCATACGGCATGTGAATACATTGTATTTATCAAAAAACATTTCATAATGGGGGTAAAGGTCGCGGAGTGTTTCCAGTATGGATAAAACGGTGCATCCGCTGGAGAACTCCAGGTCGTAGGGGATGGCGTTCCATAGGGGGTTCTGAACCCTGTAGTTTTTCCAGTCCTCGTTATTTTGGGGCAGCGCCTTATATTCGCCCATATCATCGACCATATAGCGGTCGATTCCTCCTGATTGTTTTAGAACGGAGATCACCGCCTCGCGTATAATATTGTGTTTGATGATTTCGCCGGTTTGCGCATTTTCCTCGTATGCGGGAATACGAGTGGTGAATGCGCCGATCTGTCCGTTTTTTGTTCCGTCCAATTTGGACATATAGTCACTGCATGTAATGGTCAGCTGATTTGTAGCTGCATCGTAGGAGCCGGAAGAACTGGTATATACATAGTGGCCGAGCGGATAATAAGTATATGTTCCGGTTCTTATGTCCATGACGCCCACATATATGCGAAGTTCTTTGTTTAACCAGACAAGCCCTTCCTCCGTAATCCTTGTATTGTTGTTGTCATGGAGGGTCGGGATCAGAGAGGCAGAAAAGGTTCTTCGGATGGAAGAAGCGCTGTCGATGGAGGCAGTTCCTCCGATGACAACGCCTTTCAATGTGTCGAGTATTGTTTTTCCATCATCTTTTAAAACTTCGATTTTTAATAAAAAGTGCAATGGTTTTTGCAACATTAGTTTAAGATCTTTTGCTGTAATCATTCGTTCCACCATTCCTCTTCCACATCGGACAGATTTGTATTGTATAAGTCGCGCTCGGATTCATAATTTCCGATTTCGGTCCATTCAAAAGAGATATCCCGGTTATTGTATGTGCCGTTGGCGGTATCCGTGGGATCGCCCGTTACAGCGGCCAGCCATATCCTTCCGTCAAAATGCTTTAATAATTTCGGCATTCCGTCGGCGAGGAAATCCATAATTTTTCGCTGATAGGGAACGCGGAGAGCGTCTGCAACGGAAAAGTCGCAATGCTCCTCGTCCAGTTCGATGAATTTACCCTTACAATTCCCTTTGTCGTAATTGGCAAGGGTATTTCTGATATAGGAAGGGTATTTGTTATGGATAGTTTCATTGACAGAAGAAGGGACTCTTCTCGTCGTATCGCAGAAACCGTCAGAGGACGGCGTACCAATGATGCAGTTTTTTTCCACGAGGAAAATATCATGAAATTGCGAATCGACAAAAACAGTGTGATACAGCCCTTCCGTGCCATGTAAGACAGGGACTATGGCATATTCATATTCCACATGGGAAGCGTTGGTATAATCGTTTCCCTTGATGCCGTCTGAAAAATCTTCGAGCGCGTGGATTTCTTTTACGGCGATGGTGATCCATTGGAATTTGGATGTGTCCCTTCTTTTTACAATCAAATGGGACACGGAATCTAAATTCCAGTCTACGTTACCGGCATTGGTGGAGTTGTTAAAATCAGCGTGGAAAATGGTATCAAAGTCCCATTCCCGAGGACAATCCATGGATGGTTCCGAATTTGTTTCTTTTGTAATGTAGAGGCAGTCATAAAGGCCATTGCTGAGTTTTATATAGGTGAGGTTGTTCAGGTGGGTCGGAGTCAATGGGATCGTATCCTTAGTTGCTCCAAGGATGTTGTTGAGAAAAAACATGTTGTCACCTCCTTAAATCCATAGATCATCTGTTTCCGTTTCGCCGGGTTCGCTGTCGGAAGCATGTATATTCATTCCTTCGCGGTTCACGGAGTAGGTAAATAAATTGGGCGCATCGATCCAGGAATCATATACTTCCAGTCCGCTGCCAGGCATTTGCTGTCCGTACCAGATGTTGTTTTCTTCCGTGAAATCGGGATCCACTAAAATCTCCAGCTGGTAAATATCATGGACGCGCCTGATCCAGATACAGACCATATCCGTAGATTGAAAGGCGAGAGCGTCCGAATAGAGGATATAGTTATTCAGATGGTTGGGAACGGTGAGTTTGAAACGGGTTGTGCCATCTTCGTACAAAAAGGATTCTACTACAAGGGAATATTGCGTATTGCGCAGTTTCAGGATTGTAGCGGTCTGGTTCAGATACATGCCCCGTAATTTTAGCGTGAAATCATCTTCTATGACAAATCCCTCGTCATAATAGATTCCTTCTTCGTCATTTCGAAGGTCTATCATTCCGTTTTCGAAGCGGAAGGTTTTGCTGCCGTTATATTGTATAATTTTTATGTTGGTATGGTATTTGATATATCCGTGCAACGGATCATTTTCGGCATAGATGATGCCGTAAGTGGACGGCATTTTATAATCGGTATAGACTTCAATATAGCCGGTATCGATTTCCATGCCGTTTACGGTAATGCCATGGCATTTGAAGTAGTAAACGGTATGGTTGTCCAGTCCTTTGTAAGTATAGTTGATCTGGTCGCTGTTATATAAAGTGTCGCTTTCTTTGAGCAATGTTTTCGTTCCGTCATAAAGGGAAAAGCGGAAGGACTGAATATCTTCATAATCTTCCTGCAGATAATATATTTGTGCCTTATAAGATGCAGTATGGATCGTCTGTCCGTTTTCCAAACCGTAGAAATAGAAGAGGGGGGTCTTAAAAGTCTGAAAGTATCGTTTGTCAGACAGGCCGCTCTCCAAATGATCCACATCGAACGTCTGAGATTGTGCGATCCATTGCTTCCCGTTTTTCAGTGTTCCGGCAGGAATTGTGTGGGAATGGGTAAATGTAGTAATTGTTTTATCGTAGATCTTTTCCATGGAATCGGCATTATAAATGATCAGCCGGTTTGCGTATGACTGGCTTCCATTCCATGTAAATCCGATTTCCTTATCCATTTCAGCATCAAAAGGAGTGATTTTATTTACTATCGGTTTTGCCATATTCGTTCACCTCCCTTCGGTTCGTTTATTATTCAATTTTATTTCAATCCGCATATGTGCATATCCTCCAGTCTGCCGCAAGGAACCTTTACCCATACATATTGCCCGGTTTTTAAAGCGGCGTTGGGAATGGAACATTTTACTTTCCGTTCCGCGCCGGCATCATCCATAACAGTATAGGTAGAATCTTTGTTTATGCTTTTGACAGCCGATGCAAAAGTCTTGTCGTATTTGTGCTTATGATTTTTGATTGCGGCAGCTATTTGCCTTGCCAGCATACTTGCCGCTTTTATGTCTTCATTTAAGACTTCGTTCATAAAATCGGTTCTCCCTTCATGAAAAAGGACAGCAGCAATGTGCCATCCTTTTCCTTAATCAATCAGTATTTATACTTTTTTAGCTTCCTGTAAAAGCATGTTTGGGAACCTTAACAGCAGTTCCCTGGATAAACTGTGGGCATCCTGTACTTCATGAAGGTGTATGTCGCCTATAGTTACCATAGTCTGGTGCATGGTATTGTTGTGGCTGATTGTTTCTATAACCCGGTCCATGGACTCAGTCGCCTTGAACATGGCAGCAGCCGGATCAATAAATGCGCCTTTGTTTTCTTTGAAATATGCTTCAAATTTCTGCTGTATCCGGTATAGTTCGTTATCTGGGGTAATTGGAAGTAAAACACGTCCATCCCTGGTTACAACTGTGTCTTCCACATGTGTATTGCCAAGTTCTTCCCCCTTATTGTTCATGATGTGTTTTGTCTGCTCTTCATTGAAAATGACTGTGCCTTTGGGCAAGCTGCCAAGTACCGGTTCCGTGGTAAGCTCCGCTGTTCCGTCAGGATATACGGTAAGCTCCGGCTGGCCGTATTCGGAACGCAAGGC
>ERZ808040.2306-NODE-2306-length-10924-cov-5.065548_pt1 | contig 10924 bp, 12 predicted proteins | sample MGYA00380191_ERZ808040 | MGnify/ENA primary metagenome ERZ808040 (study PRJEB31490, sample SAMN06133395) | mouse gut metagenome | isolation source: J6 | host: mice | place: China: Chengdu | collected 2015-05 ... | reverse complement strand
TTCAATCCCTGCAGGGAGGTGTTAAAGCGCTACCGGCAGCTGGGCGGTGAGATCATAACCGTAGGCTCCGATGCCCATGACCCCCGCCATATCGGCGATTCCTTTGGCAGAGCCGCCGACATGCTTGCCGAATGCGGCTTTAAATATTATACCATATTTGAAAAAAGAAGTCCCGAATTTAAAAAAATATAGGCTGTCCCTGCCTCTGAAGGCGTTCCGCCGAAAGCCGCCATACAGAAATTTGTAGAAAAATGCAAAAACAAGGGACATTTTTTGCCTGCGCCGAATAATATATATGAAAGAGGAAATCAAGTGCTATTTCAATGGCGGAGGAAAACACCTATGGGAAATCAGCTGGCATGGGACAAACGATACAACATCGGTGTGGAGATGATTGACAGGGAACATGAAAAACTGTTCCACATTCTCAACAAACTGTATGAGTTCGGAAGACAGAAGGAAAAGAGCCACTGGGCCTGCCAGGAGGCTGTGAAATATTTTAAGGACCATACGCTCCAGCACTTTGCGGATGAGGAAGGCTATATGGAATCCATTGGTTACGCGGGACTCGAGACCCACAGGCGCATCCATCGGAACTTTCGGGAAAGGACCCTTCCCGCGTTAGAGCTTGAGCTGAAAAAGACAAACTATTCGGAAAACTCCATCAGCCATTTTTTCGGCGTTTGTGCAGGATGGCTGGTGGGGCATACCCTGATAGAGGATCACCTGATTGTAAGCGGCGATGCTGTAAAACAATGGGAAAATTTGCTGCCTGAAGAGGAACAGACGGTGATGGCACATACCATTGCCAGCCTGCTGCACAATGTATTTCAATTGGATCCAAGGCTGATCAGCAATTGTTACGGCGGAGAAAAATTCGGGGAAGGGATTTATTATCGTTTGATAAGCCGCTCCAAGGAGCATAAAAGGCAGGAATTCTTCCTGATTTTTGAGGAACAGCTGATCGTAAATACGATTGGCAGTGTCATGGATAACAAGTCAAAAGCCATAAACGTAATGATAATGAATGTTGCCAGATATGTGGCCAGGCAGCTGGTGGAACGTATCAAGGAATATTTCCCGTCCCCTGAACATTATGAAATACAGGAAGAGCAGTTGCTGACCTACGAACAGTTCCACCGGATATTTGAGAGACAAAGCCCACAGTTCAGCTTGCTGTTTGGCACAGGGAAGGGGTACTTCGCCTACTGTTCCACTGCCGCCGATGTACTTCCCAGCGAAGACGGCATCTCCATCCTCACAGAAAACGCCATGGCCGAAGTAGAGAAATACCTGTATCAAAATAAAGAGGAAAAAGTCTCCTCCTGCGGGAAAAAGAAGCTGCTCGTGGTTGATGACTCCGACTTTGCGCTGAAAATGATGCAAAACCTTCTCGGCGCAGACTACGAAGTGATCACAGCTAAGTCAGGCCTGTCAGCCATCCGGAATATCACCCTTGCACAGCCGGACCTAATCCTCCTGGACTATGAAATGCCTGTTTGCAACGGGGGCCAGGTATTGGAAATGCTCCGCTCCGAGAAAGACTTCACCGACATCCCGGTGATTTTCCTGACCAGCCGGGTAGATAAAGAAAGCATCCGAAAGGTAATCGCGCTCAAACCGGAGCGGTATCTGTCCAAAGCGCTCCCGCCTGAAACCATCAAAATGGAGATCGAACGTTTCTTTGAAACAAGGCGCTAAGCCGTCATTTTTCCAAAGGATACAGCTTGGGGACAAAACCAGGCAGCTTGATCCTACCTATCAGCTGCCGAAATTCCTGCTCCCGGAATTGCCCCCGGCTGCACATGATTTCCAGGTCCATCTTAAAATATTGAAACCCTACCTTTGCCCTACGGTATCCGTTTCTCTCGTAAAAGGCAAGCCTGCGCAGCCTTTGTCCATAATTATCCGCCTCTTCGTCCATGCGCTCCATATCCAGGACAATCTGGTATCCCTCATAGACTTCCGCAAGCTTGGCCAGCGCCGCCGCGCCGTACCCCCTGGAACGGCACGCCCCGTCAATAGTGAAATAGCTTAAATATGCCATATGTAGGGCGTCATCCGACAGCAGAATGGCAAAACCCACGAAGCCTCCTTCGTAAAACGCCCATGCGTCACAATCCAGCTCCTGCAGCAGAGCCAGAAGCTTCCGGGAAGGAATTCTCTCTTCTTTTGGGAACGCCTCTTCATTCAGAGCGTATAACTTTTCCTTATCCTCAAAATCCTGTGTTATTTTTACAAATTCCATAATACAAAATCCTCTTATCTCATTCTTTATTTTACCCTAAAAAAGCAATTTTTCTTTTCCCCGTTTAGCACACCTTAATAAGCCGGCAATTCCATTTCATTCTCGTCAAGGCCCCGTTATCGCTGCATCATGGAAATTGAAAATTATGTATCACCTCATACAGCTTTACTCCTTGGAAAGCAGGTATTTGAAAAGCGCTTCGCAGCCTTCCAGCACATCCCCATAAGTCACATCAAACGCCCCTGTATACCACGGATCGGCAATGGCCCGGCTGCTGCCTGCATATTCCAAAAGTTTGTGTATCTTGCCTTCCGGGTCTCCACCGGCTATTCTAACCATATTGCGGATATTGGCATCGTCCATGCCAATCAGGTAATCGTACAAACCGTAGTCGCGCTTCGTCATCTGGCGCGCTCTGTGCCCTGTGCATGGAATGTTGTATTGTTTGAAAATAGACATAGTACCGTGGTGAATGCCGTTGCCTATTTCTTCCGTGCTGGTGGCGGCGGAATCAATGTGGAAACGGCCGGTGAGTCCGTTGGTATCAATCATTTGCTGCAGCACAAACTGAGCCATTGGGGAACGGCAGATGTTGCCGTGGCACACAAAAAGTATTTTTATCATAACGCTAAAACTCCTTTATTTCCTGTATTTTCAAGGCTTGTAGCCGTTTTCATTGTTCTTGATTTCAAACATTTTTTCTTAGATTGTCACATATTTTCTTAGGTTTTCTTCTGCAAAAGTGGTAAAATGAGTGGTAAATTATTTCATTTTACCACTTGCCTTTTTACTCGCCCACTACACGCTGTAACTCGCTCTGCGCGTCCTCAAAATCCACATGGGTATAGGTGTTTAAGGTAACGCTTATATCAGAGTGACCCATGATGTACTGTAAGGTCTTCGGGTTCATTCCGCTCTTTGCCATGTTGGAACAGAATGTGTGTCGGCAGACGTGAGGGGTAATTTTCGGCATCTGCACCTTGTAGATACTGTTATACTTTTCGAGGATATGTTGCATATACTTTTCCCAATGCAGGGCAACCATAGGCATATCATTTTTATCCAAAAATAGAAATCCTGTATATCCCGCAATGATTGGCTCTGCTTTTGGGGCAGTCCGATTTTTGATGATTCTTCGGAAACACTCTGCCACTTCTTCCGTCATGGGTACATAGCGAATCCCTTTTTCCGTCTTAGGTGCTTCTATCACATACTCCATCTGGCTTGTACGCTGTAACTGATGATTGACCCGAATACGCTTTTGTTTAAATTCAATATCGGAAATCGTCAGACCGCAAAATTCTGAAATGCGCAAGCCTGTATGGAACAGGATAAAGATACCGTCATAGTATCTGCAAAAATGTTTGTCCTCTTGAATAAATCTCAAATATTCCCTTTGCTGTTTTCTTGTGACGGCTTCCCTTGTCACGCTGTCGTTTACAATGACGGTGGCTAATTCAAACTGGAACGGGTTTTTTCGGATTAAATCGTCATTTTCTGCCATTTGAAACGCCGGTCTGAGTACGCCCCTAATCGTATGAATGGAACTATACCCCCGCCCGTCCACTTGCTGTAACTTAATCAGCCACGCTTTTGCATCGGACAGCTTTACTTTGTCAATCCGCTTGTTCCCGAACGGGTCTTTCTTCAAGATGTTTATAACGGTTTTATACCCTGCTTTGGTGTTATGCCTTACGCCTATTTTAAGGGAAACATATTTTTCTACCAATGACAGCACCGTATAGTTGCCGCCGTTTGATACAATCTGATTAAACATATCCTGCTCAATCTGTTTCTCTTTTTCCCGAAGTGACAAGTCTTTGCGCTTGTCTTTGGGATATGGGTCGTTATGGTCTAACCGCCAACTATAAACACTTTTTTCCCTGCCGTCCGAATCGGTATACTTAAAACGGTATCTGCCGTCTGGTCTCTGGGTCTCTCCATTGTGTAAAATCCTGTTTCTTTTGTCTCTCCTTTTTTCACTCATGGTTATTCTGTCTCCTTTCTGAAAAGAGACCCAAACTCGTGATAAATATACTAACACAAATTGAGGTCTCTTTCCATACCCAACCGCTATTTATACCACCGTTGCACGGTCTAAATATTCTTCAAACTTCTGCCGTTTAATCAGTATGCGGTTGCCGTTCATAATGATAAAGTCCGCTTCGGGGTGTTCGTCTGCTATCATGCGCAGTTTGTTTTCTCCTATATGGCAATACTCCGCCGCTTCTGTAATTGTTAATATGTACCTTTTCCATACAGGAATTGTATTTTCTTGTACTTTGTTTTTTTCCATGTCAATCTCCTGTATTATTTTTCATATTTGCTGATTTCCCAATAATGGGATTTTAAAAATTGTACCATTGTCAACGAACCGTTATCGCACAACACTCGAAACCAATCATTGCGGTTTTCTTTTGCGAACAAAAGTAACTGTGCATAGCTTACAATGCCATTTTGCAAGCAAAACTCAATCATTTCCCCGATTGCGCTGTACTTGTCCGTTGCAAGATTTATCATGGTCTGATAATCAGCACCCGAACAGGAAATTACATCTTCCATATCGTATTGCGCCTTTTCGGGGTTGTCTAAATGGCACAGATAACGTGCATACGCCCTTGCACACTTAATCGGTTCAATCCCCACGCCGCCAATGACTGAAAATACTTCCTGTGCCTGTTCACTGGTTTTTACGCCGTCAAAAAGTATCATTACATGAAAATGCTCTTTCTTTAATGAGCCGTCCGTATTCAAATCTTTGTCATGTAGGGGAGAAATCAGTGCCGGAACACATTGTTCCTGCAACAGCCTTATCCAGTCAATCGGTGCAGATTCAGGATATACTACCGTCGCATAGTTTCTTGTTCTCTTTTTCTCCATATTTTTTCTGTGAACATTGAACAATGTTCCCTATGGGGTGTCGTAGTTGCCCCATAGGGGCGGTGACGGTCGCTCCGCTCTGTTTCTCCGAAACAGCCGCCACCCTTAACGCTATTCCCTGCTCAATGCTCCTTTCTCAATATATGGTGCGAGAAACTCACGCGGTTTTGTATCTACTCCCTGCCTGTAAATCAATCCCGATCCGATTTCTCGCCGAAGATTTTTCACGTCTGCAAAGTCAGAACCAAAAGCCATTTTGTATGCGGTATCGCTCATTTGCCCCATGCAAATACGACAGCCGAGGTTGTCACGGATTGCGCCCTCTATAAAAGCAGTATCAGGTCTTTGTAAAATCAGTCCTGCATACACGCGCTTGCTTCTCCCCATGACTACGATAGACGCAATGCGCCTCGCGGTTTCTTCATAGGTCTTTTTCTCTGCAATCTTTGAAAAGGCAATCAGCTCATCAAACACAAGATACAACGGTTGAAAATCGGTTTCCTGTATTCCGAGATTGTCTAACTCCTTTCCGCGTTTACGCATTTCTTCTTCCGTTTCCCTTACCGCCTTTGCAATCTCGTTTTCCTCCGACACATACACAGCACCGCAGTTCTCCGCAAAATAGCACATTTCATAGTCATTCTTCGGGTCGCAGTAAATGACTCTGATACCTCTTTTAATCAGACAGGAAATCATATATTGTGCTAATTGCGTCTTACCGCTCCCCGTATTTCCTACCAGTAAAAAGTGTGGACACTTCTTCCAGTTCCATACCATATCACGGGAAAATGCAATCTCATTCTTCCCAGCTTGCGGAATGTCTTTACAGGACTTAATTCTAATCCGATTTTGTTTCCGCAGTTCAAAAATGTATGTAAGATATCCCCTTTCTACGATTGTGTCGATACAGACAGTTTTGAACATTCTGGCAAGCGGTTCTTCCATATCTCTGAACCTTTCAGCGTATGGACTGCCATCCATTCGGATTTTGATGTGAAAAGCGTTGTCCTGCACACTTTTCCTGTATTCCACAATAGGGTAATAGTCCATTCTTTCTGTCTTCCATTCTCCCAGTAGCCCTTGTTCCTTTACTGAATGAGATTGATACAACTTGTTTCTTCTGATGAATTTCTCTATCCGCTTAGATGTCTTCATCGTTTCTCTTATTATTGGATAGACCATTCCGAAGCAAGCCGTGCCGCTTACGCCTACCACCACCATACACGATATAAGATTGCTATTCTGAAACACGATGTAGAACAGGAACAGACCCAGCAGGGACACAAGCCACAAGAGGAATAAAGCGCCAAACCATGCAAACTGTCTATTCTTTAATTGTTTCCACACTCTATTTTTCACGCCTTATCACCCCCTAACTTAATCTGTTTTGAAGCAAGCGGTTTGACCTCTTTAGCGATAATGGATAGTTTTACGTCGCCCTTGTTGTTCCAGTCCTGCCATACCTTTGCTTCTAAACCCTCAAATTCCACAGGAATAGGCGCACCAGTAAACTCAAAGGGCGGTTGCAATAATCCCGGCACTTTGATATTTACCTTTTCAAACCCCAATCCTTCTGATAAACAAGGAAACGTATGACCTTCCGCTCCTGTTTTTATTCCCTCTTTATAGCCGTCATATACTTTTGGTGTACCTACGGCATGAAGTCCTCCTAATGTTTTTTCTGCATCAAGTTTTAAATATTTTACAATATTACTAGCCATGCTATTTGACCTCCTTTATAATTGTTAGTAGTTTCACGTGGGTGCGCACCTCATACGTTTTATCTACTTTCATTTTGCATTATATCTTGATATACTTACTAATGGATAACCCCATTTTCTTTTGATTTTTTTTGCTATTTTGCGGTAAGGAGAAAATTATGCCCGAATATAACTATTATGTTGACATCAAAAAAACAGGAACGGGAACAGATACAAAAATTACAGGAAATTTGACTTATACCTTCTGTAAATATGATACAAAGTCTGATTATCTTCCTTTTCCCACAGAAGAAAAGGTTACGTTGGAATTTAACCCTTTAACAATATTGGGGGATTTAAGAAATAGAGAAAAGCCTTATGAATACCCTAATGAAAGATTTAATATCGACAGGTCTTGGAAATATTTATTAGGTTCATACGAATATGAATATGGGTTTGGAGAACCTTTGTATATCGGAGATGATGCGCAGTATCTTAAATTTGTATCTAAACTTGATAGGATAATGCGGAATAATGAATGTACCACATTAGAGGATTTCGGGAAAATACAAAAACAAAACAATCTTAATCTTGATTGTAAAATATTAGTAGAAAAAGAAAATATAATGTATAAACTGCTACAACTGAAGCAACGTTATGCACCAAAAACAATATATGTACCATTAGAATATAAATTTGGTGAAATAAATGAAGAATTAGAAAAAAACGTTTATATGAATAAAAATCATAAATTATCGTATTATTGTCATACTATGGCAGACGTTATATTTTCAATCTTACATTTTATAGTGATACACGAATATGAATTTAAAACATGCTCTCTTTGTCAAAAAAGATATGCAAAAATACCTAATCATGGGCAAGGAAAATACTGTCCACGAAACAGTCCATTAGGTTCACTTCCGAATGATGATAAATTGATAAAAAAATTTGAAAAATTAAGTTGCCAAGAATCTATGAAAAAATTCCATGAAATCATGCGAAATATGAAAAAAAACAAACTTAGATATGTACAAAACAATGAACAAGAAAATATTTTTATAAGCAAATTTGACGAGAAAAATGATATCATTAAAGAAATTCCTACAGTCGAAAATCTTATTGGATTTTATACATTTATAAAGCAATATATTATTTAGCTTATATCAATAACACTTAGTTTTATCATGTTACATTATATTGTTCTCCGACCCTTTACAATGCGATTTGAAAAAAGTATATCCCAAATTTGCATAATAAAATTTTTTCTGTGTACATCAACTAACAAGCTAAATACAAATATTCTTGTTTCTTAATAGCGTCCTCGTAATATATAGATATTACCGCAAAATAGCCAAAATATTTGGGAATAGAATGGGGTTATTCAAAATTAGATGTATCAGGCTATAATGAAAACTGAAAATAAGAAATAGGCTGATGTCTTTACATCTGCCCACAATTACCAAAGGAGGCTTTCATTATGCAAAAAAACACACCGTTATCATGCAATTTAACAACTACCAAAGCGGCACATTCTTATGCTATCATAGATGCTTATGCTATCATAACAGAATATCTGCAATGTGATGAACCAGAAAATGAAGAGCGTTTTATAGAGATGGAAAATGCTATAGAAAAATTGAAAATAGCATTTCCCGATTCGTTATACAAGCAACTGCAAACATTTATTAAAACACATTTTGAACCTATGGTTTATAATTACAGGTCAGTTTTTCAAGAAGAATTTACAGAAGAATTTGGAGCGTGGGGTGAAAACGGAACTTTCATTATAAAAGTACCCGAAAAAGAAAATTTCATAAAAATGCTTGTAATACATATTAAAAAAATAACTGAAATAAGAGAGCAATTTGAAGATTTCGCTATAGAATATATGCAACCATATATTTTATAGAAACAGTACAATTAAATTCCACAATAATAAAGGGATATTCGCATTCAAAATAGGATATCTCTTTTATTTCGTTTTATCATGCCGCAATATATCCGACACTTCACAATCCAATATGAAACAAAGCGTATCTAATGTTTCCGTAGTAAACGGAAGTCCTTTCTTAATCCGATGTATTGTATTTGCAGACATTCCTTGCTTGTATATCAAATTATACTCTGTAATGCCTTTCTTTTGCATAGTCTCAAATAAAGGCTCATAAGAAATCAAGTTTCATCATCTCCATTTCTTTATATCTATCACGCATACACTAACATACTTAATTGCTTGACTATGCTTAACATATTGAGTATAATGTACAAGTTAAAATTCTTTATACGAAGGGAGAAATAATATGAAGCACAAAAAATTTTTACATGTAATTGGCACATTTACAATCTGTTTTATGCTAACAGGTTGTTGCATGAGCCACGAATGGAAAGAAGCCACTTGTACAGAACCAAAAACTTGTTCTAAATGTAACGAAACCGAAGGGGAAGCACTAGGGCATACATGGGCAGACGCGACTTGTGCCAAGCCGAAAACCTGTACTGTATGCGGCGAAGTCGAGGGCGAAGCATTAGCACATACATGGGTAGACGCAACTTGTGCAGAACCAAAACATTGTAGCGTATGCGGAGAAACAGAAGGAGAGCCGTTAGAGCATACTTTAACCGAAGCCAATTATCAACAATCTGCTACTTGTGAAGTGTGCGGGGAAACAGTGGGTGAACCCTTACAGGCGGATTTAATAAATGTTCCATTAAATTTAGTTGAGCTTAATCAAACATTTGACTATGTACGCCCATGTTCTGCAGAGCCAAGCGAAACAACCATTACGCAAGCAGTATTCAAGGACTATTCTTGCTTTATATCTGATGATACGCATGAAGCAGTAGACGGTTACGTTTGGCAGACTGTCACTTTTGAAATGAAAATGAATGATTATAATGGGTGGATGTATGGCGGTAAAGGCACTAGAAGTGCCACCGTTTCATATTATGACATGGTTGGATTTGATGAAAGTCATAACGATAATATCTTTAGCGTAAATTTTTATGGTAAAGATTATAGTGATTGCCTGGAAACATCCACAATAAGTTGGTCAGGGTGGGATTCTGATAATTGGAATGACAATTATCCCCCTTGCAATACTTTAACATGGCATTATGAATGTCGTGTACCAGAAGGGTATGACGGAATAGTTATGCTTCTTGCAAGTGATAATTTGAATGATACACTTGAACTATTAGATGCAGACAATCAAGATAAAGTAGATTACAGTTTCCGTTTACCTGCTGCTATTCCCGAATAATTGTCAGATATATTACTGTAAATACAAAATACATAATCAAGGGATATTCCAAAGTAGTGAATTGGAATATCCCTTTTACTATTATCTGCTTTATTGGCTTAATCTACTACCGCCTGTAAATCCCCACTCTGCGAGTGCCTACGGTAAAGGGATTGACAGGCTATTGAAACAACGGTACGAGTTTGGGTCTTATTTAAAAGTGGTAAATTCGTGGTAAAATGATTGTGCAATCAGCTTATAACCTTGATTATTCGGGCATTGCAGGATTGGATTAGCGTTTTGCCGTGGCAAATAAATAATATTTTTATCATGGTCTATATAACTCCTTATATCTCTGTATATCCTCGTTTTTCCTTATGTTTTCAAGGTTTTCTCTCTGACCTCAAAAACTCGGTTCCTCGTATAGTTTACCATATCTCGGTATATTTTGTCTCCCAAAAAGAGTAAAAAAGAAGTAAAATGACCTCTTTTTTACTCTTTCCAAAGGTAAATCCCTACACGCTTACACTTCCTTTCTAAGCCTTTCTTCCACTTCCCTTACTTCCTTTTCCACATCATCATATCCCAAATGGGTATACACATTTAATGTTGTGGCTATATCCGCATGTCCCATAAGATATTGTAAAGTCTTTGCATTTACTCCTGACTTTGCCATGTTACTACAATAGGTATGTCTGCATACATGCGGCGTTATCTTTGGCAGTTCTTCCTTGTATGTCCTGTTATACTTCTTCAGAGCATACTCGAACCGCTTTTCCCAATGTAATGCAAGGTACGGCATACCATTCTGATCCAGAACCAGAAAGCCGCCCACACCATCCACCATTGGCTCC
>ERZ808040.2299-NODE-2299-length-10970-cov-85.115028_pt1 | contig 10970 bp, 10 predicted proteins | sample MGYA00380191_ERZ808040 | MGnify/ENA primary metagenome ERZ808040 (study PRJEB31490, sample SAMN06133395) | mouse gut metagenome | isolation source: J6 | host: mice | place: China: Chengdu | collected 2015-05 ... | reverse complement strand
GCTAAGAACATCCTTGCGGTCGGGCTTGACCGTCTAGCTGTAGGAATCCCCTCGGTTTAGCGAGGGGAGGAAGTCAATGATGACCGCTGAAAATGATAAGGTGGTTCACCTCACCAATACCACAAAAATGGCAAAAGCTTTGACCAAGGCAGGCGCTACTGTGGTTACTGAAGAGGTAAAAAAAGCCAATCATGCCACCAGTATCGCGGCCATGTCTACCTCATTAACTTGGGTAAATACAGTTCGGCCTCAGCTTCTTAATTATCTGCAGCAAAAGCTTCAGTAGATTGTGAACTTTGCGTGAACTAAAGGATATTAATAAACATCTATTAGGCAAATATCTATTACACTTGCTATAATCGAAAGCTTGATACGGGCTATGTGGGCTTACTGTCCAAACATCATAGATGTAGTTGGTGGTTTATAATTATCCTTAAAAGCACTTTTACTTCTTTTAGTCCGTCCCCTTATTTGTTTTTACTAATTTTTTTACTTTTACTCATTTCAATATTAATTATAGGTAGTTTCCATGAGCATGAACGCGGATGATTTAATCGCATTTTTACAGCCACATTTCCCAGAAGCTTTTATCCAAGCGGCTAACCAAGGTAACAAGTTTGATGTGCGTGTGGTAGATGCCAGCTTTGAAGGTAAACGTTTGGTTCAGCGCCAGCAAGCGGTATATGGTCTGGTGGGTGATATCATTGCCAGTGGTGAGATTCATGCCCTTAATATTCAGGCTTTGACCCCGCAAGAGTGGGAACTGATGCAAGCCAACCTGTAACTTTGACTGAGTCAGTCAACTAAGACCAGCTTGGTAAATTTATGCTAGCTGTGAAGTCTTAGCCCTCATAAAATTTTAATCGTATTTCAGTTTAGGACAGTATTCAATGGACCAATTTCTAATCACCGGCCGTAGTCGCATTGCAGGCGAAGTCACTATTTCTGGGGCAAAAAACGCAGCCCTACCACTTCTAGCTGCTATGATTTTGGCAGAAACACCGACAACATTGAATAATGTTCCTTCTTTACAAGATGTGCGTACCCTAGTGAAGCTTATTGCAGGCTTGGGCATCAATATCGAGAAAAACGGCAATGTCGTAACTTGTGATACCAGTACCATCGAAAACTACTTTGCGCCGTATGAGCTTGTGAAAACCATGCGCGCTTCAATTTTGGTATTAGGTCCCTTATTGGCCCGTTTTGGTGAAGCAGAAGTGTCGCTACCAGGCGGCTGTGCCATTGGGTCACGTCCAGTAGATCAGCATCTAAAAGCTTTTGAAGCTATGGGCGCAGATATCAAAGTAGAAAATGGTTATGTTATTGCTAAAGCACCAGAAGGTGGCCGCCTAATTGGTTGTGAATTTGGCTTTGATATGGTGACTGTTGGCGGTACTGAAAATGTCCTTATCGCTGCTACTTTAGCCAAAGGCACCACAGTGTTAGAGAACTGTGCTCGTGAGCCAGAAGTGGTCGACTTAGCGAATATGCTAGTCGCTATGGGAGCTAAAATTGAAGGTATCGGGACTTCAACAATGACCATTGAAGGCGTAGAAAGCCTTAAAGGCTGTGAATACTCTGTGGTTGCTGACCGTATCGAAACGGGCTCTTATTTAACGGGTGCCTTGATGACAGAAGGTGATGTGACTGCTAAAAATACGGATCCTTCACTGCTAATTCCTGTATTACAGAAGTTTGAAGAAATGGGCGCTGTGGTTACCACGGGCGAGGATTGGATTCGAGTTCAAATGACAGGTCGTCCTAAGCCTGTAGACATTCGCACCCAGCCCCACCCAGGCTTCCCAACAGATATGCAGGCTCAATTGATGGCTGCTTGCTGTTTGGCAGAGGGTACGAGCACCATTAGCGAAAACATCTTTGAAAACCGCTACATGCATGTGCCTGAATTAAAGCGTATGGGCGCAGACATTCAAGTAGATGGCCACACTGCTATTATCCGCGGGGTAGAAGCTTTTAACTCAGCTCCTGTAATGGCGACTGATTTACGTGCTTCTATGTCATTGGTTATGGCTGCAGCTGCGGCAGAAGGAGAAACCTTGATTGACCGCATCTATCACATTGACCGTGGTTATGAAAACGTAGAAGAAAAACTGCGTGGCCTAGGGGTTCAAATCGAGCGAGTAAACCCTGTAACAGACAATGCTGAGACCAAAGCCAGCGACGACTAATTAAGGTTAGCTGTCTGTGGTATCGCTTAGTTATATGAATAAGATTCAGGCGATACCATAGCAGTCGATACCAAACATACTTTCATCAAATTAAGACATACTTTACTATGACTGACACCAATGAGTTACTGAATCAAGCGGATAGTGATTATAACGGGTTAACTTTGGCACTATCTAAAGGGCGCATTTTAAAAGAAACCCTACCTTTACTAAAGGCTGCTGGTATCGAGCTTTTAGAGGATCCAGATAAATCACGTAAACTGATTTTTCCGACTTCTCATGAGCAAGTTCGAGTGTTGATTTTACGTGCCAGTGATGTGCCTACCTATGTTGAGCATGGGGCAGCGGATTTCGGTGTGGCCGGTAAAGATGTTTTATTAGAGTATGGGGCGAAGCACGTTTATGAGCTTCTTGATTTGAAGATTGCTCAATGTAAATTGATGACAGCAGGGATTAAAGGAGCAGATTTGCCCAACCGTCGCCTGCGTATCGCTACTAAATATGTCAACGTTGCCCGTGCTTATTTTGCCAGTCAAGGTCAGCAAGTAGATATTATTAAATTATATGGCTCTATGGAGCTGGCGCCTTTAGTGGGTCTTGGAGACTTAATTGTCGACGTAGTAGACACCGGCAATACGTTACGTGCTAACGGCTTAGAGCCACTAGAGCATATCTGTGATGTCTCATCAAGATTGATCGTGAATCAGGTCAGTTATAAGCGTAAATACAGCTTACTTCAGCCTATTTTAGACAGCTTTAAGCAAAGTGTAGGCGAGTAGTCGCTTAATAAAAAAACACCACGTCATGTGGTGTTTTTTTATGCAAAGTTATATAGATAGTGAAGATAAAAATAACTGATATTTAATCTGCTGATGGATAACATCGGTGGGTTTGCGTGTTAAACTGCTAAGATGCCCTTTGCTTTAAGTGCTATATGATTCTTAAGTTTTATCCCAGTTGTACCGTTAATCATTTGATTTATACCAACCCTAAGACTCAATACTATATTTTATAATTGTTATCTCGAGGACATACATGCGTATTTTGACCAGTGCCGACGCTAATTTTGACCAGCAACTAACTGACTTGCTTGCTTTTGAAACTGTGAACGATAAAGGTTTGCTAGAGACTGTGGATAATATTATCCATCAAGTACGCCAAACTGGAGATAAAGCAGTCTTAGAGCTGACGCAAAAGTTTGATTCGCATCCGGCAACCTCTATGCAAGATTTGATGCTGACTCAAAATGAGCTTAAAGCCGCTTACGATGCGCTAGAAGATCCTATTAAGTCCTCGTTAGATACAGCTGCTGAGCGTATTAAGAGCTTCCACCAACGTCAAGTGCAACAGACTTGGGAATATACCGATGATCTGGGTAACCGCTTGGGTCAAAAAGTAACGCCTTTAGACCGTGTTGGTATTTATGTGCCTGGCGGATTGGCCTCTTATCCTTCGTCAGTATTGATGAATGCCATTCCAGCAAAGGTTGCCGGAGTCACTGAAGTAATTATGGTGGTGCCCGCCCCAAAAGGTGAGCTGAACTCACTGGTATTGGCTGCCGCTTATCTGTCAGGTGTGGATAAGGTGTTTACTATTGGTGGTGCTCAAGCCGTAGCCGCCTTGGCCTATGGTACCGATACGATTCCGCAGGTAGATAAGATTACGGGACCAGGTAATAAATATGTGGCCGCTGCCAAAAGAGCGGTATTTGGTCAAGTGGGCATTGATATGATTGCTGGGCCATCTGAAGTCTTGGTCTATGCAGAAGGCGAAAGTGGCGATAATGCTGATTGGTTGGCAATGGATCTGTTGTCACAAGCTGAGCATGACACAGTAGCCCAGTCTATTTTTGTGACCACCAGCGAGGAGCAGCTACAAGCGGTTGAGCAGGCTATTGAAAGTGCTTTAGCTCAGTTGCCAAAAGCAGATATTGCACGTCAATCATTAGCTAATCGCGGCGCTTTAATTTTAGTAAAAGACCGTGCTGAAGGGCTACAAGTGATTAATCGTGTGGCTCCTGAGCATTTAGAGCTGTCCTTAGATAATCCCGATGAGCTGATTGAGGATATTCGTCACGCAGGGGCGATCTTTATGGGTCGCCACACCCCAGAGGCCATAGGCGATTACTGTGCTGGGCCGAACCATGTGTTACCCACCTCAGGTACAGCTCGCTTCTCCTCACCATTAGGGGTGTATGACTTCCAGAAGAAATCTTCGTTGATTTACTGTTCAGAAGAGGGCTCTAAGCCTTTGGCACAAGTGGCTGATATTTTAGCCATGCAAGAAGACTTAGAAGCGCACGCGCGCTCAGCCCGTTATCGTAGTGAGCACGCAAATTAGTGATCTCTTTGCTACGCAAGCTTAGCGACAAGAGCTGACGTGTACACACAATAACATCGCTATTTTCAATGAATGTTATCGTTTACTGCAGAGTAGCGTGATAAGATAAGTTATTGTATTACCCCGCATCTATACTAATAATAAGTGACAAAGACTATGGAATTTAAATTAGATACCCGCTTGTGGTCTACCAAAGCCCGTAACTTAAACCCTTATGTGCCAGGTGAGCAGCCCAAACACGACAATTTATGCAAACTAAACACCAATGAAAACCCGTTTCCGCCTTCCCCAAAAGTGGCTGAAGCGATTGCAGAGGCTTTAAGTAACCAAGCCGATCAACTGCGTCTATATCCAGCTCCTGAGTCTGATGACTTAAAGCAGGCTTTAGCCGAAGCTTATAAGTTAGAGGTAAATCAAGTATTTGTAGGCAATGGTTCTGATGAAGTATTGGCTTTAGTTTTCGCCAGCTTCTTCTTAAAAGAGCGTCCTTTATTATCGCCTGATATTAGTTATAGCTTCTATCCGGTCTATGCCGATACCTTCGGTATTGAGCTAGTGAAGATACCTTTGACCGAAGACTTTAGTATTGAGACGAACGATTACCGTCAGCCTTGCTCAGGCATTATTATTGCTAACCCCAATGCGCCGACTGGCATCTTATTATCATTAGAAGCCATTGATAAACTGGCCACTGAGCATCCCAATGCTGTGGTAGTTATTGATGAGGCTTATATTGATTTTGCTGATCAGCCAGAAGCATCAGCCATTAGTTTGATTGATAAGCATGATAACTTATTGGTCACTCAGACCTTCTCTAAGTCTCGCTCTTTAGCAGGCTTACGTGTGGGCATGGCGTTTGGTAATCCGTCTTTGATTGAAGCACTAACTCGAATGAAAAACAGCTTTAACAGCTATCCTCTAGACCGTTTGGCTCAAGCTGGAGCATTAGCGAGTGTAAAAGATGAGGCGTATTTTGAAGAGACTTGCCGTAAGGTGATTGAGTTACGTCAGCAGCTGACTAGTGATTTATCTGAGCTAGGCTTTAGCGTGCTGCCTTCACAGGCCAACTTCGTATTTGCCCGTCCAGAGCAGGGGGATGCAGGTGAAATTGCCCAGGCATTGCGTGAGCAAGGAGTGATTGTTCGTTATTTCAATCAGCCAAGAGTCAGTGAGTACCTGCGTATCACGGTAGGAACAGCGGAACAAAATCAGCGCTTGATTGAAGCTCTAAAACAAAGAGTGTGGGCTTAAGAGCGCTGTTGTTTTATTAATAAAAATCTCTTAGTGGGTTGCTAAAAAGGTCAGAATAATTATTCTGACCTTTTTTTATTAAACTTTTAATTAAACTTTAGGGTCTAGGATAGCCAAGAGGTTACCGACTTTATCATGACATTCTTGATATTCAGCAGCACAGTTTGAGCCCACGGTAATCCCGCCTCCTGCCCAAAGCGCAACCTCACCTTGAGAGTTTGCTTGTAGTGAACGAATCAGCACGTTCCATTGGCCTGTACCATTGAAGTTCATATAACCTAAGGTGCCACAATACGCCCCTCGGGAAGTGGCTTCTAACTCACTAATAATTTCAACAGCCCTTTTCTTTGGAGTGCCTGTGATTGAGCCAGCAGGCAAGCTGTTAAATAAAACCGTAAGCGGATGATGTTCTTCTTTGATGGTGGCGGTGATGGTGCTGACCATATGATGCACATTACTAAAGCTCTCAATGGCGAACAGTTTCGGCACTTTGACACTACCTACTTCTGCATATTTGCCTAAATCATTACGTAGCAAGTCGACAATCATCACATTTTCAGCTTTGTCCTTTTCACTTTGGGCCAGCTGATGCTTAAGCTGTTCATCTTGTTCTTTGGTGGTCCCTCGCGGTAAAGTTCCTTTAATCGGCTTAGTAATAATCTGTTGTTTGCTAGGTTGTGATGGATCAGCGGCCTTTGTTTTATCAAACAGCACAAATAATTCTGGAGAGCAGCTTAGAAGCTCAAACTCAAGATCAGATGGGCTGTGAGTCAGGGCTAAGTATCCAGAAAATGGTGCTTGGGTGTTTTGATGTAAAGCAGGCAGATAATCTACCAAATTTGGGTTTGGATTAAAATTATCTTGCGACAAGATAGGGTTTTTTAAGGTAGCCAGTTTGCCTTGCCATTTTTGGGTAAGGTTAATTTGATAACTGTCGCCTTGATACAAGTATTGTTGGGTTTGATGGAAAGCTTGTGCATATTGGTCTGCACTCCACAAAGCTGTTAATGGTAGAGCAGGGGGTGAAACGGAGTGTTGTAATAAATCCAATAAACCTTCTTCAAACCGTTGTAGATAATAGACTATGGTTTTTTTAATCGCTTCGGACGTTAAGCTTTCAGTGTGTAGCTCCCAGCCTTGAGTGGCACTAGGTTTCAGATACACATCATAGTGTGCCAAGAAGGCACAAGGCTGGTCGGCAAGCTTAATTTCAGGGCTAGCCGCCAAGGCTCTGGCACCAATATCGTAACCTATAAATCCCATCAAGCCACTGTGATAGGCAGGCTTTGAAGCGCTAGAAGTAGGGGTTGAATCAGTCTCCTGCTGCTGTATAAAGCTTTCATTACAGTAGCAAGTGAGCTCTTCAATCCATACTTGATAGTCAATGACATAGCGTTCAGAGTGAGACTGAATAGAGGGTAAGTTTGAGGTAGATTGAAGCTCTATATTGTTGTTAGACTCTTGACGAGAAGTCTTTAATATCTCAATATTTAAGGTAGGCTCTTTTAAAGTAGAGGCTAGGTCTGAGTTTTTATAAGCACTCCAAGCGTTCTTGGGCAATAGGCCAATGACCTGCTCCCCTTCATTATTGAGCCAGCAAGGATGCCAAGGCAAATGCGACAAATTGCTCTGCTCGATGAAGTCAGTCAGATGTGGCAGGAGCTGATCAGCTGGCAGGTTATGGAAAGAAAAAGTATGGTAAATCATAAACGCTCGATGTTTTTAGGGACAAACGCAAAGTTTATTTATTATAAGGGTGAAAAAGTAAGTTGTAGGGGAAGAACAGGGGTCAATAGTAGGCTATTTTACATTGTGCTAAAGCGCGATAACACTGTTTAAACTGATATATTGCTCCCAATTACATAAAATGAAAGACAGTACTAAAGTAAGGGTTAACTTCTTCTGATTACTTCTTATAATATTAAAAATAGTAAGAAACTAACAAAGACAATAGAATTCAAAATTTAGTCCCCATTCATTCATTAAATTTTTAGGAAGAAATTTTTATGGCTAAGAAATCAAACAAGTCTAACACCAGTAAAAAAATTATCGATGGCGTTGATGCCGTAGGTCACGTAGCTCGTAATGGTTTAGAGCGCTTTGGGTCACTGCTAGACAGTCTAAATGCTAAATCAGGTAAAGCCAGTCAGTTTAAAGCGGTGGACTTATCAGAATACAAAGACAACAGCGTTAATAACTTATTAAGCCAGCAAACATTAAAGACCTCACAGCAGTTGTTAGGCTCTCGTTTTACCACTTACAGCAAGTATGCTAAAAAAGTCGTGCCAGACAGCATTTTTCAAAAAGCTTCTGATGGGGTGTTCTCACAAGTGGCTAAACTAGCAGCTACTTGGAGTGAAGTTGATTTACCTCGTGAGCAGCGCTTCGAGGGCATTCAAGGTTTAACGGATCAAGAGCGTAATGCCCTGGCCCGTGATATTGCCAACCAAAACCGTGCTTTAGCAACAATAGGTGGTGTTACTGGTTTGGCTGGTTTGCCAGGTATGTTAGCCGATACTTTATGGTTACTATTGGTGTCATTGCGTACCGTATATCAGCTGGCCACAGTGTATGACAAACCGCTAACAGGCAAGCAGGGCGTTAAAATGGCCTATGCCGTATTGGGCAGTGCTGATCTTAGTAAAATGCAAGAAAAGCAGACCATCTTAGCCGCACTTGGGGTGACCAAAGGTTTGATCGCTAATTCTGACAACAATGGTTTACGTAGTGAGCTAACCAAAGGTTTAGGCGTGGTGAATCCAAACGTTCAGTTTTATGCTCAGCAAGTAGATAAATTAGCAGAGCAATTTAACTTCGATAGGGACAACATTAACCTAAGCTGGATAGGTAGATTCCTACCTTTAGTGTCAGTGGCGACTACGGTTCACTATAACAGTCATTTGATTGATCAGGTTATTGGTGTGGCAAAAGCAACTTTTGGTCCAGAGCCTATCGTAGCAAAACAAGCCCTAACGGATGAAGTAAGCTCGAAACAAGAAGAACAAGTTTCTAAGTCAGATGACAAAGAAGAAGATAAACCAAGCAGTGAAGAAGACAAAGCACAGCAGTCAGAAACTGCTGATAAAAAAGAGCCAGAGCAATCTGAACAGAAGAAGGCTGAAGACGATAAAAAAGCTTCTGAAAAACAAGAGGCTAGTAAAGAAGACTCAGCCAAAGACAGCTCAGCTGAAAAAGCAACTGAAGAAGATCAGTCTGAAACAGAAGAATCAGAGTCTGAGCAAGATAAAAAACAACAAGATAAGAAATAATTTGTAAGCGTTGCTATGGCTTATTATTAGGCTGTTTACTATGGAAAATAGCGTTTGTTGTGAGATTAATAACTTGCAACAAGCGCTATTAAACTGTAAGATATTCGCCTTAACTTCCCGCTGAGGAAGGCTAGAATAGCAGGTAATTGGTGTTATGTGCTGGAATGAGCCAGTGACATGATGGCTAACTACTAATGCGTTTGGTGCCTCAGTTACGTACAGCCCTGCTGTATATCGGACATAGAGAGAATTTATTATGCGTAAAGATATCCACCCAGAATACCAAGAAGTTTTATTCCACGACACTAACGCTGACGTGTACTTCTTAACTCGCTCAACTGCTAAAACTAAAGCTACTCGTGAGTACGAAGGTAAAGAATATCCTTACTACCCACTAGATATTTCTAGCGCTTCACATCCTTTCTACACTGGCGAGCAACGTAAAACTTCTAACGAAGGTCGTGTTGCTAGCTTCAACAAACGCTTTGGCGCGTTTGGTGGCCGTAGCAAGGCTAAGAAAACTGACGCTGAGTAATTTTTTAAATTACGAATTGTTAGATGTAGCTTAGTTAGTATTTAGTTAATTAAGCGATAAAAAACCACTGCACTCCTTATATGGGTTGCGGTGGTTTTTTTATGTCTGAGTGTTTCCTAGTGGTTTTTCATACTTTTTCTCATCGATAAACCCATCAGGTGATGGAACATCTATTGACCTACCTATCTAGCTTGAAGGTATACTAAGCTAAGGTTTATTTTTATAAGAAATAATTAATAACTTATAAGAAAAATATTTATAGTTAATCTCTGAAGGTCATAGGCTTATAAGGGATTATAGTATTCTTCTAAATAAGCTATGGGTATAGATTATAAGGTTTTTTTGGGGTGGTTTGGTATGAATAACAAAGATTTGATAATTAAGATCATAGCTGCTTTCGTGGTATTAGCTATCGCAATATATGCTCCTCAGTTATTAATTTTTATTGTGGGTTATTTAGCATACCAGTTATCGAAAAGTAATAAGGAGCTGTCTGATTCAAATGAAAAATATCAGGAAGTCATTGCTGATTATTCAACGCTATCAGAGCAACATTCTGAAGTTACAAGTAGATATGCTGATGTGATAGATGTGGATATAGCAGTAGATGAGGCTAAAGAAAAGCTTACTAAAACAACTAAAGACATTGAAGAGTTGCAACGTAGTTATAAGCAAAAAAAGTCAGTATATGATGACTTGTTAAGTCGGATTGCTATTTATGATGAGCGTTTGGAGTATGCTGAAATGGGCATGTATGAGCCTCATTTCGAATTTGATACATCAGAAGCATTTAGAGACAGAATTAAAGAGGTTCGAGCAAAGCAAAAAGAGATGATTAAAGAAAAAACGGCTATTACTTGTAATATTCAATGGGAGGTAAGTGGTAGTCGAGCGGAAGGCAAGAAGATGACAAATCGAGGCATTCGTTTAACCGCAAGGGCCTTCAATAATGAATGCGATGCTGCAATTGCTAACGTTTCTTGGAATAACATCGAACGCATGGAAAAGCGGATTGTTAAAGCCTATGAAGCCATCAATAAAATGAATGAAACTAATAAGATATTTATATCTCCCTATTATTTACAGCTAAAGCTTGATGAATTACGTTTGGCATTTGAGTATAAAGAAAAGCGCCAAATCGAAAAAGAGGAACAGGCGGAATTACGTAGATTAGAACGTGAAGAAGAGCAACTTAGAAAAGAAGCGGAAAGAGCTTTAGCAGAAGAGAAGAAGCTTGAAGTTCTACTAGAAAAAGTTCAAGAAAAAGCACTACATTCTGATGGTCCTGAGCTTGAGAGGTTACTATAGTCATAGCCCCATAAATAAGATACACTGATAAGATGGCATATTCAAAAGACTACAGACAAATGATATTAGACAAGCTTG
>ERZ808040.2297-NODE-2297-length-10976-cov-113.185613_pt1 | contig 10976 bp, 11 predicted proteins | sample MGYA00380191_ERZ808040 | MGnify/ENA primary metagenome ERZ808040 (study PRJEB31490, sample SAMN06133395) | mouse gut metagenome | isolation source: J6 | host: mice | place: China: Chengdu | collected 2015-05 ... | reverse complement strand
ATTTTTCACTCTAGCAATTATGTCGCCTTATATCCACCCCCTGAAGTGGGTGGTTTTACGGCGACGGGTGATAAAAAGTCTTAATATTTAGATTGTTATAGTATAACATATCTAGTATAAATTGATAGGTATCTTTCCTTTAAGAAAGTCTTGTTCCATTTCATCAACTGAGAATACTATGTCCACAGTTAAGCATAACTCTTCTAATATTATGTCTTTCAAACGTCTATTTTCAGGGGGTATAGCGGCCTCTATCCTAATGATGGCTGCCGCTTTAGCCAGTGCTGAAGACCATCATCATAGCGTCCATCACGATCATGCCCACCACGCTAATGAAGCCCACCATGCTCATGAAAACCACCATGCTCACCATTACACCCAGGCCCAGACTCAGGGCTATGCGGATAAGTCACGACCCAGAATGACAGTGATTCCAGAGCATATCCGAAGCAAGACAGAAATTGCGATTAGTAATTATCCTCTATTTTTGCTCAGTGAAGCTGTGACTAAAGGAGCGCCCTCGGGCAAGCTGTTATTACAGCCAGGAGATGTGGGGCATCATGGCAGCCTAAGCCCAAGTGATATGAAAACAGTCAAAGACAGTCGCTATGTGGTTTGGTTTGGCAGTCAACTAGAATCAAACTTAGCCAACTCTGTGGGCAAAAGCCCTAATAATATCAGTCTATTTAGGTTCAATGCGTTCAACCGTTTGCCGCTGCGTGATGTAAAAGGAGGGGCTATTGATGGCACCTTAGATCCGCATCTTTGGCTAGACCCAGATAATGCAAAAGCCATTACCCGTGCTCTAGGTTCTCTTTATAGTCGAGCTAACCCTCAATATAAAGCAGTTTATGCCGCTAATGTGCAGAAATTTGCCAAACAGATGGATGAGGCAGTTGCTCAGGTTCAGGTAAATAGCCAAACCAGTCGACCCTACTGGGCTTACCATGACGCTTTTGGCTATATTGAGTCTGCCTTGAACTTAAAGCTGGCGGGTGCGTTGACCATTGACCATCATCTTCCCCCTAAGGCCAGTCAGTTTCACTGGTTAAATAAGACCCGTCCACAACCTACTATGTGTATGGTACTTCAGTCTGATAGCAATAAAGGGGCATTGCCTAAATTAAAACCGGTGAATAGCACGATACAGCAAGAAGACATGAGTGATGCAAAAGATTTTATTTCAGGGTGGACAGCTTTGGCGAAAGATATTAACAATTGTATTAAATAAACCTGACTAACCAGTGTCAAATAGACTCACGGGTCGTTAAAAATTAAGTTACAATCTCCCTGCCTAGTTAAGAGTGCATATCAGGTAGACAACGCGCCAAGCTCTTGTTATCTTGAGCTTCTAGTTCGTAGTTGATACTACTCGTTAGCTAGGGTAGGGATATGCTTTTGGGTGTTATTAACTTATTAAATATATCTCAAACGGTTGATAACCGTTGCTTACAGACATGCATAAAAAAAGTATTTGACAAAAGAATGTTTTTTTCTTGCTTTACCCATAAGCCCTCATTATAATAGTCGGCGTTTTGTGTTATAGAAAAGTCATGACCACTCATTCCAATACGCCACTACGAGCGTCAGAACGTAAAGAGCTACAACGAGTTCAGTTAAGACGACAAGCCCGGCTTAGGTCGAGTAGTCTATTAATCATTATCGTTATAGCCTGGCTATTAGAGATGACTTTGTTTAAAAGCAACCTACTCATCCCAAAAGGGGTGGCACTAGGTGCTTTTATTAATTGGTTTGCTCAGGGTGTCTTTGCTTGGTTCGCTTTCCGATATACCGGAGCACAAGCCAGACAGGCCATCGTAAGCCAGCTCTATCTGGGTCAGATCATTAAGTGGTTTGTGGTTATGTTAGGCTTTGCCCTAGTATTTATCACCATACACCCTATTTCTGCCGGCGCAGTCATATTTGGATTTATTGCAATGCAAATAGGACACTTTATAAGCCTCTGGCAGATTCGAAAAAATAGTTAAAATAGCGTGCAACGTAACCACAGCAGCTAACGACTATTTAATTACTATGAAGTCTAGGCGTGTTTTTCAGATTTCATATCAGTGCAATAATAAGATTTTAAAAAATTGCGGCAGTATCGAACCAGAGAATTGTAATCAGTTTTGTTACAAAGCTAGTAAATCAGTGTATGATACGCAGCAAGATTTATCTAAAATTTAGTAAATTTCTAATTTTGTAAGAATGCAGAAAGGTTGTGTTAAAAAGAATAAACGTTTTCTTTACACTTATATCTCACTGCATTAATATAAGGGCAGAAATAATTGAGCACAAAATTTATTGTCTTACAATAAACAGTTAAATTAAGACCAAGTTGCGCGTACGCAATAATTTAGCTGGGAGGACGATCCAAACACACCCCTAATCTAGTTCGCGTCATTGACAATCCTAATGGTAGGACTAGATTAGAATAAGAGCCTAAGGTGTACGGTGTGTCGTGCAGGCAATTGCCATATCTTAGGTTTGCGTTCGGGCTTGAACGTCTTGCAGAAGAAATCTCCTTGCTTTAAAGAGGAGAAGAGGTCAATTAGCAAAGTATAGATAGAGAAATAGTAAAGTGTTCAGTAACAATGTATTTTTTTTGTTTTGCTAAATAAATTAATGGTTAACACAAACTTATAAGAAGCTTAGATTATGGCAGCTGAAATATCCTCGTCTGATTATATTGCACACCATTTAACCAACTGGACCTTTGGCTATTTGCCAGGTGAAGGCTGGAAAGTTGCCCATACTGCTGAAGAAGCAGGTCGAATGGGCTTCAATGCCATTCACTTGGATACTATGCTTTGGTCATTTGGACTTGGTATTATATTTTGTGCCTTATTTTGGTTCGTAGCAAAGCGTGCGACTGCTGGGGTACCAGGCAAGTTACAGTCTGCAATTGAGATGATTGTTGAGTTTGTGGACACAAACGTCCGTGACTCTTACAACGGTACATCAAAATTAATCGCACCTTTAGCGTTAACAATTTTCGTGTGGATCTTCTTAATGAACTTGATGGACTTAATGCCCATCGACTATATCCCAGTACTGGCACAAAAAATTGGTGCTGCTATGGGTCATGATCCACATCATGTTTACTTTAAGATTGTATCGACAACAGATCCCAACGCTACACTAGGCATGTCGTTCTCGGTATTCTTCTTAATCATTGGTTATAGCATTAAAGAGAAGGGCATCGGTGGTTTCATTAGTGAGCTGACCATGCATCCGTTCAGTGCTTCAAACCCAATCGCTAAGATTTTATTATTCCCAGTCAACTTAATCCTAGAGTTGGTTACCTTAATTGCAAAACCTGTATCACTTGGTTTGCGTTTATTTGGTAACATGTACGCAGGTGAGTTGGTGTTCGTATTGATTGCCTTGTTACCTTTCTGGATTCAGTGGGCATTATCAGTACCTTGGGCAATTTTCCATATTTTAATTATTACCCTTCAGGCGTTCATCTTTATGATGTTGACGATAATCTACTTATCACTAGCATCACAAACTGAACATTAATTAGTTAGATTTTTCATCAATCAATAGGTAAATGAGGATACATCAATGGATCCAGTATTAGGTGGTTACACAGTTATCGCAGTAGCAATGCTAATCGGCGCAGGCGCGCTAGCTACAGGTATCGGCTTCGCATTACTAGGCGGTAAATTCCTAGAAAGTGTTGCACGTCAGCCAGAATTAGGCTCACAATTGCAAACTCGCATGTTCATTGTAGCCGGTCTTCTAGATGCGGTACCAATGATTGGTGTTGGTATTGCGATGTTATTATTATTCGCTAACCCTCTAGCTTAATTTAAACATCAGTGACCCCTGTTGACCATTCGCAATTATTTGGAATGCTATATCAGATATCGAATGGTCAATGATACTGATTTTTATTAATAAAGAGGTGATCGTGTGAATATTAATCTAACCCTAATCGGTCAGTCCATAGCGTTTGCAATATTTGTTTTATTTTGCATGAAGTTTATTTGGCCTGCTTTAATGGGTGCCATTGAAGAGCGTCAGCAGAAGATTGCTGAAGGTCTTAATGCCGCTGAAAAGGCAAAGTCGGACTTAGCAAATGCTGAACAATCAGTTGAGCAAGAGCTTGCAACAGCTAAAGTTAAAGCTGCTGCGCTGATTGAACAAGCAAATAAAAGCGCTAACCAGCTTATCGAAGAAGCAAAAGCACAGGCAGAAGTTGAAGGCGAACGTATTCGTCAGCAAGCCCGTGAGTCAATCGATCTTGAGATCAATCAAGCACGTGAAGGTTTACGCAGTCAAGTGTCTGAGCTTGCAGTACTAGGTGCTGAACAAATTCTAAAAGACAAAGTTGATGCGCAACAGCATGCCAAGATGTTAGAAGAGTTGGCAGCTAAGCTTTAATTGGTAAATTTAAGTCTTAATATCTATTGTTGATGAGCTGAAGTGACTCAGCTTCAGCTTTATAGAATCTTATAATGAACTGCTTTAGCAGTAATTATGGTTTTATAGACCAGCGATAGTAGGGCTCTTTACCTCCAATCAACTTCTTATACCTGGTTTGTTTTATATAAAGTTTTTCATAAAATATGTGGCTAAGAGGACATAATGGCTGAATTATCTACACTAGCGAGACCCTATGCCAAGGCAGCATTTGATTATGCGCATGAAAACTCAGTCATTGGTGAGTGGGAAGATTTCTTGTTGATCGCAAGTAGCGTGGTCGGTGATTCTGCCTTTGTGCAAATGCTAGATAACCCCGCTGTTACTGCTGACCAAAAAGCTGAAGCATTAATCAGCGTTTATGATGAACACGCAACCTCTACCCAGGGGCAGTCGTCTAATCAACTACCAGTAGCAACAACACCCATCAAAAACTTTGTGCATCAACTTGCCGAACAAGAGCGTTTGAGCCTATTACCACAGGTATTAGAGCAATATCGTTTACATCGCGCTAAAGCACTCAAGCAAGTCAACGTATACGTAACGTCTGCCTATCCGTTAGACGACGCACAACGTACTATGATTCAAAGTCGATTAGAGCAATCACTAAATGCTTCTGTGATTCTTCATGAAGATGTAGATCCTAGTTTATTAGCGGGTGCCACCATTAAAATTGGCGACAAGCTTGTTGATGACTCGGTGCGTGGAAAATTAAAACAGTTAAAAACACAGCTAACTGCTTAACGCATTATTAATAATAATGATAGTTGATGTTGCTTATTAGTTAACCTGTAATCAAAATAAATTATCATTAAAAGCTTAATTTATATTTTATCTTCAACACATTTTTCGAAGATTTTAAGCTTTATATCCGGCGAGTAAGCAGGCAATCACAAATTAAAGGAAACAAGGCAATGCAACAATTGAATCCAGCAGAAATCAGTCAACTGATTAAGCAGCGAATTCAAGACCTTGATACAGGTGCAACCGCTAAGAATGAAGGCACTATTGTCAAAGTATCTGATGGTATTGTACAGATTCATGGTCTTGAAGATGCAATGTACGGTGAGATGATTGAGTTTGAAGGCGATGTCTATGGTATGGCATTGAACCTTGAACAAGACTCCGTAGGCGCGGTTGTTTTGGGTGATTACCTAGGTCTTCAAGAAGGTCAAAAAGCTTACTGCACAGGCCGTATTTTAGAAGTACCAGTAGGTCCTGAATTATTAGGTCGCGTAGTTGATGCTTTAGGTAACCCTATCGATGGTAAAGGTCCTATCAACGCTCAACTTACTGACAAAGTAGAAAAAATTGCTCCAGGCGTTATCGCTCGTCAATCAGTTGATGAGCCAGTAATGACAGGTTATAAAGCAGTTGATACTATGATTCCAATCGGTCGTGGTCAGCGTGAGCTTATCATTGGTGACCGTCAGACTGGTAAAACAGCTTTAGCTATTGACGCTATTATTGCTCAGAAAGATTCTGGCATTAAGTGTGTGTACGTAGCCATTGGTCAGAAGCGTTCTACTATTGCTAACGTGGTACGTAAGCTTGAAGAAACTGGCGCATTAGAATACACAACGGTTGTTGTGGCATCAGCTTCTGAGCCTGCAGCACTTCAGTACATCGCTCCATACTCTGGTTGTACAATGGGTGAGTACTTCCGTGACCGCGGTGAAGACGCGCTAATCGTATATGATGACTTATCAAAACAAGCAGTAGCGTATCGTCAGATTTCACTACTATTACGTCGTCCACCAGGTCGTGAAGCTTACCCAGGTGACGTTTTCTATCTTCACTCACGCCTACTAGAGCGTGCATCACGTGTAAACGCTGATTATGTTGAAGAGTTCACAAAAGGTGAAGTAAAAGGTCAGACTGGTTCTTTAACTGCTCTGCCTATTATTGAAACGCAAGCGGGTGACGTATCTGCATTCGTACCAACCAACGTAATTTCTATTACTGATGGTCAGATCTTCTTAGAATCAAGCCTATTTAACTCAGGTATTCGTCCTGCGGTTAACGCTGGTATTTCAGTATCACGTGTTGGTGGTTCTGCTCAGACTAAGATTATCAAAAAGCTATCAGGTGGTATCCGTACTGCATTGGCTCAGTATCGTGAATTGGCAGCGTTTGCTCAGTTCGCCTCTGACCTAGATGATGCTACTAAGCAACAGTTAGAACACGGTGAGCGTGTAACTGAACTGATGAAACAGAAGCAGTATGCTCCTATGTCAGTTGCTGAACAAGCCGCGGTTATCTATGCTTCGAACGAAGGCTACTTGGCTGATATCCCAGTTGAAAAAATCGGCGCCTGGGAAGAAGCTTACCTACGTTACATGTATGACGAACAAGCTGATCTTATGAAAGAAATTAACGACACTGCAAACTATAATGATGATATTGCAGGCCGTTTAAAAGCTTCAGTTGAAACGTTCCTACAAAACCACACATTCTAAGTAATAAAAGGTGCGATTAGTGAAGCTAATCGCACTATTTGAACTGTGTGTAATAGATTAATCCTCATTTAAACCCCGCCGAATTGGAAATGTTATGGCAAGTTTAAAAGAAATTCGTGCTAAGGTTACTAGCATTAAGAGTACGCAGAAGATTACGCGTGCGATGCAGATGGTAGCCGCCAGTAAAATGCGCCGTGCTCAAGAGCGTATGGAAGTGGGCCGTCCTTATTCTGAGAATATGCGTCGTGTGGTATCACACTTAGTAAACGCTTCCTCAGACTATAAGCACCCTTATATGACTAGCCGTCAGGTAAATCGTGTAGGCTATATCTTAGTGACTTCTGATCGTGGATTGGCAGGTGGATTGAACATCAACTTGTTCAAGCAATTGATGCATCATGTTCAAGAATTTCAAGACCAGTCTGTGCAAGCTGAGTTTGCTGTAATCGGCTCTAAAGGCGTTAGCTTTTTCAAGAGTTTTGGCGGCAAAGTAACTTCAGCAGTCACTGACTATGGTGATAATCCTACCTTTGAGCAGTTAAATGCTCCGGTTCAAGCCATGCTTGATGATTATGCCAAAGGTCACTTAGATCGCATTTATTTAGTTTATAACAAGTTTGTAAACGCGATGACACAAAAGCCAATGGTTAGTCAGTTGGTTCCATTACCTGCAGATGCTATTGATACTGATTCAGGCATCCGTACGGAAATCAACTGGGACTATATCTACGAGCCTGATGCTAAGACACTTATCGATGGTTTGCTTGGCCGTTATATCGAGTCTATCGTATATCAAGCGGTCATGGAAAACATTGCTTCAGAGCAATCAGCACGCATGGTAGCCATGAAAGCAGCTACTGATAATGCTGGTGACCTAATTAATGATTTACAGTTAGTTTATAACAAGCTGCGTCAAGCGGCAATTACCCGAGAAATTTCGGAAATTGTCGGCGGTGCTGCTGCTGTTTCCTAATTGACATACCTATATTTTTAGAAGTTCAAGGAGAACGCCATGAGTAGCGGTCGTATAGTACAGATTATTGGCGCAGTTATTGACGTCGAGTTTAACCGCACTGACGTGCCTCAAGTATATGACGCGTTAGTCGTAGATGGTACTGAAACCACTTTAGAAGTTCAGCAGCAGCTGGGTGACGGTGTGGTTCGTACTATTGCAATGGGATCTACTGAAGGTCTTAAGCGTGGTTTACCAGTAACAAACACTGGTGCCCCAATCACAGTTCCAGTTGGTGATGCGACTCTAGGTCGTATTATGGACGTTTTAGGTCGTCCAATTGACGAACAAGGTCCAGTTAATTCTGAAGACAAGTGGTCAATCCACCGTCAAGCGCCATCATATGATGAGCAAGCTAACAGCACTGACCTATTAGAAACTGGTATTAAAGTAATTGACTTACTTTGCCCGTTCGCTAAAGGTGGTAAAGTTGGTCTGTTCGGTGGTGCCGGTGTTGGTAAAACCGTAAACATGATGGAATTGATTAACAACATCGCTCTTAAGCACTCAGGTTTATCAGTATTCGCTGGTGTGGGTGAGCGTACTCGTGAAGGTAACGACTTCTACCACGAGATGCAAGAAGCGGGCGTTGTTGACGTAGAAAACTTCACCAACTCTAAAGTTGCGATGGTTTACGGTCAGATGAATGAGCCACCAGGTAACCGTTTACGTGTTGCTCTAACTGGCCTAACTATGGCTGAATACTTCCGTGATCAAAAAGATGAAAACGGTAAAGGTAAAGACGTTCTATTATTCGTTGATAACATCTACCGCTACACGCTAGCCGGTACTGAAGTATCAGCACTTCTAGGTCGTATGCCATCAGCAGTAGGTTATCAGCCAACACTAGCTGAAGAGATGGGTGTACTACAAGAGCGTATTACTTCAACTCAGACGGGTTCTATTACTTCTATCCAAGCGGTATACGTACCTGCGGATGACTTAACGGATCCATCACCAGCTACTACGTTCGCTCACTTAGACGCGACAGTTGTACTAAGCCGTGATATCGCTTCACAAGGTATTTACCCTGCGATTGACCCACTAGACTCAACGTCACGTCAGCTAGACCCTCTAGTTATCGGTGAAGAGCACTATAACGTTGCTCGTGGTGTTCAGGAAGTTCTACAGCGCTATAAAGAACTTAAAGACATCATCGCGATCTTGGGTATGGATGAGCTTTCAGAAGAAGATAAGATGGTTGTATACCGCGCTCGTAAGATCCAGCGCTTCTTATCACAGCCATTCCACGTTGCTGAAGTATTCACCGGTGCACCTGGTAAATACGTATCACTACGTGACACCATCTCAAGCTTCCGTGATATCTTAGACGGTAAGTACGATGACCTACCAGAACAAGCATTCTACATGGCTGGTAGCATTGATGAAGTGGTAGCAAAAGCTGAAAAAATGAAGTCTGCAGCTTAATTAAATAGCTGAGCTTAATTAGATAGTCGTAGATAAGCAGGGCATAGCTAAGTTAGACTATGTCTTGCTTACCGAGATATTAAATTATCAGCTATCAAAGTTTGATGTTAATATTAATTAGCAAGTTAATGAGTTTATAACGGAGAGTCGCATGGCAACCTTACAGTGCCGAGTAGTTAGTGCTCGTGAAGAGATATATGCTGGTGAGATCAGTATGTTAATTGCGACGGGTAGTGAAGGTGAAGTGGGTATCCTAGCTGGTCACACCCCGCTTATCACACTATTAAAGCCGGGCTCAATGAGAATCCAACTACCTGATGGTAGCGAAGAAGTGATTTATGTTTCTGGTGGGGTTCTTGAAGTTCAGCCTAAGTTAGTTACTGTACTTGCCGATACTGCAGTACGTGCAGATGACTTAGACGAAGCGAAAATTATTGAAGCTCGTAAACAAGCAGAACAGATGCTTGTCAACCAGTCTGAAACTCTACAGACAAACGCTGCATTAGCCTCACTAGCAGAGTCTGTTGCACAGCTACAAACGATTAGAAAATATCGTAACCGTGCGTAAGGTAATCTACGCCAACTAGCGTCAACTGTTGAGTAAGTGTTAACTGCTTATCAAAAAAATCAAACAGCCTATACTAGGCTGTTTTTTTATATGCTAAGATTACGTATATTACTAATTACATTATGGATTAATGTATATATACTAAGACTTGTAATGGTTTATTGATATCCAACTTGAATAGTTGAGAAGACCCTGATTAAGGTTTCATTTTTTGAGGAAATAATAATGTCTACAAATGAAGAAGAACAAACTCCACGAATTTTAATCGTTGAAGATGATGAACGTCTGGCCATGTTAACCCAAGATTACTTGGTAAAAAATGGCATGGATGTGGCTATTGAAACTGATGGTAACCGTGCCATTCGCCGTATCATCAATGAACAGCCAGATTTAGTAGTTCTTGATGTGATGTTACCAGGCAGTGATGGTCTAACCGTATGTCGTGAAGTACGTCCACATTACCATAGCCCAATCCTAATGCTTACAGCCCGTACTGAAGATATGGACCAAGTATTGGGTCTGGAAATGGGTGCGGATGACTATGTTGCTAAACCTGCACAGCCACGCGTACTATTGGCTCGTATCCGTGCCTTATTACGTCGCTCTGAAAATGCCCCTTCTGAAGAAGTACCACAGCGTTTAGAGTTTGGTGAGTTGGTTATTGATAATGGCGGCCGTTCAGTAACGCTAAATGGTGAATTGGTTGATTTCACCAGTGCTGAATATGACTTATTATGGTTATTGGCTTCTAATGCCGGTCGTATTTTATCTCGTGAAGATATCTTTGAGCGTCTACGCGGTATCGAATATGATGGACAAGACCGTTCAATCGACGTGCGTATTTCACGTATTCGTCCAAAAATTGGCGATGATCCAGAAAATCCGAAACGTATTAAAACCGTACGTAGTAAAGGCTACCTATTCGTAAAAGAGGGCAACTAAGCCACCTTTTTAGACGTAAAGCTTTGATTAGTAAGCCATAGTATGAGTGGCTATTGACTTCCTCCCCTCGCTAAACCGAGGGGATTCCTACCGCTAGACGGTCAAGCCCGACCGCAAGGATGTTCTTAGCAGCATT